>ENA-UOJC01000605-UOJC01000605.1-human-gut-metagenome-genome-assembly--contig:-C104-NODE-605-length-61610-cov-11.009504_pt1 | contig 61610 bp, 61 predicted proteins | sample MGYA00242339_ERZ723886 | MGnify/ENA metagenome assembly ERZ723886 | reverse complement strand
TCAAGGTTTTTAATAGATTAAAACAATAAAAAACAGGTAGTTTTTGACACTACCAATTTTCAAGAGGAGGAAAATCATATGAAAAAATTAGAAATGGTCATCAAACCAGAAAAGCTTGAAAGCTTAAAGTCAATTCTTGATGATTCTCAGGCAAGTGGTGTTATGATAACAAACATTATGGGTTATGGTAATCAGAAAGGTTATACCCGGATGTACCGTGGAACGACCTATGCTGTCAATCTGCTTCCTAAGGTAAAGGTTGAAACCGTCGTTGCAGATGACGCTGCCGAAGAAATTATATCCAGAGTTGTTAAAGAAATTACAACCGGTAATTACGGCGATGGTAAAATCTTCATCTACGATGTTCTTGATGCGGTTCGTATCCGTACCGGTGAACGCGGAGCCAATGCACTTTAAATTTTTCGACAAAACTATTTTACTTATAATTGCTTTTAAAGGAGGCTACCCATTATGGAATATAATTTATTAGATATTGTATGGACAATGATCGCAGCGTTTCTCGTCTACTTTATGCAGGCCGGATTCGCGATGGTAGAAACAGGTTTCACCCGGGCAAAAAATGCCGGTAACATTGTTATGAAAAATATGATGGATTTCGTCATTGGTTCCATCGCTTTCTATCTCATTGGTTTTGGATTAATGTTCGGTCAGGGAAATGGAATCATAGGTTTGTCCGGTTTCTTCGATCCTTACAGCCTTGAATCTTCCCTTCAATCCGGACTTGGACTGGCACTTCCAATCGGTGTTTTCATGATTTTCCACACCGTATTCTGTGCCACCTCAGCAACCATCGTATCCGGTGCCATGGCCGAGCGTACAAAATTCTCCGCTTATCTGGCTTACAGTGCATGTATCAGTATCTTTATTTATCCAATCACCGGACACTGGATCTGGGGCGGTGGCTGGCTGTCTTCCATCGGTTTCCATGACTTTGCAGGTTCCACAGCCGTACATTCCGTCGGCGGATGGTGTGCTCTGATCGGTGCCGCAATCCTTGGACCTCGTATCGGAAAATACCGTGCAGATGGTAAACCAAATGCTATCCCTGGACATAATCTTCCACTGGGCGCTTTAGGAACATTTATTCTCTGGTTCTGCTGGTTTGGATTCAACTGCGGTTCCACAACTGCTGCCACACTGGAGCTTGGTAATATCGCCATGACAACAAACCTGGCCGCTGCTGCTGCAACATTAGTTGCCTTGTTCTTCACATGGGTCCGTTACGGAAAACCGGATATTTCCATGACAATGAATGGTGCTCTGGCCGGTTTGGTTGGTGTGACCGCCGGTTGTGATATCGTATCCAATTATGGTGCCCTTGCCATCGGTGTAATTTGCGGCTTTGCAGTCGTTCTCGTTGTTGAATTTGTTGACCGTGTCCTTAAAATCGATGACCCTGTCGGTGCTACCGGTGTTCACTGGGGCTGCGGTATGCTCGGTACAATCCTGACCGGTGTATTTGCCAAATCCTCTGTCCTTGAAGAATATGGCATGAGCCGGATTCAGTTCATCGGTGTAGAAGTTCTCGGCGTCGTTGCCGTCGGCGCCTTCACAGCGGTTATGGCTGTCATTATCTTTAAAGTCATTGACAAAACAATTGGACTTCGTGTCACAGAACAGGAAGAACTGGATGGTCTTGACGGACATGAACACGGAAGCAGCGCTTACGCAGATTTCCAGATTAAATTGTAATTATCGCTAATCCTTTTTAAACTACATATATACAAAAAGAAAAAGACCTGCATTTTCTTTCTCGCAGGTCTTTTTCTATTACAGACTTAAATATTTTTCCTCAACGTTCCGGAGTCAGTCCTTCGCCTAAAAGCAGGAACAGTGTTCCCGCAAATACAGCAAAATCTCCCACATTGTAGATCACGTTCCTAAATTTTTCCGTGCCCACATTAAACCGGATATAATCCGTCACCTTACCATATTTCAGCCGCTCATAGGCATTACTTCCGGCGCCGCCCAGCATCATTGAAAGTCCCAGTTTCTGTAAACTATGTCCCCGTTTACCGGCAACCATCATCAGCGCACCGGCCAGACTCCCCACACCAAATATGGTCATTCCCTTCAACAGCTCCGGATGATCGGCCATGGTCCCGAGCATGGCACCTTTATTAAAATACTTGGTCAGAATCACTTTATTTCCCACCAGATTTTTCCGGCTGTGTTCCGCAACATTCTCTTTCACATAATCTTTAATGATCAAATCCCCGCCGCAAATAGCCGCGGCAAATCCCAAACATCCCATAGCCATGATATTCATCTGCCTCCTCATATCTATCATGTGCAGTACAAACAGATTTTATAATGTAATTCCAAGAAAATCAACCACAATTCCGGCCGCAACACCAATCACATACAAAATTGCAGTGATTTTCAAATTATCTCTCAGCGAATCATTTGTCCGGTACAAAACGATCAGGCCGACGCCGGCACCGACAAGCAATCCGGACATCATCGCTCCAAGACTCATGGCACCATCCAGATAGAGCTGGGTAATGACCACTGAAGCCGCACAGTTTGGTATAAGACCTACAATTCCGGATAATAAAGAGCCGATCAGCGGCTGATTTAAAATAAGCTCTGTCAGACTGTCTTCACCAATTCCGGCAATAATCAAATTCAATATAAACGAAACAAGAATGATAAAGAAAAAAATCTGGGCCGTATGTACAAGGGCCGATTTTAAAATACCATCTTCACAATGACAATGGTCATGTTCACACATGTGATGGATATCCATCTCCTGCTCCGGCTCTTTTTTCACCAGCGTAAATACCAGGTCCATAAGAAATCCAGCCACCATACCAATGATCACTTTCATGCCCAGCACCGACAATATGATTTTTACCGGCACCTGCTGTGAAATGAACACAGGGAGCATTTCATCCGATGTGGAAAGAAAAATAGCGATCAATGTACCACGGGTAATAACCCGGCCTGCATATAAGCTGGCAGCTGCCGCAGAAAACCCACACTGGGGAAAGATTCCCGCAATACTTCCGATCAACGGTCCAAATCTTCCTGAGGCCTGAACCACCCGCCGTGTGCCTGCGCTCATCTTATGCTCAATATATTCCATAACAATGTAAGTTACAAATAAAAAAGGTAAAAGGCGGATACCATCCATCAGCGTATCCAGAATAATATCGTACATAGCAAACCTCATTTCCAGTCTGTCGATAGTAACTTTTTTATATTATCCTATGGATATAGCTTTTGTCAAGTATCCGCCTTCGTTTTCAATTGAATTATTTTGTCAATGCCTGCAGAATTTTATTGCTGCGCTCAATGAACGCTGTCATTGCAGAAGCTTCCAGCGGTTTGTGACTGAGCAGGGCCAGATCATACAACTGCTGGCAGATCATATCTGTATATTCCCCTTCACCATGTTCCAGAACATACTGTACCAGTGTATTGTTGGCATTCAGAATCAAGGTCTCACCTTCGCTGCCGAACATGCTCATATCGGTCATACCGTACATCTTCATCATATCCTGCATACGGCGGCTCTCTTCATTTAAAGTAATCATCGAAGAGGTTTCCGCATTTTTCAGTTTTTCAACCTTCACCTGAATATTATCCCGTCCCAGTGCTTTCTTAAAGATATCTGTCAAAGTCTTTGTATTCTCTTCCAGAACTTTGCTGTCTTCTTCATTGACTTCCTCTTTGAAAATATCTGCCAGATCCGTGTCGATCCGGTGAAATTTCACATTTTCTTCATCCTGTTCCAGAACGCTGATGAACGGCTGGTCAATGGCATGTTTCAAAAGGACCGCATCCATTCCCTGTTCCTTGAACATGTTAATATACTGTCCCTGCTGTACCTCATCCGTTACATAGAACACCTGATTCTCATGCTTTTCTTTGGCGGCTTCCAGATAATCTTTCAACGTCAGATATTTTCCTTCCAGATTTTTATAAAGGATATACTCTTTCATCTTGCCTTTGAATTTTTCATCTTTGATATAACCATATTTGATGAACGGACTGATATCATCCCAGTATTTCTCATAATTTTCCCGGTCGGTCTTGCACATGCCGGAGAGCTTGTCTGCCACTTTCTTTGTGATATAATCCGAAATCTTCTGAACAAAACCATCATTCTGAAGAGCTGAACGGGAAACATTCAGCGGCAGATCCGGACAATCAATAACACCTTTTAAGAGCATCAAAAATTCCGGAATGACTTCTTTAATATTATCTGCAATAAATACCTGGTTGTTATATAACTTAATCGTTCCCTCAACAGCTTCATATTCCAGATTCAGTTTCGGGAAATACAAAATACCTTTCAAGTTAAATGGATAATCCATATTCAAATGAATCCAGAACAACGGCTCTTTATAGTCGTTAAATACTTTCCGATAAAACGCTTTATATTCTTCATCTGTACATTCATTCGGATGTTTTGCCCAGAGCGGATGGATATCGTTGATCAGGAACGGACGACGATGAATCTTCACCATCTTCTGTTCCGGTGTAATCTCGATAGTTTCCTTTGTGCCGTCTTCATTTTCCTTTTCTTCGGTCTTGGCCGGTTCAGTATAATATTCAATGACCTTATCTGTGTCGAGCAGTTCCTCTTCTTTTACATTCTGAGTTTCCGGTTCGCCGCCTTCTTTGGAAATATAAATTTCCACCGGCATAAACGCACAGTACTTATCTAAAACTTCTCTGGCCCGGTATTCGTTGGCAAATTCCAGACTGTCTTCATTCAGATACAAAGTAATCTCTGTACCACGGGTTTCTTTATCTCCCTTAGCCATAGCATATTCAGAATCTCCGTCACATTCCCAGTAAACAGGTTCTGCGCCTTTTTTATAAGAAAGTGTCTGGATCGTTACACGTTCCGCAACCATAAAGGCCGAATAGAATCCCAGACCAAAGTGACCGATAATCTGATCTTCATTGGTCTTATCTTTATATTTTTCCAGGAAATCGGTAGCACCGGAGAAAGCAATCTGGGTGATGTATTCTTTCACTTCATCTGCTGTCATACCGATACCATTATCCCGAACGATCATTGTCTTATCTTCGGAATTGACAATGACCTCCACTTTCATTTTTTCATCCTCGGCGATTTCACATTCGCCCATCATTTCCAGTTTTTTCAGCTTTGTGATGGCATCACAGCCGTTGGATACTAACTCTCTGACAAAAATATCATGATCTGAATACAGCCATTTTTTTATGATTGGAAATAAATTTTCACTGTTAATGGATAAACTTCCCTGTTCCTTTATTGTTTCTGCCATTAAAATCACTCCTTAAAAATTATAAACTAAATTTTTATCTGAAACATATTGTAATACCAGTTTGGCCGATTGTCAACAAAAAATTAGCACTCGCTTAAAGTGAGTGCTAATTATCTTTTGTTCCAGAAACGCCCGACTATACTTTTTCAACTGTGATATGATTCTGTTTGAAATACTGGCAGACCGTGTCGTCCCAACACTGTTCCAATGTTTTGTCCATAATAAAGGTTTTATAAGAAACACCCGACGTACACACAAGTTTCTGATGGTCGTATGTAATATTCATAAACAAACCGCCGATATCCTCCATCCGGACAGGGAAATGATGTCTTTCCAACAGCCACCGGGTGTTTTCCTCCGAAAGTTGAAACACCAACCTAAAACGGACTGGAAGTTTATGCCCCTTTATTAATTGAAAAGCAAAGGGCTTTACCTCGGACCAAAGACAAAGCTCCCGTCCCTCCAGGGTCTCCCATTCTTCCGAATCGAAATAAGGGCGGTTTAAATAACCGCCCAAATGAAATTCTGTAAATGTCTGAATCTCACCGTCTCGCAGATAAAATTTATCAAACATAGTTCCGGTAAGAATTCCCGCCATGAAATTTTTAATATCCAAAATGGATAGTCCAATCATGTGCTATCACTCCATCATACACAACTGTTCATTATACATTAATCTCTGCCGTCATACCGAGAACTTCTTTATTCTCATCAAGAATCGGCTGAATAACTTCATTCAAAAACTCTGTTACCTGTTCCGGCGCACGTCCGACAAAGTTTCTCGGATTCATAATGGACTGTAATTCTTCCATCGTTGTTCCGAAAGCCGGGTCCCCAGCGATACGTTCCAACAGGTCATTTGGCTTACCTTCCACTTTAACCATACGTCCGGCTTCCATGGAATGGGTACGAATGCGCTCATGAAGTTCCTGACGGTCCCCACCTCGTTTTACGGCATCCATCATGATATTCTCCGTTGCCATAAACGGCAGTTCACTCATCAGACGCTGTTCGATGACCTTTGGATACACAACAAGACCATCGACCACATTCATATATAAATCCAGAACACCGTCAATCGCCAGGAAAGCTTCCGGTACGCTGAGACGTTTATTCGCTGAATCATCCAATGTTCTCTCAAACCACTGGGTTGCAGCTGTAATCGCCGGGTTCAGCACATCGATCATCACATATCTGGAAAGGGACGCAATACGCTCGCTGCGCATCGGATTCCGTTTATAAGCCATAGCCGAAGAACCAATCTGACTCTTTTCAAATGGCTCTTCAATCTCTTTCAAATGCTGAAGGAGACGGATATCATTTGAGAATTTATGAGCACTCTGTGCAATGCTGGCAACCACGTTCAATACACGGGTATCCAATTTTCTGGAATAAGTCTGACCAGATACCGGATAGCAGGCATCGAAGCCCATCTTCTGTGCAATACGGCGGTCGGCCTCTTTACATTTTTCATGGTCGCCGTCAAATAACTCCAGAAAGCTGGCCTGAGTTCCGGTGGTTCCTTTGGAACCAAGCAGCTTTAACTGGGAAATCATATAATCCACATCCGATAAATCCATGACCAGATCATTTAACCAGAGGCTGGCACGTTTACCAACGGTTGTCGGCTGGGCCGGCTGGAAATGGGTAAATGCCAGAGTCGGAAGTTCTTTATAGGTATCAGCGAATTTTGCCAGTTCACTGATAACATTTAAAAGTTTTTTACGCACCAGATATAAGGCTTCCCGCATAATAATTACATCCGTATTGTCACCCACATAACAGGATGTGGCTCCCAAATGGATAATACCTTTAGCTGTCGGACATTGCTGACCATACGCATAAACATGGGACATAACATCATGGCGAACCTCTTTTTCCCTGGCCTTTGCCACGTCATAATTGATATCATCTTTTGCCGCTTTTAATTCAGCAATCTGTTCTTCCGTAATCGGCAGCCCAAGCTCGGCCTCTGTTTCAGCTAATGCGATCCACAATTTTCTCCATGTCTTAAATTTCATATCCGGAGAAAAAATGTACTGCATTTCTTTACTTGCATATCTTTCCGACAATGGACTCTGGTATCTATCGTTCATGGTTTATCCTCCTAAATTTAAAATTCCATATCGCCGCGGATATCTCTCGTCGGCGGTGCGATCGGATAGTCTCCGTTGAAGCATGCCTGACAATATTTCAGGCCGTCTACCATCTCACCCATACGGTCCAAATCCAGATAACCGAGGGAATCGGCTCCCATCATCTCACCAATTTCCTCTACCGTATGATGATTGGCAATAAGCTGATCTCTGTTCGGAATATCTGTACCGAAATAGCATGGATATTTAAACGGCGGTGAACTGATTCGTACATGAACCTCTGTCGCCCCCGCATTTTTTAACATCTGGACAATATTGCCGCTGGTTGTTCCACGGACAATCGAATCGTCGATCATAACGATACGTTTTCCCTTGACCGCATCCTTTAAAACGTTCAATTTGATTTTAACGCTCTGCTCCCGCATACTCTGCTTTGGCTTAATAAATGTACGGCCTACATAATTATTTTTTACAAAAGCCCGGCCATAAGGAATTCCTGATTCCAAAGCATAGCCCATGGCCGCATCATTTCCCGATTCCGGTACACCAACGACCAGATCTGCTTCCACCGGATGGGTCTGAGCCAGAATCTTCCCAGCCATAATTCGGGAATTGAACACACTGACACCGTCAATCACGCTGTCCGGACGGGCAAAATAGATATATTCAAAAATACACCGGCCGCATTTTGCGGCAGAATTACAATATTTACGATTTGATGTCAGACCTTCTTCATTGATCACAATGATTTCTCCCGGTTCCACATCACGAATAAACTCCGCGCCAACGGTATCGAGTGCGCAGGTTTCGGAAGCCACCACCCATGTATCGTCCCTCTTACCGATACACAGTGGTTTAAAACCATAAGAGTCCCTGGCCGCAATCAATTTTCTCGGACTCATGACAAGCAGGGAATACGCCCCTTTAATATACGGCATTGCCCGGGATACCGCCTCTTCAACAGAGCCGCAATGTACCCGTTCCTTAGCCACCAGATAAGCAATGACCTCCGAGTCAATCGTCGTCTGGAAGATGGCACCATTTTTTTCAAGCTCTTCCCTCAAATCTACTGCATTTACTAAATTTCCGTTATGGGCAATAGCAAGCTGGCCCTTAACATATTTTGTCACCAATGGCTGGGCATTGGCACGGACACTGCTTCCAGCCGTAGAATAACGAACATGGCCGATGGCAATATCTCCGTGGACTTTATCCAGATTTTCCGGTATAAAGACCTCATTGACCAGCCCCATATCCTTATAATACCTGATATCTCTGTTTTCACTGACCGCAATACCGCAGCTTTCCTGCCCCCGGTGCTGCAGTGAAAACAATCCATAATATACCCAGGAAGCGATATCCTCGCCCTTTGTGTTATAAGCACCAAAGACACCGCATTCCTCATGGAGTTCCTCTTTAAACTGACAGGAGTCTTTCTGCTTCATCATATTATAATCCCAGTCTTCTGTATACTTCTTCATAGGCTTCTTCTACCCGTCCCAAATCTCTTCTGAAACGGTCTTTATCCAGTTTTTCATGGGTTTCAGAATCCCAGAAACGGCATGTATCCGGTGAGATCTCATCTGCAAGGATGATCTCGCCTTTATAACGCCCAAATTCTACTTTAAAATCAATCAGATCAATATTCTTCTCTGCAAAATACGCAACGAGAATTTCATTAATCTTAAATACCAATTCTGTAATACGGTCAATTTCTTCCCGTGTAGCTGCACCGATGGCAATAGCATAGTAGTCATTGATCATCGGATCGCCCAGTTCATCATTTTTATAGCTGAATTCCAATGTTGGTGCAAGAAGACGAAATCCTTCTTCAATTCCAAGTTTTTTAGAAAAGCTTCCGGCAGCCACATTACGCACAATAACTTCCAGCGGAACGATTTCAACTTTTTTAACAGCGGTTTCTCTGTCGCTCAGTTCTTCCACAAGGTGCGTAGGAATACCTTTTTCTTCAAGCATTTTAAAAATATGGTTGGTCATTCGGTTATTTACCACGCCTTTTCCGACGATGGTTCCTTTTTTCTCGCCGTTAAATGCTGTTGCATCATCTTTATAGTCAACGATTAAAACGTCTTCCACATCCGTTGTAAAAACTTTTTTAGCCTTGCCTTCATACAACATTTCCAATTTTTTCATTTGAACCTGACCTCTTCTTTCCATCCATATGTTTTTCATTGTTTTATTAAATGTACTTATAATCATTCATAAGGACATTTCCATGTTGGGCATAATACCCGCCCTTATTCTATCGCAATCTTTTTCCTAAATCAATAGATTCCCCATTAAAAATACTTATAAAAAATCCTTATGCCACTTATAAGGAGAGGGCTACATCCAAAATCATCATGATCAAAAACCCGGCCATACTTCCAATTGTTCCCCGATGGGAACGTCCCTCATCGTTAGCTCCGGGAATTAATTCCTCTACCACCACATAGATCATGGCTCCCGCTGCAAAAGATAAAAGCCATGGCATGGCTGGACGGATCATTCCCGACACCAGCACGACCAGCATTCCGAATAAGGGTTCCACAGCCGCAGAAAAGACTCCGTACAAAAAAGCCTTTTTTGAGGACATACCTTCCTGCCGCAGCGGCAGAGACACAGCAGCTCCTTCCGGAAAGTTCTGGATACCGATACCCAGCGCCAGAGCAAAGGCCGCCGCATATAATTCAGCCTGATCCATATGCTGTGCCGCCAGAGCAAAGGCCAGGCCCACAGCCATCCCTTCAGGAATATTATGAAGCGTCACTGCGAAAACAAGTAAATTGACCCGATTTGAATGCTTCGTATATCTGGCAAAGAATCCATCCACGACCAGAAGGAACACGCCTCCGAAAAGAAATCCCAGGGCGGCCGGTACCCAGGGCAGTCCCCCGGAAGCGGATGCCTGTTCTATGGCCGGAATGATCAGTGACCAAACAGAAGCAGCAATCATAATTCCCGAAGCAAATCCGAGAAAAATTTTCTGAAGCCCTTCATTCATCTGTTTGCGAAATAAAAATACGGTGGCCGCACCGGACACCGTCATTAAAAAAGCAAATCCGGTTCCAAAGGCAGCCCAAATCAAAGATTGTGTCATCGTCTCCCACCTTTTATTTCAATTTTCCATAAACAGTTTAAATTCGCCTGCTTATACTTATGATATGGAAAATTTATAATCCGGTGAAAAAATTCCGAAGAATGACCATGATTCCACTCCCGGCCAGACCGCTTATAATATTTATAATTGCTTCGCCCAATTGATAATGCCGTCCCTCGATAAATTGTTTATGCCATTCATCCAGCCAGCCCGCACCCACGATCAGAATGAGGCCGATAGCCAACACAGCGACAGCTACCCATGGTTTTCGCCATAAATTAAAAATATACATTCCTGTCATACTGATCAGCACACCAAGTACAAAAAACAAAACGACATGGGCCGATTTCCGCACAGCATGATGCACCGATTTCACCTGTTCCTGAGTCGGAGAGTTATAGAACATTCCGGAGATTTTCTCAGCAATCCGCATACTTGTATCCGCTGTTTTCTCACCGTTCTCTGTCGACAGATGGAAAATCAATCCCAGCCAGCCAATACAGCACAAACACAATACAAAAAATACCAGTCTTTTAGTCATAAATCACCCAGCTTTCTTTCACTGATATCATCTATCCAACAATTCCCAGCTTTTTAAAGATAGCCCACACATAGGGGCCTCCAAAAACATTCAATTTTTTAGGCCCTGTAATCTCTTCCGGATGTTCCTGAACTTTCAAAAAGGCCTTCTCAAAAGTTGCCCGGGTAATTGACTTTTTCTTACGTTCCGTTAATAATTCGCCGCCTTTAATCCGATAGGTAAATGGCAGTCCCTTCACTGTATGAAAAGTCTCTCCCTCAAAAGCCTTAATCTTATCCCACAAATTTTCAACTGTTACAGTTTCTTCCATATTAAATACCTAACAAAAAATCTCCTGTCAGAGTCCAATCCCAGGACTTTGACAGGAGATATCTCTATCTATTCTTCATTTACTCCCCGGTTCTCCCGGTATCCGCAGGTCACATCGGCGCATACCAGCTTCTGCCCTTTAATTAACAGTGCATTACCGCACTTCGGGCAAATTTTACCGGAAGGCTTCTGCCAAGTCATAAAATCGCACTCCGGATTATCTTCACAACCGTAATACTTACGTCCCTTCTGCGTCTTTCGGATGACAATATCTTTACCGCACTTTGGACAGCTCACACCAATTTTTTCAAAATAAGTTTTTGTATTCCTGCATTCCGGAAATCCCGGACAAGCCAGGAACTTTCCATGGGGTCCATATTTAATGACCATGTGCCGTCCACACTGGTCACAGACCACATCCGATACTTCATCTTCGATCTTTACCTGTTCCAGTTCCTTTTCAGCTACCGATACAGCTTCTTCCAGATCCGGATAGAAGTTTCGTACAACCGTCTTATAATTCACACAGCCTTCTTCAACTTTATCCAGCAAAAACTCCATATTGGCTGTAAAAGAAACATCGACAATGCTTGGAAAGGCATCCTTCATGATCTGATTAACGACTTCGCCAAGTTCTGTCACATAAAGATTTTTATTTTCCTTCGCCACATAACGGCGGGCTATGATCGTCGTTATGGTCGGCGCATAGGTACTTGGCCGGCCAATACCCAATTCCTCCAGTGTCTTAACCAGAGAAGCTTCCGTAAAATGAGCCGGTGGCTGGGTAAAATGCTGTTTGCTCTCAAAATCTTTGAAAGACAATTCGCTATCTTCTGTCAGTTTTTTCAGAAGCACATTGGATTCCGCCTTATCTTCCGTATGTTTATAAACAGAAAGAAAACCTTCAAATTTAATTTTCGACGCAGTCACTGTAAAAATGTAACCATTACAGTTAATCTTCACATTTGTTGTGGCATACACCGCATCAGCCATCCGGCTTGCAACAAACCGGCTCCATATAAGCTGATACAGACGGAACTGATCTCTGGACAAAGATTCTTTAATCTTTGTCGGTGTCAACTCACAATTCGATGGACGAATGGCCTCATGAGCATCCTGAATTTTTCCTGTATTTTTATTGCTCTTTACCTGCCTTACAACGTAATCCTCACCATAGGCTTCACCAATAAACTTCCGTACAGCAGCATCCGCCTCTTCAGAAATACGGGTAGAATCCGTTCTCAGATAAGTAATCAGACCGACGGTGCCATTTCCCTTAATATCTACACCTTCATATAACTGCTGTGCAATACGCATTGTCTTCTGCGTGGAAAAGTTTAACAGTTTGGATGCTTCCTGCTGTAATGTACTCGTTGTAAAAGGCAGCGTCGGTTTTTTTGAACGCTCTCCATTTTTAATGTTGCAAATCTTATATGAGTGTCCCTCCAAATCCGCCAGGATATCATCCAGCTGCCCTTTGGAACGGATTTCCATCTTCTCTTTTTCCCTGCCGTAAAATTTGGCTGTCAGGGGCTTTTTCTCACCCTTTACATCCAACAGTACATCCAGAGACCAATATTCCTCCGGAATAAATGAATCAATTTCCTGTTCCCTGTCACAAATGATCCGAAGAGCCACAGACTGAACACGGCCGGCGCTCAGGCCCCGCTTTACTTTTGCCCAAAGCAGTGGACTTATTTTATAACCTACCATACGGTCCAACATACGACGTGCCTGCTGGGCATCCACCAAATCCATATCAATATCTCTGGCCTGTTTGATCGAGCTCTTTACCGCAGTCTTCGTAATCTCATTAAATGTAATTCGATGTATCTGTTTTGGTTCTAATTTTAATGCCTGGGCCAAATGCCAGGAAATCGCTTCCCCTTCCCGGTCCGGGTCCGTTGCAAGATAAACTTTATCCGCTTTTTTTACTTCTTTACGAAGCATGGCAAGGATATCGCCCTTCCCACGAATTGTTATATATTTCGGTTCAAAATCGTTTTCAATGTCAATTCCCAATTGGCTTTTAGGTAAGTCCCGCACATGTCCGTTGGACGCGACTACCCGATAATTCGATCCAAGGAACTTATTAATGGTTTTGGCTTTCGCAGGAGATTCCACAATAACCAAATATTTCGCCATAATACGCCTCCACTATCTCATCTCTATTGTCAAAAATCCTGTATTATGCCTTCAGATATTCAGCATATACAGATTTTTTCCCATCTGACGTATCTTCCCTTCCAATTCCAGATTTAATAAAATCCGCCACGTCTCTGCAAGTGAGAGTCGACATTCAGCCGAAATGGTATCCACGTCTTTTGGGCTTAAACTTAAACTAGCATACACCAATTGTTCTGAATTATCAAGTGAAAGTTTTGTTTTTTCTGCCGCGCTTTTCTGACAATTTACAGAAATGTCATAATCCTCCGTAATGTCCTCCGGACGATAAACCAGCTTCGCTCCGCTCTGAATCAGATGATGACACCCCGCGCTCAATGAATCATTAAATCTTCCGGGCAAAGCGTAAATATTTTTTCCCTGTTCCAGTCCCATCTCGGCCGTAATCAGCGAGCCGCTCCGCTCTCTGGCCTCAATAACAAAAACCCCGTCAGCCAATCCGCTGATGATTCGATTTCGCATAGGGAAATGCCAGGGTTCCGGCCCGGCCCCCAAAGGATACTCGCTTATAATTCCACCGTTTGCCTTCATCTGCTCAAACAATCGGTAATTCTCCTTTGGATAACAAATATTCAAACCACATCCAAGGATGCCCCAGGTTCCTGCTGCCCCAGTGCCGCTCAACGCGCCCCGATGTGCCTCGCCGTCTACGCCCCTGGCCAGTCCGCTGATGATTCCTATCCCCTTTTCCGACAGCTTTTCAGAAAAATACCTTGCTGCAGCAAAGCCGTAACCACTGGCCTCTCTGGCTCCGACAATGGCAATCATCGGCCTGTCCGTTTCCGGCAATCGTCCATAATAAAACAATCCGGCGGGTGTATCATAGATGTGCCGAAGTTTCTCCGGATACTCCCTGTCAATCCGACAGACAAACTTTCCGCCAAGGCGTTCCAGACGAAACATCTCCTGTCTTAAATCTTCTTCATTTTTTTCTTCTGGTCTTTGCAGCCTGTCTCTGATTTTCTCTTCTATCCCTGGAACTTGACTATATTGTGAGTTTCTTCCATAATAAATATTCTTTGCTGTCTTAAAATATCCCAACAGTTTATCAATAGAGCGAACACCAAGCCATGGACGGGTGCAAAGCCAAAACCAACATTCCCTTTCCGTCAGTCCCATGTTCCGCCTCCATAGGTTTCATCCGGCAGACGATAACAGACGGCCTCTTCCACATGTTCCCTGCAAATATCTTTGCTGCCCTCCAAATCGGCAATCGTCCGGGCCACCTTTAACATTTTTTGATATACTCTGGCAGAGAGATGAAATTTATCATAAACTTTTCCTAAAAAGCTTTGTGTTTCTCCATCCAGCTTACAAAATTTCTGAATCATAGGACCATTCATCTCACTATTGTACCGTATTTTAAGTTTGTGAAACCGCTCTTCCTGTATCTGACGCACCCGCTCTATACTCTCTTTCATCTTTTGACTATCCAGAAAGGCAGCTGAAACCTCTGACCTGCTGTCATCCCCGCTGACATCGCCTGTCAGTTTCCGGTAATCTACCCGCTGAACATGAACGCACAAATCCAGACGCTCCATGACAGGTCCGCTGACCTTTCCCATATACTTACGTATCTGCCCGGATGTACAGCGGCAGCGCTCCCTGTCCGGATAATAACCGCAAGGACATGGATTCATAGCCGCTATAATCAGAGGCTTTGCCGGAAAAGTGTAATCTCCCCGCACCCGATGGATATAAACTTCGCCCGATTCCAGCGGCTGACGCAGAGATTCAATCGTACTTCTTGAAAACTCAGCCAATTCATCCAGAAACAAAAGACCGCCATGGGCTAAACTGATTTCCCCCGGCGCCGGCACCACTCCACCCCCAACAAGAACCTTGTCGGATACCGAATGATGTGGCCTTCGGAAAGGTCTTTCTGTCATCAATCCGCTGCCCGGTTTCAGCCGCCCGGCCGCACTGTAAATCTTTGTCACTGTCACCTGTTCTTCAAAATCCATTTCCGGCAGAATAAAGGGCATCCGTTCCGCCACCATCGTCTTACCGCTGCCCGGAGGGCCAATCATCAGCAAATGATGATGCCCTGCCACACTGATCTGGACACAGCGTTTTACAAACTCCTGTCCCTGAATATCCTTAAAATCCAACGGATATTTTCTTTTTATTCCACCCATAGGTTTCCATTTCACCTGTGTTTGCGGCAATTCTTCAATGCCCTGCAGATGATTAATAATTTCTGAAAATTTGGAAGCACCAAAAACCCGGATACCTGATAAAATCGCCGCTTCCTCTGCATTTTCCACAGGAACAAAGCAATTATGAAATCCCTCTGCCACAGCCTGACTCAGCATGGGCAAAATCCCTCTCACCGGTATCAACATACCGTTCAAAGCCAATTCTCCGATAAATATACTGTTTTCAAGAAATTCTGGAGATATATGCTCGATACAGCTTAGAAGGGCCACCGCCACAGGGAGATCAAACCCTGTCCCTGATTTACGAAAATTGGCAGGTGCCAGATTAATCAAATAACGCTTTGGCGGTAATAGAAAACCAGAATTTTTCATAGCCGTGCGAATCCGTGCCCCGGACTCCCGGACCTCCGCAGAAATCTCCCCCACAATCTGAAATGAAGGAAGACCGCTGCTCATATCCGCCTCTACCCGGACAATCTGTCCCTGAATTCCCATACAAAGCGCACTATAAACTTTACAAAACATGAATCTTTTCCTTTCTTTCGAAAGGCAATACCTGATTTTACTTTAACAGCTTTCCTGACCCCTGGCAATCACAAAGTATCCTCCTTTTTTGACATTTTTCGACTTATGTTTGACGGTGCTGCTTCCGGCAGATATAATAAAAATGTGCTGTATCTACTACGGTACATTATCAGAAATACCCACACGCCGAACACGGCTGCAGGGAAAGGAGTTATCATCATGAAAGCAGTTATACAGCGGGTCAGCCGGGGCAAAGTCACTATTGACGGACAAATTCACGGAGAAATCGGAAAAGGATTTGTTATTCTCCTTGGCGTAGCCAAAGACGATACCACAGAAGATATGGATTATCTAATCAAAAAAATTTCCGGGCTTCGCATATTTGAAGATTCAGAAGGAAAAATGAACCTTTCGTTAAGGGATGTGAACGGTGAACTTTTAATCATTTCCCAGTTTACCTTATTTGCAAATACGAAGAAAGGCAACCGTCCAAGCTTTATCGATGCCGGATTGCCTGAGCCTTCCAAAGCTTTTTATCTGGATTTTATAAAAGCTTTCCGAAATCTTGGTTTTACCGTGGCTGAAGGCGAATTCGGCGCAGACATGGCCGTCGAATTAGTTAATGATGGCCCTGTGACAATTATCATTGATTCTAAAAACAAATAGCAAACGGAATCCACAACTGTGGATTCCGCCTAAATATAAACTTATTTTAAAATTTTCTGAATTTCATCCATGAAGGTGTTCACATCTTTAAATTCGCGGTACACAGAAGCAAAACGAACATAGGCCACCGCATCCAATTCTTTCAGGCGATTCATAACGATCTCACCGATATCCTGGGCAGAAATCTCCCGCTCTTCCCGATTGAAAATTTCCGTTTCAATTTCATCCACCAGCTTGTTGATCTGGTCCGCTGAAATCGGCCGCTTATGACATGAACGCAGAACTCCCGAAGCTATCTTCTGCCGGTCATAAGGTTCCCGGTTATTATCCTTTTTTATGACGATCAAAGGAATTGTTTCGATTTTTTCATAAGTTGTAAACCGCTTTTTACAGGCATTACATTGTCTGCGCCGACGTATGGAATTCCCATCCTCTGCCGGACGAGAGTCAATGACTTTTGAGTCTGCCTCTCCGCAAAATGGACATTTCATCTTTTTACCCTCCTCGATAAATTCATTATAATCGAGGAAATAAGGGCGGTCAATAAAAAAATGTCTTTTACCCCTCACAATGGCGCATAATTTCTTCCATGCAAACGTCCACCAGAATGATATCTGCACCAATCTGCCGGACACATTTCCAGCCAATAATGTATTCCGTATCTCTGCCAAGGAGACCGCACCATTTCCCTTGTCCGGGAATGATCAACTGACAGATGTTGCCTGTTTTAGGGTCAAATTCCACATCTGCTACAAAACCAATGCGCTGACAGTCCCGCACATTAATAACTTCCTTCTGGCGAAGTTCGCAAATACGCATGCCGCACCTCATAAAATACTTCTTATTCTATGTTATGCAAATACCTTTCACTGAGTTACATCCGAATAAACCGCCTGGACAAAATCTTTTAATGTCTCCGGATTTATGATAATCTGAATCCCCCGTACACCGGCGCTGACAGCAATCTCATCATAAAGCATCGCTGTTTCATCTATCCATGTAGGATATTTTTTCTTCATACCGATTGGCGAACAACCGCCCCGAATATAACCGGTCAGTCCAAACAGTTCTTTGACATGGGTCATTTCAATCTTTTTATCTCCCGCCACCTTCGCAGCCTTCTTCATATCCAATTCCATTGTTACGGGAATGCAAAAAACCATGATTCCCTGCTTATCGCCGCGAACAACAAGGGTTTTGAAAATCTGGTCCGCCGGAAGACTGACCTGGGAAGCCACGTGTTCTCCACTCAAATGTTCATCGTCAAATTCGTAGGTTTCAATCCGAAAAGGGATATCCGCCTGCTCTAAAAGTCGCATGGCATTGGTTTTATTTACATCGGCATCTTTCTTTTTTGCCATCATTATCGCTCCTTACTTTCCTTTTCCTTGCAATATGGATTAAATTATACTATAATTTTTCTCATAATTCCAGTGAGGTGTATAAAAATGCAATTCAGACCATGTATCGATATACATAATGGCAAAGTGAAACAGATTGTCGGCGGAAGCTTAAAGGACTCAGGAAACCAGGCTGAAGAGAATTTTGTCTCGGAGCAGGATGCGGCCTGGTATGCCGGACAGTACAAAAAAGATGGCATTCGCGGCGGTCATATTATTTTACTAAATCCTGAGTCTTCGGAATATTATGAGGCGGATGTAACCCAGGCCCTCGGCGCCCTTGCAGCCTACCCGGGCGGCCTCCAGATCGGAGGCGGCATTCATACCGGAAATGCCCGGCGTTTTCTGGACGCAGGTGCTTCCCATGTCATTGTAACTTCTTATGTATTTAAAGACAGGAAAATCCATTTTGACCGATTAAAGGATTTATCAAAGCTTGTCGGCAGTGAGCGTCTGGTGCTTGATTTGAGCTGCCGTAAAAAAGACGATGACTATTATATCGTCACTAACCGGTGGCAAAAATTCACATCGGTAAAAATGAATCTTGAAACCTTGGAAATGCTGACCCCTTACTGTGATGAATTTTTAATTCATGCAGTGGATGTGGAAGGAAAAGCCTTAGGCATCGAAAAACCCCTGGCAAAACTTCTCGGAAGCTTTACCAGCCGTCCGGTCACCTACGCCGGCGGTGTCGGTTCCTTTGAGGACTTACGCATATTAAAGGACCTTGGGCAGGACCACATTAACGTAACCATCGGCAGCGCCCTGGATTTATTTGGCGGGCCGATTCCTTATGAAACGGTTAAATATCTGGGAACAAAAAATGAATCCATTTCAGATTTATAAAAACGAGGTGTCATCATGATTGATATAAAAGATGTTATGCCCGTATCTTTTTTAAAAAAAGAGCCATTCACCGGAAGCTATCAGGGGATGCGCTACCGAATGGAAAAAGCTGAAATCCCGGTTGCTGAAGATTCTGAAGAAAAAAAGACAGTTTTACAGGTCTGTATATGGCCCCAACCCTTCTGCTTCGACAAAACTGACGAAGCAGAAAAAACATGGGAAACTTTTGAATTTTCCCCGGATGGCCTGGGCCAGACTGTTGACTGGCTGAACATGAAATATATGGACGAAAAAAAACGCTGGACACGGGATTAATTCCCGGCCCGGCGTTTCTTCTTATGAATTATTTCTTCAAAACAGCAATAACCGCTTCTTTCACAATAGCCAATCCCTCTTTTAACACATCATCCTGAATGGTCAGCGGCGGCATCAGTTTCAATACGCCGTCTTTACGTCCGGCCACTTCACAGATTAAATGACGGTCAAAAGCTTCGTGAACAGCTTCCAGAGCCAAAGCCGGATTCACTGTACCAAAGTCAATGCCCCACAGGAGACCCATACCTCTGTAAGAAAGTCGGGAATCTAATGGCAGAATCTCCTCCTGCATGAATTTCTCCACAATGACTGCTTTTCTCTGAACTTCTTCATCTAAATGATGTTCTACAAAATAGTTGATTCCTGCAGTGCCGCCGATAAATGACAACTGATTTCCACGGAATGTTCCATTATGCTCTGCCGGACGGAAAATATCCAGATCCGGACGGATCAAAAGCAGAGCCATCGGCATACCAAATCCACTGATGGATTTGGAAAGTACCACCATATCCGGCTGAATACCTGCGCGTTCAAATGAGAAGAAGTGACCGCTTCGGCCAATTCCCACCTGAATATCATCACAGACCATAAGAATATCATTTTCTGTACAGATTTTACGGATTTCTTTCAGCCATTCTACGCTGGCCACATTAATACCGCCTTCTGCCTGAATGGTCTCAAGGAAAATAGCTGCCGGTTTCTCAACACCGGAATGATCATCTTCAAGGATCCACTTTAAGTAGGCAATAGAATCCAACGTTCCCTCATATGGAGCAAAGGTTACATTGGCCAACGGAAGACTGGCGCCTTCACGACTTGTCCGATCTGTGGTCATTGCCAGACTTCCCAAAGTCATTCCGTGAAATGCACCGGAAAAAGCAATGATATTTGTCCGTCCTGTATTTTTTCTGGCTAATTTCAAAGCCGCTTCATTGGCATTTGTTCCTGTCGGTCCGCAGCACATTACTTTATAGTTCAGATTTTTCGGGTTAAGAATCTTTTCCTCAAATGTTACAAGAAATTCTTCTTTCGCCTTTGTATACATATCCAAGGCATTAATAATATTATCTTCACTTAAATATTCAAGAATCTTTGCTTTAATTTCCGGATTATTGTGTCCATAGTTCATGGAACCAGCCACCGCCAGGAAATCAATATATCTCTCACCGTCTACGGAGAACAGCTCCGCATTTTTAGCTCTATTAAATTCTACAGGGTATTTTCTGCAATAAGAACGTACTTGTGATTCTGTCTTTTCAAAAACTTCAAACATAGTTTCTTTCTTCCTCCAATTTTCTTTCTCGTCAGTACATTGCAAGTTGTTCACGTCTTATTATACCCTTTCTTTGCCCGAAGTCAATTTTCTTTTCAAAATATTCAGAGAAATACGTTAAATCTAACTACTGCTGAAGGTAGTTCCGCATACTTTTCAGTGCATTTTTTTCAATTCTGGAAATCTGGGCCTGAGATATGGAAAGTTCAGAAGCCACCTCCATCTGGGTTTTCCCCTGATAAAAACGCATTTCAATAATTTTCCTCTCCCGCTCTCCGAGCTTATTAATCGCCTCCTGAAGAGCAATATTTTCCACCCAGGCTGCCTCCGTATTTTTCGGATCCCGTACCTGGTCCATGATACACAGTTTATCACCGCCTTCGGTGTATACCGGTTCATATAAAGAGACAGGACTCTGAATCGCATCCATGGCAAAAACAATATCCTCTTTACTGATACCAATTTCCCCGGCCACTTCCATTACGGACGGCTCCCGGTTATTCTTTTTGATAAATGCCTCTCTGGCATAAATTGCTTTATAGGCCGTGTCCCTAAGCGACCGGCTCACCCGGATACTATTATTATCCCGAAGATAACGCCGGATTTCTCCGATGATCATCGGCACTGCATAGGTAGAAAACTTAACTCCCTGACTCAGATCAAAATTATCAATGGCTTTCATCAAGCCAATACACCCCACCTGAAACAGATCGTCCGGATTTTCATTGCTGTTGGAAAACCGTTTAATGACACTGAGCACCAGTCGAAGATTTCCCTTGATGTACTCTTCCTTTGCTGCCATATCCCCTGCCTTAATACGTAAAAACAAAGCTTCCTTCTCCTCTTCCTTGAGGAGAGGAAGCTTTGAAGTATTAACACCGCATATCTCAACCTTACCCTGAGCCATAATAAGAATCCTCCTTACCACACTTGCTTGTCAACTGAAGTACAGTAAAGATTTTTCACATTATGAAATTTTATTATACGGTTTTCCAAAAAATAAAAAAATTATTGGGGCTTGACAAAAAGTAAATTCATTAACTCATCCGACTGATTTCTTTTTTCAGCCGAACCATAATTTTCTTTTCCAATCGGGATATATAGGATTGGGAAATGCCGAGCAAATCCGCCACTTCCTTCTGCGTCCGTTCATATCCATCCTTCGTATTCAGACCAAAACGCAGTTTAATAATCGTCTGCTCTCTCGGTGAAAGCTTATTGATCGCCTTATTTAAAAGCATCCGGTCCACCTCGCCTTCAATCCCCTTGTAGATCACATCTTCGTCTGTTCCAAGAATATCTGACAAAAGCAGTTCATTGCCGTCCCAGTCCACATTCAAAGGTTCATCGATAGATACTTCCATCCGGGTTTTATTATTTCTCCGCAAATACATTAATATTTCATTTTCTATACATCGTGATGCGTAGGTCGCCAGTTTTATATTTTTTTCCGGATTAAAAGAATTTATGGCTTTAATTAATCCAATAGTCCCTATGGATATCAAGTCCTCTACACCAATGCCCGTATTATCAAATTTTCTGGCAATATAAACTACCAATCTCAGATTATGTTCAATCAGTACCGCCCGGCCGTCCTTTTCCTTTTCCGTTCCAAGCATACCTATAGCCTCAGCTTCGGCTTCATTTTCCAACGGTACCGGTAATACATCTGCTCCTCCGATATAAAAAATATCTCCACCACTTTGACGAATCATCTTCTGAGGATTTCGACGCGCTGCATATCGAAATTTTCCCGGTAATGTTGCACTACATATCATAATTTGCTCCTTCCGCACACATTACTTTTTCAGAATGTCCGGATGCACAATGGCATGGAATTCCCCACTTTCGCTCAATTTCCCTGGATAAATGCCAATGATACACCCACTCTGCTCATATTTTCGTCTCTGATTTTGAAAAATCAGCTTATCTGCCGTAATTCCCAATAACACCCCGTGATTGTCTCCAACGGAGTGATATGGAATTGCCCGAACCTTCGGAAGCTCACTTCCATTTTTCAGGCAGGTTTTCAGACGCCCATATTCCACCAGGCAGACCGGCTTTCCGGTCAGCGGCTCATATAAACGATTGCCCGTATCCAAAAGTGCTTTGACAACCGTGCGGTGTCCATTCAGGTATATTAGAAGATTTCCACAGTAATTTTTTAACCGATATTCCTTTGCAAAATGGGTGTGGTAGAAAATGATTGGGCACAAACTTCCGATCAGAAAGAAGCACCCGCATAAAAGAATCTGGTGGTGAACAGATTTTATCGGATGAGATTGTGAGAAATAAAACGATATTCTATTTGACAAGCGGTTACTGATAACAGGTCCAAATCACCTCCTGAAAATGATTGACCCTATTATAACTCAAAGTCCGGAAATATTTTGTCAAACGGTTGTCCCGGTTCCATAAAATGTTTCCGCCGCTTTCTACAAAACACGCAAAAAGGTCAAAAAAAAAGTGTTCTTTTCTAAACCTTGAAACGGTTTTTCAAAGAACACTTTTTTATTATTAATGATATTATTTCTTCTGTAAGAAACTTGGAATCTGAATTGTACTTGTTCCAACAGTAGCTTCACTCTTTGTAATCGGAGTTCTCTGTGTTGGAGCTGCAGTCTTAAAGGAAGAAGCGCCGCTGTTAAATGCCGGACGTTCATTTGCTTTCTTCATGAAAGTGGATGTCTGTCCTGCGCTTTCCTGTGCTTCCAGTCCTGTTGCGATAACAGTGATGGAACATGTATCCGGTGTGCTTTCATCATACATCGCGCCGAAGATGATGTTTGCAGATTCGCCGGCCAATTCTTCAACGTACATTGCTGCTTCGTTGGCTTCAATCAGACCGATATCACCGGAAATATTGATAACGATATCTGTAGCGCCTTCGATCGTTGTTTCGAGCAATGGGCTGGTCGTTGCCTGTTTAACGGCATCGAGAGCCTTGTCATCTCCATGACCTTCACCGATACCGATATGAGCAATACCTTTATCCTTCATAACGGTCTGAATATCTGCAAAGTCAAGGTTGATAAGTCCCGGAACATTGATCAGGTCAGTGATACCCTGAACACCCTGCTGCAATACTTCGTCAGCTTTCTTCAAAGCTTCCGGCATAGAAGTCCGACGGTCTACAATTTCAAGAAGTTTATCATTTGGAATAATAATGAGAGTATCTACATTTTCTTTCAGATTTTCGATACCCATATTTGCATTTACCATTCTCTGTTTTGCTTCAAAACGGAAAGGTTTTGTAACAACACCAACAGTCAGACATCCCAGGCTCTTTGCGATTCCTGCAACAACCGGAGCTGCACCTGTTCCTGTGCCGCCGCCCATACCGCAGGTAACGAATACCATGTCGGCACCTTTGATCATTTCAGTCAGTTCATCAACACTTTCTTCGGCCGCTTTTGCGCCAACTTCCGGTTTCGCGCCGGCACCAAGTCCCTTTGTCAGCTTCTCACCGATCTGGACAAGCTGATTGGCCTTACATAACTGTAAAGCCTGTCTATCTGTATTTACGCCGATAAATTCCACACCGACAATATTTTCTTCGATCATACGGTTTACTGCATTGTTTCCAGCGCCGCCGACACCAATAACAAGTATTTTAGCTGCTGCATCCATTTCATTTGTTTTTATCTCAAGCAAGGTAGTTCCTCCTTTTAATATTAATATCTTTTTTTCTCAATTTGCACTATCATATTATATAATATAGTTTTTCGTAAAAATAATCAACCGTTTCTTTTAATTTTCTTTTGTAAAAATAATAGAATTTTTTGTCGAATCATAGTTTTCCAGATGTAATATTCCACGAATCTGTTCCGATTCTTCCATATTACGGAGTTCCGGCAGTATATTCGCCATTTCAGCGGCTTTTTCCTCCAGCAATACCGGTGCGCCGAACCCTACCCGAAGGGCATCATTTATGTAGACTGTAAAAGTTCCATTTTCGTCAATATCTATCTCTTGTGCAGTAATTTCATGTTCCAAAAGCAATCCACATAATTCTATAATTCCTTTATAGATTGTCTGATCTTCCATGGAAATTACCTGACCAATCTCCATATCTCCGACTTCGGCCCCAACGATCAGCGGCACCGTATCCCGACGTTCAGACAACGACTCCTGAATCACACCCCGGTCATCAAAATAAAAATAGGTTTTGCCGCTTTTCAAGCAGCCCAGAATTTCCGTTTCACCGACTTCAATACAGATCATATTCCGGTTCTCCATCTTCACCTGAATATCTTCAATGAACGGTGTGTCTTCCACCCTGTACCTAAAATATCTTAAATAACAAAGTAATGTGTTTGGAGCATCCTCAGGAAAACCGATCAGTGTTTTAATCTCATCGTCTGTATAATTTTTATTTCCAATCACCTGAACTTCCTCCAGGCGGAAACCATAAACGACAGCTCCCGTCGCCACGGCCAAAACGACCAGAATACCGGCAATAATTTTCAGGCCCCGGTGACGTTTCGGAACAGCTGCTCTGTCCCCTTCCTCTTCCCAGTCGGCTTCCCCATTTTCATCTTCTTCAAATTCCTGTTCTAAATCTTCAAACTCTTCAAATCCTTCAAATTCCTCAAACTCTTCATCCTGATAATAATTTTTATCCACGGTATATCCACCTATTTTCCCATAATCCTGCCCTCACGGGCATCCCTGCAATGTTCAATTCTTGCACCAAGCTGTGTCAAATCTTTGCATATATCCTGATAACCACGCTCTACAAAGATGGAGTTCTCGACGATAGTATCACCTTCCGCCATCAGGCCTGCAATTATCAGCGCCGCGCCGCCCCTTAAATCTCTTGCAGATACATGGCAGCCTCTTAATTTCGCAACTCCGTGAATCACAGCCCTGTTATTTTTTATTTGTATATCCGCCCCCATTTTTCCAAGTTCTTCCGCTGTCCGAAAACGGTTTTCAAAAATATGCTCATAAATTGTTGTCTCACCCCTGGCTGTGGCAAGCACTGCCATCAACTGAGACTGCATATCCGTCGGGAAGCCCGGAAATGGTTGGGTATGAATATCCTCAATTGCAAAAAGCCTTCGGGCCGATTTAAGAAAAACCCCTTGATCCGTCATCCGGACCTCACAGCCCATAGCTTCACATATATGCAGAAGACAATGAATATCCTTCTCTTCCGCATTAAAAAGTTCAATTTCACCGCCGGTTCCGGCTGCAGCCAGCAGATATGTTCCGGCGACGATCCGGTCAGTCATAACCGTATATTCTGTATCTCTCAATGAACATTTTCCTAAAATGCCGATCCGTTCTGTCCCGGCACCATACACGGCAACACCCATTGCTTCAAGAAAGCCGGCCAGGTCAACGACTTCCGGTTCCTTTGCCGCATTCTGTATCCATGTGATTCCTTCTGCCATGGCACCGGCCATCATCAGATTCTCCGTAGCGCCGACACTTGGATAGGGAAGCACGATCCGTGTCCCGGAAAGCCCCCTGGTCTCACAATGAATCGCTTCATCCTGTTCTTCAATATGTACGCCCATCTGCTCCAAAGCTCTCAAATGGATATCCACAGGACGGGCACCGATCGTACAGCCTCCGGGATAATCCAATACCATACTGTGGCATCGTCCAAGCATAGCGCCCAACAGCAAAATGGAAGAACGCATTTTTCCAATGCATTCTCTGGAAAGATTCTCCAGACTGATCTCTGACGCATCAATACGAAGCTCACCATCCTGAAAGGCAGCCTCGCACCCAATACTGCGCAGAATTTCCAACATATACCTTACATCCAGAATATCCGGACACCCCCGGATAACTGTCACTCCCTGATGTAAAAGAGATGCGGCAATGATAGGCAGCGCCGCATTTTTAGAACCATGGACAGAAAGCTGCCCCTGAAGCGGCCGGCCGCCAGATATTAGATAGGATGACACATTGATTACCTCCGAACACAGACTATAACACATTCTATGCGGAAGTCTTTCAAATGTTCCTGCTATCGTTTAAATTTAATACTGCGCGAGACGCTTAATACCAAGCCGACCTCGCAGAGCAAAAAGCTTACAGAGGTTCCGCCATAACTGATGAAAGGCAGCGGAATTCCCGTATTTGGCAGTGTATTGGTAACAACGCCGATATTGATAATAACCTGCAGGCCAATCTGAGCCATAACGCCGATAACAATCAATGCCCCGTACAGATCCGGCGCATTATTCGCAATAATCATACAACGCCAAAGTAACAAAATAAATAACAAAATAATGGCAATCGCCCCAAACAGACCCAATTCTTCACAGATGATCGAGAAAATCATATCATTGTGAGCCTCCGGGACATAGGAAAGCTTTTGAATACTCCGTCCAAGGCCTTTTCCAAAAACGCCTCCGGAGCCGATCGCATAGAGGGCCTGACGGGTCTGATAGGCGGAATCTGACGTTTCCACATGAAGCCACGCTTCAATACGGTCCATACGATAGGCCGCCACTTGCAGGAAAATAAACATCAGTGCCACTCCGGCGCCGACAACACCGGCAAATATTTTATACTGGTTGCTTGCCACAAAAATAATAATAAATGACATCCCCAGCATAATAATTCCTGTACTTAAGTTAGAAACGGTGACAAGAATGACCATCGGAAGAATCAAGGCAAAACACTTGACCACACCTTTCCAGTTTTTTAACTGTTTTACTCCGTTACTCGCCACATGGGCCAGAAAAATGATCAATACAGCCTTGGCCACTTCTGACGGCTGAAACTGAATCGGCCCGATCTGAATCCATCGACGCTGTCCATGACTGGCTACACCATAGAGAAGAACCACCGCCAGAAGAATATTGATGATCGCATAAGCCGGCAGCGTAAATCGTTTCCAAAAATGATAGGGAATACGGCTGATGACTGTCATTCCGGCCAGCCCGAGGGCTGCAAACATACACTGACGTCTCAGATAATAAAAAGAATCACCACCATTTTCAATCTGTGAATTATAGGCACTGGTACTGAAAATCATCACAAGTCCGAAACATACCAAAAAGACAACGATAAACAAGAGACTATAGTCAAAATATTTCTCTGTTTTCGTCCGGGTTCTATTCTTTTTTCCATCCATTGCTGTCACTTCCCGTGCCACCAAAAACACCTCTATTCTTTCTCAAGTCTCAATCCGCCAGTCCATTTCAGACTCAATCTGCCAGCTTGTGAACCAGTTCCTTAAATATACGTCCCCGTTCCTCATAACTCTTAAACATATCCCAGCTTGCACAGGCCGGTGAAAGAAGTACCGCATCACCACTCTCAGCTTTCTGGGAACAGACTTTTACCGCATCCTCCAGACTTTCCGTCATAATAATATTTTCAAATCCATGACGGCGGGCACATTCAGCAATCTTATTCGCTGTCTCACCAAGCAGTACGAGATACCGCACCTTGCCGTCAAACGCCTCAATCCATTCATCATAAGTACTCTGTTTATCATAGCCTCCGCCGATCAAAATCGTCGGACGAACCATCGCCTGAACCGCCTTGATCGCTGCATCCGGATTTGTTCCTTTAGAATCATTATAATAGGAGACACCCTGTTTTTCCGTCACATACTCAATTCGGTGTTCCACACCCATAAAGGTTGTGATCGTTTCCCGGATCTTTTCCATCGGTACACCCACACAGCGGGCCATAGCTACGGCAGCCATAATATTTTCCATATTGTGAAGTCCGAGAATCTTTAATCCACTGGCACTGCAGATCACTTCGACTTCACCGTCTTTAGCATAATAAATCTTACGGTCATGGAAATAATAGCCTTCCGAAAGGACCTGGGTACTGGAAAAATAAATGACCTGAGGTACTGCCGTCTCCCCAATGGCCTTTGTCAGCGGGTCATCATAGTTAAGAATGACAAAATCTTCTGCCGTCTGATTTTTCATAATATTTTTCTTAGCATTGACATAGCCTTCCATCGTATGATGTCGATTCAGATGATCCGGTGTCAGATTCAAAATGGCACTTACTTTTGGATGAAATTCATCGACTGTCTCCAACTGGAAACTGGAAGTCTCTGCCACCACATAAGAATGATCTGTTGTATCCAAAGCCGCACCGGTATAGGCCGTACCAATATTTCCTACTACAAAAACTTCTTTATAATAGTTTTTCAGTATTTCTCCCACCAGGGACGTCGTTGTTGTCTTCCCATTGGTTCCGGTGATTGCCAGAACAGTTCCTTTTGCAAACTGATCGGCCAGCTCCAGTTCTCCCCAGATGAGAACCCCTGCGTCCCGCATACGGTTGACAAAGTCCACGTCTGTCGGAACTCCCGGGCTCAAAACAGCGATATCCAACGTATGAATCACTTCATCCGTCAGGTCGCCGATAATAATCTTAATATCTTTCTTGTCAGGAAGTTTTGCCTGGATTCCCTCTGCTGTAAGGTTCGTGTTTCCATCATAAAGAATCAGATCCGCGTCTGTTTTCATAAGCAGCCCGGCCGCACCTATACCACTGATCCCTGTGCCGACGACCAGCACTGTTTTATTTTTCAAATCCATATGTATTTCCCTCCTGTTTATCCCAATCTTATTTTTTTGATCATAGTGCTAAAAAACCAACAAGACATAATACCGCTGTCACGATGGAAAATACAGCAACTACTTTTGTTTCCGGCCATCCGCACAATTCAAAGTGATGATGAATCGGTGCCATTTTAAAGAAACGTTTTCCTCCGGTCTTTTTAAAATAGGCCACCTGAATGATAACAGAGACAACCTCCACCAGATAAATCAATCCAAAGATGAGAATGAATAACTGCATATTCATCATACTGGCTGTGGCAGCCACAAATCCACCCAGGGCCAGAGACCCTGTATCTCCCATAAAGACTCTCGCCGGATATACATTAAATAATAAAAAGCCCAACAGACTGCCGGCCACCGCTGAAGTAATCGGTGACAGTCCGCTGTTCGTGCCAATGGCAACAACTGTAAGGAAGACGGCCACCAGCACAGTAACACTGGAGAGCAGACCGTCCAGACCATCCGTAAAGTTTGTTCCATTCGTTGTTCCCAAAAATACAATAAACATAAAGACAATAAACATCCACCAAGGCAGATGAATATATAAACCATTTTCAAAACCGCCGCTGAACGGTATAAGAATTCCCGTCCCTGCATCGGTGAAATTCATCATATAATAAATAAAAATTCCTGTGATAATAAACTGGCCGGCCATCTTCTGAAGCGGAGTCAGACCAAGATTCCGTTTTTTTACCACTTTAATATAGTCATCCATAAATCCGATAATACCAAATCCCAGCGTCGAAAAAGCCACTGGAATGATTGCCGGATAGTCCTTCATGTAAAACAGGGAAGTGATGATCACACTGACAATAAAAATCACACCGCCCATGGTCGGCGTTCCGGATTTTTTCTGATGGGCCGCTGGTCCCTCATCCCGGATAAACTGTCCAAATTTTAATTTTTGAAGAAATGGAATAACTACAGGGCACAGCAGTGCACTGATCACAAAAGCAATAATTGCCGGTAACACAATTGTATATTTCATAATTACACCTCTCGTTGAATTCTTTCGTATTCTGTCCAAATTAAGAATTATAATACCTTACCGTTGCCTTGTAAAGTACCTCAGGGCAAATCGTCCCCTGTTTCTTCCTGTGTTTCCTCCTGTTTATCCTCAGGAAACAGATAAGGTAGCACCATCTGATAAATCTCACTCATTACCGGCGCCGCAATTGTACCGCCATAGTAGGTTCCCACCGGTTCATCAATCAGAATAATTCCAATGATCTGAGGATTTTCCACCGGCGAAAATCCTATAAACGAAGCAATATATTTTCCTGATCCCCGTGGCAGCTTCTGAGACGTTGCTGTCTTTCCACCCACAGAGTATCCAGCCACCTGGCCGTTCTTTCCGGTACCTTCCGAAACGACCAATCCTAAAAGTTCTTTCATCGTCTCTGATGTCTCCTGGCTGATGGCTCCGCTTTCTATCGGATAGTCGAATACCGTCTTCTGGTTTCCCGCGGCATCCGTCGTATACATTCCCAAATGGGGCGTTACCAGATTGCCGCCGTTGATAACAGCGCTCACGGCCCTAAGGAGCTGCAGCGGTGTGATCTGGAACGACTGACCAAAGGATATGGTCGCCAATTCCACGGCTCCGACATTTTCTATTTTATGCATGATCGAAGTAGCTTCTCCAGGAAGATCCACCCCGGTTTTCTCAAAAAGTCCCAATTTTTCAAAATATTCATAAAGTCCTTCAATGCCCACCCGGGCCCCGACATCCATGAATACGGGATTACAGGAATTCATAAATCCTTCTGTAAATGTCTCACTCCCATGACCTCCGGTTTTATGGCAGCGGATTTTCCGGTCTGCCACAATCCGGAATCCCGGACATGAAAATGTATCATTTAAGGTCACCACATTTTTTTCCAAAGCCGATGTGGCCGTAATGATTTTAAATGTGGAACCCGGCTCATATGTATCATTAATGCAGCCGTTACGCCACATTTGATTCAGCAGATCCTGGGTATTGACACCCGCATCGGCTGTGATGGACGGAATCAGGGTAAACGGTTCATTCAGATTGAATTCCGGAACGTTGACCATGGCGTAAATTTCGCCGTTCTGCGGATTCATAAGAATAACGGAAACACTTTTTGCCTGTTTCTGTTTCATCACTTTCTCGGCCACCTGGGTCACATAGGATTGAATGTTATAATCCAGACTCAGATGAAGGCTCTCTCCCATCACCGGATCTATCCGGGTCTCTGCGCTGTTTTCCACTTCAATTCCCCGGACATCCGTCACTGTAAGAATCCGGCCTTCTTCACCCTGAAGATAATCGTCATACATGACTTCCAGACCGATGATTCCCTGATTATCACCGCCGGTAAAGCCAATAATCTTCGCGGCCAGCTCATCATAGGGATAATATCTGGAATAATCCTCATCTACCATAACGCCATCCAGTTTATAGCTGCGAATCAAATCGCCGGTTTCCTTCGGCACATTCGATTGAATACGTTCAATCGAAGACACCTTTTCCACCCGTTTCCGAACCTTTTCCGAATCCAGCCCCAATGTCTCAGACAATACCTGAATCACAGTCTCCGGATCCGTAATCTGATTGTGAATCACGGAAATCGTACATACCGACTGGTTCGTGGCCAGAGCCACACCATTCCTGTCGTAAATAATTCCCCGTTCCGCTTTGATGACCCGCTCTCTTTCATGAAGATCATCCGCGCGTTCTTTATAGTGCTGGGAACGGTTTACCATGATGTACCACATACGGGCAAGAAGCACTGCCAGCAAAAGTGTCATCATCAGCAGAACAACAAGCATTTTCCTGCGCTGATAGGTTCTTGTTTCCATGAAACCTCTCCACGGACATTTAGTATACTATATTAATGCCCCTCTCAGTTTATGCCATTCTGCTCCATATATTCAGCCAGATCATCCCAATAGTAATCTCCGGTAATGTCGTCATAACCATCTCCGTCTTCATCGCCCCACTGACTCAGAAAAGATTCCAAATCTTCTGTGGATCCGGTGCTGCCGGATGTTTCACCATCTTCCGCCGATGTGCCGTCCCCATTAGTCTCCGGAGCAGCGCCCCACTGATAATTTCCTGAGGTGCCTTCGCCTCCCTCGGTATTTTCACCGTTTGCCGGGAATATCTGAAGATAAGGAAGAACTTCCCGCAAAATGTCACCGGCCATCTTTGTGGCCGCACCGCTGTCTTCCTGATTATCCTGCAGCTCATCAATAACAACGTACACAACAACCTGTGGATCTTCCACCGGTGCGAATCCGATAAAGGAAACAACATATTTTCCCGAACCACGCGGCAATTTTTCTGCTGTACCGGTTTTTCCGCCGATCGTATAACCTTCCACTCTGGCCGCCGTACCCGTCGTATTCACGCCGTCATCAGCTACCGTCTGATACATGGCTTCCATCAGCCAGTCACAAGTTTCTTTTGAAAGAGTATTGCGCACAAGTACTTTATCAAAAGATTTTACCACATTGCCGCTCTCGGTCGTAATCTCTTTGACAACATGGGGCTGATAATAATGACCACCATTGACGATTGAAGAAAAGGCAGCAACCATCTGGACCATAGTCAGGTTGAAGCCCTGACCAAAAGCACTTGTCGCCAACTCAAAACTTCCCATTGTAGCTTCATTGAAAATCAGACTCTCTGCCCCGGCTTCTCCCGGCAGATCAATACCTGTTGCCTGTCCGAAACCATACAGGCGATGGTATTTTAACATATCTGTAGTTCCCAATTTTGTGCCAACCTGCATCAAAGCATCATTACAGGACCACATGATGGCTTCCTGAAGTGTCGTTGTCCCATGACCGTAAACATTATGACAGGCAATATGCTGGGTACCCGTTCCGTCAAATAAATCTTCACCGCCGTCACACAGGAAAGTATCGCTGGTAGAAACCTTATTTTCATCCAGGGCTGCACCGATAGTCAGCGGTTTCACTGTAGAACCGGCTTCAAAAGTATCACTGACACAAAAATTTCGCCAGAGATCATTATAAATGTTGACCACTTCTTCATCGCTTAAAGCTTCAATCTCTTCTTCACTATAATATGCCGTTAAATCCCTCGGTGAATTCAAATTAAAAGTCGGAGAACCGGCCATTGCCAGAATCTCTCCGGTATTCGGGTCGGCCACGATCACACCGGTATGCTCACTGCCTCGTTCATTAGCCAACTGGGTCACATATTTTTCCACGATACGCTGTATATTCAGGTCAATCGTAGATACCACATTATATCCGTTCACTGCTGCTACAGTAGTTCTCTCAAAATCCGTTTCGTCTGAAAGATAACCATATTCGCGGCCGTTGGTTCCATTCAGCATATCATTATAATAGCCTTCCAGTCCCCAAGTTCCCTGATTACCGCTCACCGTAAATCCGATCAAAGCTGCAGCCAGCGAATCATAAGGATATTTTCGCAGATATTCCTCTTCGAACCAGATACCCTTAACGTTGGCGCTGGCCTCTTTGTCTGCCTCTTCTTCTGAATTCATAAAGTCCTGATAGGCCTTTACCGTATCATAGTCCAGCTTCTTTGCCATGACCACATATCGGCCGTCCGGACTGTCATCCAATACTTTATAGACTTCGGCCGCGTCGATACCAAAATATTTCTCAATGGCTTCAGCCGTTGGTTTTTCACAATCACCATTGGAATTCAGAACCACATAAGGATCCAGAACAAGATTGTATACCTTTTCGCTGGTTGCCAGCACTGTTCCATTTCTATCCTGAATGTCTCCCCGTTTAAAAGGAATACTTTTACTATCATAATCCATCTGCGCCATAACAATCCGCGCATAGGTATCGCTATTGGATAAATTAATATACAGCAATCTCCCGATCAAAACACAAATAAACAAGAGCAGTATGGCAAAAATAATCAGCAGTTTTTTTCGATTGCTGGTACCAAACTTCTTTTCCTGTTTTCTTCGTTTTTTTCTCATAGGTCGTTTCGGGAATTGATATTGCTTCGCCAAGATGTCACACCACCTGTCTATCTAAGGAAAAGCCCTCAGTAAACTGAGGGCTTTTATGTTCAGTCATCCGATGGAATCTGTCGGTATTGCTTGACATAATCCTGATTCTCATTGGAATAATAATGGATCTGCCCCTCTGTGATAGCCGTCATACCAAATTCATTGACGGCTTTTTGATATACCTCCGACAAATCAATCGCACTGTTAATGCGTTCTTCCATAGCCACATTTTCATTTGTAATAGTGCTGAGTTCTGATTTTAATGATGCCACCTGCTCACTGGTCTGAAGGATTTCATTCTGAAGACTCAGATAAACCACGCAGGCCGCCACCGTCACTACAACAGAGACGATCAAAAACAATGTATATGTCAAATTTAATCGAAGCGCCCGTTCTTGATTTTTCTGGGCTATTTCTCTTTTTCGTTTTCTTTCTGCCTGAAGACGACGATCTTCGGCTGTTCTCCGCCGCCGCTTTGGCGAATATTCCTCCGGCAGTATTTCAAGTTTACGAACGGCGCTGCCTTCTACATAGTATTCGGACGTACGTCTTGTTGGTCTCTTTGTTCTGTTGTCCGGCATAGTCACCGCTCCTCTCTTAAACTTCAATTACGTTCAAACACACGTAGTTTGGCACTTTTCGATCTTGGATTCAGTTCCAGTTCCTCTTCCGACGGAAGAATTGGCTTTCGGGTAATCACCTTTCCCAAAGATTTTTTGCCGCACACGCAGGTTGGAAAATTTGGCGGGCATTCGCACGGATTCTCACATTTTCTGAAAATGTTTTTAACAATCCTGTCTTCCAGAGAATGAAAAGTAATAATACAGATTCTGCCGTTTGTATCCAACAGTTCCACCATCTCATTCAAATGGCCCCGCAGCACTTCAAGCTCCTGATTCAGTTCAATCCGAATCGCCTGAAATGTTCGCTTGGCCGGATGACCGCCCACTGCCCGGAATTTCATAGGAATCGCCGCCTTAATGATCTCTGTCAGCTCATCCGTTGTCTCCACAGGCTTATTCTGCCTGGCCCGGACAATGTGTTTTGCGATATTCTTTGCAAATTTATCTTCGCCATAATCCCGGATAATCCGATACAATTCCATTTCACTATAACCATTGACTATGTCTCTGGCTGTCTTATCCTGTCGCTGGTCCATACGCATGTCCAGCGGTGCATTCTCTCTGTAGGTAAATCCTCTCTCTGCCGTATCCAACTGATAAGAAGATACGCCTAAATCTAAAACAATACCGTTGACCTTATAAATTCCAATGTCATTCAACACCTGTTTCATGTCACTGTAATTGCTTCGCACAATTGTGACTTTATCTCCAAAAGGCCTTAACCGTTCGCCGGCCGCTTCAATAGCTGCTGCGTCCTGGTCAATGCCGATAAAATGTCCTTTTTCACCAAGCCGACTGCATACATGGAAAGCATGTCCACCGCCTCCAAGTGTCCCATCAACATAAATGCCGTCCGGCACAATATTTAAATTCTCAATCGTTTCCTCCAGCAAAACAGATTGGTGTTTAAAATTCAATGAAATCCACCTCTTTCTTTTGCTGCTATAAAGAAATTCCGATGTCTTCCATATGCTGGGCAATATCATCCATATCGTCCACATCCACATCGTTGATTTCTTCCCACTTGTCTCTGCTCCAAATCTCAATACGATTTGATACGCCGACTAATACGGCTTCTTTTTCAAGTTTGGCAAATTCTCTCAAATTGGCCGGGATTAAAATCCGGCCCTGCTTGTCAATTTCGCATTCTGAGGCTCCAGCCAGGAAAAAACGGCTAAATTTACGGGCATCTTTATTGGTCATAGGAAGCTCATGAATCTTTTGTGTAAAACATTCCCATTCTTCCTGAGGGTACACGGAGAGACAGCCATCCAGCCCCTTCGTCAGAAAAAATCTTTCACCCAGAGATTCTCTCAGCTTTGAAGGAACGATCAGTCTGCCTTTTGCATCCAATGTATGATTATATTCACCAATAAACATACAACCACCCGTTTCTCATCTTTGGCACCTAATGGAACCATTTTTCACCACTTTATTTCACTTTCTCCCACTTGTATTTTTATTCTATATTATTTGGTTTGAGATGGCAATAGCAATTTTGGTTTTTTCAAAAAAAATTCATTCTTTTTTAATCCATTATGAATCGTATGGTTTTTTTCCAAAATATATGATAAAATGGGTGAGAATGTGAGAAAAAGCGGCCTTACGCTGCCGCTTTTATATAAGAAAGGACGTATGAATATGAAATTAGGTATTGTCGGTCTCCCGAATGTGGGTAAAAGTACCCTCTTTAATTCGCTAACTAAAGCCGGCGCAGAATCTGCCAACTATCCATTCTGTACAATTGACCCGAATGTGGGGATTGTTTCCGTACCAGACCACCGTCTGGACGTGCTTGCCGATCTTTATGATTCAGCCAAGATCGTCCCGGCTGTCATTGAGTTTGTCGATATTGCCGGTTTGGTAAAAGGCGCTTCTAAAGGTGAAGGTCTCGGGAATCAGTTCCTCTCCAATATCCGCGAAGTCGATGCCATCGTTCATGTTGTCCGCTGCTTTGAAAATGACAACATTGTCCATGTGGATGGCAGTATCAATCCACTCCGGGATATTGAAACAATCAACCTGGAATTAATTTTCTCTGATATTGAAATTATGGAACGCCGCTACGCCAAAGTCAGCAAAGGTGCCCGCAACGATAAAGCCCTTGCTAAAGAAGCTGACCTGGTAAAACGTGTTATTGCCCACCTGGAAGACGGAAAAATGGCCCGTTCCCTTGAAGTTGATGATGAAGAAGAACAAATTCTGATGCAGAGCTTCAATCTTCTTACAGGCAAACCAGTCATCTATGCTGCCAATGTTTCTGAAGATGATCTGGCCGATGATGCCGCAGGCAATGACTTCGTCGCTGCTGTCCGTGAATATGCGGCTTCTGAGGGTTCCGAAGTTTTCGTTATCTGCGCTCAGATTGAACAGGAAATCGCCGAACTGGACGATGATGAAAAGAAAATGTTCCTTGAAGATTTGGGGCTTTCCGAATCCGGTCTGGAAAAACTCATCAAGGCCAGCTATCGTCTGCTCGGTCTGATCAGTTATCTGACCGCCGGACCGACCGAGTCCCGCGCATGGACGATTAAGAATGGAACGAAAGCACCTCAGGCGGCCGGAAAGATTCATTCTGATTTTGAACGCGGATTTATCAAAGCCGAAGTTGTCAGCTATGATGACCTGATGGCCTATGGTACTTATAATGCCGCTAAGGAAAAAGGTCTTGTCCGTATGGAAGGTAAGGAATACGTGGTTAAAGACGGCGACGTAGTCCTTTTCCGGTTTAATGTGTGATGTCATAAAGTCCTTGAAAGTTATGGGAGTTGCCGATATAATTTGGCAACTCCTTTTGACGTTTCACCCCTACCTTACCCCTACCGATTATTTTTTGCTCAATAACTCACTGCCTTATCCAGTTTTAAAATTTCATTTCTCTTCAAGTCGGTAAGAACGTGCGTGTAAGTATCGGCAGTTTCCTGAATGGTGGCGTGACCAAGGAAACGCTGCATAACTCTTACGTCAATATCGTTTTCTGCCCCTCTGGTGGCGAAAGTATGACGGAGACAATGAGGATGTAAGCCGCTCAGACCAATCTTTTCACAAATATTATAAAAAGTACGCCGCATATTCGTAGGGTCAAGCGGTCTGCCTAACTGAGTGGCAAAGACAAGTCCGTTATCCTCATACGCTGAACCTGCTTTCAGCTTACTGCGTAATTGGTCTTTACGGACATCATGCAGTAATTTGATTGCTGTCTGGTTGAGGGGAATCGTCCGTCTGCTGGCTTCTGTTTTGAGTGTACCAAATTCCAAATGCCAACTTTCCTCCGCATTATCCGGGTCTTTTACCTTACGGAGTGTACGCACAACATGAAGTTGATTTTCCTTAAAATCTATATCTTCCCATTTCAGTCCAAGCAGTTCCCCTAGACGCATACCTGTGCAAAGGTCAAAAATATAAATACAGCCCATATAAGTATTTTTTGCCTGTTCTACAAAAGCATCTTGCTGTTCCTGCGTTAATACCTTTATTTCCGGTTTGGATTTTTTTGGGAGTTTGACCTTGTTGGTTATGTTTCTGACTATCAAGCCATCGTCTACCGCTGTCTCTATGGCATTATGCAGAAGTTTATATATATCTTCTACCGTAGAGGGGGATAACCCTTTATCGGACAAGTTGTTCACGAATTTCTGAATAATGTCCTGCCGTAATGCCTTTAATTTATAGTGACCGATAGCAGGTTTAATGTGATTATTTACTTTAACTGAATAATTGATGTAGGTGGTAGGCTTTACATACCGCTTTTTGTATTCAAGCATATAATAGTCCATCCACTCGTCCAACGTCATTTCCGTAGGATTTGTAATCAATCCCTTTTGCAGATTATTCAGTAAGTCCGTCATTTTAGCAGATACTTCCTGCCGGGTTTTCCCATATAGGGATTTACGCTGTTGCTTTCCATTCGCCAGAACGCCAACTGTTACCCTTGCTTCCCATGTTCCGTCTTTACGCTTACGGATAGAGCCTTCATTTTGACCACGTTTCTTTGCCATATATTATTCATCTCCTTTATCAGTAAATATAGACTCAAAGGATTCCTTCAAGCGATTCAATTTCTCTTGCCGTTCTGAATTTGGCATATTGTCTGAGTTATTTCCACTTTTTTGGTTGATGCAAGCGTAACTATCAGCGTCTAACTTATTCAGTTCATTTCTTAATTGAAGCATAGCATTAAAGCGTATTTTGCTGTTTTTTTCTATATCATTTTCTTCTGCTTTGAAACAACATTCCATAAGCGACATCAACGAATGAAAAAGAGTATACAATGACTGATGAAATAGCACATCACCATTTAAATCTTTTTCTATACATTTTGCAGTTCTAACAAATGTATCAAGCCAAGCAACCCTTACTGGTTCTGGAATTGTACAAAGGATTTCAGACAATTCAACTAAACTATCATCATATTCCGCTTGTTTTTCATAGGTTCTATGTTCTGTTGCTCCTACCAAAAAATCTACGCTACATTCAAGGCAATCTGCCATTCGTTTTAGAACATTTGCATCTGGACAATGCTTACCACTTTCATAGTTACTCATAGACATTCTGGTAATGCCAATTTTATCTGCGAATTGTCCCTGCTTAAAACCACTCTGTTCTCTAAGCATTTTCAGGCGATTACCCAACTCTATATACTTATAATCGTTCATTTTATCAATACCTCCTTATGGAGAGTATTATATACTTTCTTGAGCGAAAAGTAAATAGTTCTTTACAAAAATAATAAAAATGCTTTTTGAAAAGAAATTTTTATAAAAACTATTGACGCAAGAAATATATCGTTATATAATGTTGGAAATAGAGAAAATATAAAGAAATTTTTACAGAAGGAGGACTGGAGATGAACACATACTGTTCAGAAGAAACACTACCTTTGGTTCTGAGTGCAAAAGACATTCAAGCAATCTTAGGAATTTCCAAGACGAAAACGTATGAGTTAATGAACTCAAAGGATTTTCCCACAATTTATTTAAATAAGCGCATGGTTGTATCTAAGGACGCTTTTTTCGACTGGCTGAATCAAGACAAACGAAAAATCAAAAGGAGGGCAATTTATGTATCACAACACAACTAAACAAAATCTAAGGGATAAAATAAGCCGGAAAAGAAATAGCACCCAAAAAGAGATTGCCATTTCAGAGGAAATGGAAGAACAGTTTATAAAGGCTATATGTGATACGCTTAAAAAGTGTATATGCGTATATATCCCCGGAGAGGATTTTAAGAACTTTTTGCTGTTTAATGCCTATGATGAAGAATATATGACTATCGGGTGTATAGATGGCGATAATTATCTGCTGGACAGCAATTTTATATACAAACGCCTTCATCTGCTTTGGAAGCAATCACATAAAGGAGCAGGTATACTGCCAAAACTGTCAGACTTTTTTGGGGGACTGTATGATAGAGATGTGCTGACTCAGGGACACTTTTTTAACAAACCGCTGTACAAATTTCTTATAGGAGATGATGGTGTACAGCGAGAATATTTTTTCATCCCCAAAAGCTACGTGGGTTATGACGATTCAATGATAAAATACGTCTAAGAATCTGTAATATAAAACCGCTTCGGTCAATATAAGCCGGAGCGGTTTTTGAGTTCACATCTGTAAAATCAGAATCTAACAAATTGATATGTGTCATTACCAATGATTATTTCTAATTCATTATCGTTAAGATAAACTATTTCTGCCTGATCGTACCCTGGATTACCCATAATATGCAGGTTGTTTTCAGCAGTGTCTATTACTCCCGAATAAATAATTTCCATCGCATGAACGCTGAATATATAAACATGCATATAGTCCCCTTCTGTTTTCATAGCAAGTGTTAAGGCTAATGTATCATTCCCATTTATCCAGAGGTCGGCAGATTCATCGTCCATAATATCAGCGATTATCATTCCGTCATCGGGAACGACATTGGAATCGTCCATATCAGAAGAAGTGTCATTTTCTGTACCGTTTTCGTTAAAATAGTAAAGGTCACTTCCAATGGTAAGCGTAGCTTGCCGCCGTCCGTCCTCCAAATCATAGAAATTTAGGATTTCATCTCCGCACCCTATACTGGAATCCCCAGTGACGTGCCACCCGTCTCTGTATTTCTGCGTACCCATATTGCCGTGGTAGATAATCATACTGGAATCGGGATTGATAACCCATAACTCCGTTCCATAACTGAATGCCAGAATCAGCCCACTTTCACTGGTATAGTGATTACTGTTATCAAGAATATTCTGTATCTCAGGAGATAACTCCACAGTCATAGAATCGCCATCACTATCCAAATCTGAATAGGAATCCTCTGGAATGTATGTATAATAGGTCAATGGAGCTTCTGGGGAGTCCTCTGAATATGTTACAGAGTAAATCTTTCCCACCCCATAAGGGGCATAGGCAGTAAAGGTATGACTATTCGCCCACGAAGCGGTTTCGCATGAACTATGTTCATATTTCAGCAGACAGTTTTCATATGTTCCATAGGGCGTAGTGACCGTATAAAACTCTGGGGCAATAGATATTTCAATGGTTGTATCTTCATTCTTTTTTTCAAGCGTCCACGTTTTCCTAGGAAGTCCGATATAGAAATTCATATCCGCAACGGAATCATCAAGCATATTCGTCTGTTTCATATAATAGAGTTCGTCTGATTCGTCCGGAAAAATAACACCTTGTACCGTACATTCAGTCAGATAGTTATACACGCTGTAATTATATCCGCCATCATCATTCGGTAAATCTATGGTCATTTCCTCTATCAGATTTTCTGTATTATCTTCGGAGTTTATCACAGTCGTAAACCGTCTGGAATCCACTCTTGGGAGATAATCTTCCAAAACCATGTTATCAACAGCACTTCCACCTGCTGCCTCTATCCCCGAAAGCTCTATTCCATATTCATTTTCTAATTGTGTGATAAGTGGCAAATCACTTTTCCGGCTGATTCCTTTTGAATCATCACTGTTTCCCATTACCAGAGAACCGACACCGAACAAAGCACAGACTGTACCGACAACAATCATAATCGGCATGATTTTACTGGGTTTCTTCTTAGATTTCTTGGCAGGTTCGCCTATAGGCGTTCCGCATTTACTGCAGAAATTTTCTCCTGCTTGAATTTCGTTTCCGCAATTCTTACAATACATAAAATTTTTCTTCCTTTCATCCCGTAGTTTGATTTTCGTATGGCTTAATTTTGATTTTCCGGCATTTAATCCTTATCAGCTTATTTCTATCCACGTTTACAGCGATAAAAGCAAATTCCGGCAATTAAGGCAACTCCCAGAGGGAGAGTGAGTATTACCAGAACAAACAAACTGAGAATACCATCCGGTAACAGACCGTCACAGATTCCACCGACCAGCACCATAAGCCAGAACAACCAGTTATAGATTCCTGTAAGATAGAGCAGAGATACCATATTTGCTTTTATTGTATTTTTCTTCTTAGCAGATACCAAAGAGAGAATGGCAATCGTGATAAAAAAACTGCTTTCCCCTAACAAATTATTTGCGGTGGATGCCCTGTCAAGAGACTGCCCCATTGAGGACAATATTCTCCAGAGTGCCACGATTGCGCCTAATGATACGCCAATGACACCTCGCAACTGGATTGGCTGTCGAATCTGTCGGAATCCCTCTGAAAGATAAGGCATTACATACTTCAAAGATACCGTCAATGAAAGTGTTACAAAGAGCATAAATTTCAGATAAAAAGACACAACGGTGGTCTGCGGTGACTGAATCTTCAAAAATACATAATAGACGATATAGTAAAGATCACTGACGGAGATTCCAAGCAATAAAGTAAGCCATAGTTCGCTTGTCAATAATTTTTCTCCCTTGCCTTTTGAATAAGCGGCAGACCTTTCCCTATTCCGTCCACTGTTTACAGTTCCATTATTAACCGCATTTCCGCAATTCGGACAGTAACGGCAATTCTCCGGCAGTTCTTTCCCGCATTTTATACAGAACATTCTCTGATTCCTCCTAAATGGTTTTCTTTATTTTAACTCACAGCATAGGAAAATACAACTAATAGCATATCAAAATAACGCACTAAGCATATTATATATTCCCTTTACGTTGGGTAGTATTTTAGTAGGCTATCAGCTTCAAGAAAGGAGGTTTTGCCTTGGATTATCGTATGCTTGGAAAACGTATCAGGGAAGAACGGTTACGTTTAAATCTGACACAAGAGCGACTTTCAGAGGATATAGAGATTTCAACCGCATATCTGGGGCAGATAGAACGTGGAGAGCGCAGTCTTACACTGGATAAACTGGTACGTTTAGCAAAACGATTGGGGGTGACAGTGGACTATCTGCTTTCTGATTCCATCACTCCGGACAATGATGGAGAATACCGTCTTTGGAGTCAAATCATGAGTGGAAGAACACCGGAGCAAAAAGTATTGGCTATCAATATGATAAAACTCATGTTTGGCTATCTGGATGAAAATTCTTGATAACATAAAAAGGGGAAGGATTTTACAAGTTTCCCTTTCCCCTTTTTGGAGCGTCCAGTAATCAGATATTCTATTTATGATTTTCCCCTTTCGTCCATACGGACAATTTTAATCCTTTTATAACAATCGGCTTGACTGGAAATACAGCGATACCGACTTTTTAAAACAGCAATTTAAAAAGTGTCGGATAAAGATTCCTGCATCTATACAAGATTTAAAAAATCATGCCATTTAAATTAAATTTTAATTTTAGGTCTGCGTTTCCCCTTTAAAATCATATAGCCTTGAGCGTCCGTCAAGCGGCTGATAGGTTCATAGGAAGTGACAGGTTTTTCCTTATTTATAAGGTAGTTTTCCAATACTTGATAGTCGCTTTCTGTATATTCTCCCATATCGGGTTCTTTGATGTTATAAAACACGCCATAGCCTTGTATCTGACGGACACGATTTAAGGCATAATACAAAACTTTAAAATTTTCGTAGGTCATAAGGCTTCTATCCTCGGAATACATTTTCGTCATATAGCCGAAAAGATTCTGATAGTTCTCCGGCTGAAATTTATCAGCGATACAGCTATACCGTCCAAGAGAATCGTTATTCCCCACTATATTATCAGCAGTAAGCCTTTTTCTGTTTATGAGTAGCCACCATATCCGCTGAATGATGATTTCAAAATCAGAAAACAGCCTTTTTCCATGGTTGGAAAACTCATTTTCCATATATTTATTTTCTATACTGCCGCCGTTCCCCAAAACAGCGGCTACATGAAAGTGAGGGTGGTAGGTATCTCCTTTGTATGTGATTTCTAAGGAACGCAGACAGCCTTGAAATTCATACTGGGTAAGGTCTATCCCCTTCACTTTTTTATTGCCGTTTAAGTACGTTACCAACGTCTTAAAACAGGCAGTCATTTGCTGTATGGTTTTTCTCAGATTGTCTCCGTTGCAAGCAGGGACTGTCAGCACCATATGATACAGCGAATTCTTATATTTTTCCATGTAAGGTAAAAATCGGTTTTGTAGTACCAGTTTCTTCATCTGGTTACAGTTATTACAGAATTTATCCTTACATAGAAAGGTTCTCAGCAGTACCTTCATTTGGCTTGCTTCATAGGTTTCTACCAACCAGAATCTATTACAGTCCTCTAAGCGTTTCATTCTCTTTTTCATAGCAGAGACTTCAGCAGGCAGCAGGCGTTTTTTTACAATACCTGATACCAGTAACTTCAAATAATATTCTGATATTCTGTTATTTCTGATGAGATTTCCATACATCTTTTCTCTATGGTATTTGGGGATTTCTTTTACCATTCTCTTTGTTTTCGGTTCTTCCATAATCGTAATTCTCCATTTCATTTTAGTTTAGTACGCTTATCTCTAATAGAGAATAGATAATATATAGGGGTCACAAAAGAGCGCATACCCTCTTGAACCCCTACCGTCACCCCTAACCGACTGATAAATGTTGAAATTTTATGGACATATTGAGAAATTGGCAGTGGTTTTTCCAGACTGAATGAGATATAATAAACCAGTAACTATTGATTGGAATTTGGAACTATAATGTTCCGGTTCAATGTCTGAAAATAAGAACTCGATAGGTATATCAAGAAAATTGCCATGAGTGTGTTCCACACCCATGGCAATTTTAACAAATTATTTATCTCCGTAATGATAGCAGAAAGCTAATATATAGATATTCTTTTCATCAATCTTATATATGAATCTGTCCTTATCTGCCGTCTGTTCACCTAGCCGGTTCCATATGTTCCTCTGAATTTGCACGTCTCGCTGTGTCCACCTGTGAATAGGCAGCAACACCTCCGATGGCGATAATACCTCCAACAATAACGAGGGCCGCCGGAATTTCTCCGAAAATAAAGAAACCAAACAGAGCGGAAAAAAATGACTCCAGAAGTTTCACTGTAGATATGTAGGAGGCACTGAGATATTTAAGTCCCCAGCTATAAACACTGTGGCCAAAGAACGTACAAAAAATTGTCATTCCAAAAGCTGCGCCATAGTTGATCGGACCATAGCCAATAAAAGATGTTCCCGAAACAATCATCGCAATACAGACGGTCAAACAGGCAAATCCATAAACAAAGCATGTGTAGACCGAAGTAGAAATATGGGTGCGGCAGGACCTTCCAAATAATGTATAAGCTGATGCGAAGAATGCACCGAGCAATGCAAGAATATCACCAAAAACAACATTGCTTCCGCTGCCCATATCAGAAACCGCAATGAGGACAGTTCCGAAGAAAACAGCGCCAATCCCCAGCACGCCTCTCATCGGAATTTTCTCTCTGAACCACAAAACCAGGGTAAGTGAGACAATAAATGCTTCCATATTTACAAGAACCACCGAAGCGGCAATACTCGTATATTTCAAAGACTCAAAAAACACGGTAAAATGCAATCCAAGAAACAGGCCGCCGCAGGCGCAAAAAAGAATATCCCTTATTTTCAATTGCTTTATTTCTGCCCGGAATTTCACCAAAAGCACCGGAAACAGAATAAGTACCGCAAAAAGCATTCGGTAAAACACAAGGACGATGGAGGGTGCCGACGCCATGCGCACAAAGATGGCCGACATAGCAATACTCACCGTTCCTAAAATCATGATCAATTTTTTCATCATTCTAATCTCTGGATAAAATCATCCAGGCCAGCCCTTCCTCTATTGTAATCCGCCCTTCTTCTGCAATAAGTTCATTGCTCACACATAGGCTTTCGCCAAAATGGGTATTCGCCCGGTTCAGCGGATACTTAAATCCTTCCAAAGTAATGCCTGACAAATCCATAGTTGCCGGAATGAGGGACATATACTTTCCAAAAACGCCTTCACTCTTCAGGCAACAGGTGCCCTGAATCATCTGAATCTGATTGTTTTTGTCAACCAAAATCCCCTGAACGCCGGCTTCCATAATGTTTTTAAGCATCTGGAGATTTGCCAGCACATGATCCAGCCGGCTCCCCGTGCCGCCTAAAATGTGGAGAACTTTCTCCGCCTGCCCCTCTTCATCAAACTCCGCCTGTCCTTTTTCAGCAAACAGACGAAGCGCCAGCTTCACGGCAATATCCGTGTCCGTATAATCCTTTTCCGGGATAAACCGGTATACACAGATATCGTCCCGATGAACATATTTTTCCAAAATCTTTCCATCAATCGTATCAAAATCGCCCACCAAATGGGTTATAGCAATTCCTGCCCTATCGGCGAAAGCCAGTCCGCCGTCCACTGCAATCACTTCATTATATATATTATTTTTCAAAAAAGAGAAGGCAAAATCGTCATCGATATTGCCTCCTGTAATAATCAGTACTTTCATTCGTATTTTTTAAATACCTCCAGAAATCCCTTCACATTTTCTTCCACAGAACCTTTATAGACCGCTGAACCGGCCACAAAAATATTAGCTCCGGCATCGATGAGCATCTCCACATTGTCCAGAGTCACACCGCCGTCCACTTCAATATCCACATTCAGATTCCGTTCCGAAATCATCTGGCGAAGCCGGCGCACTTTATCCGTTGTTGTCTCAATATATTTCTGACCGCCAAATCCTGGATTAACACTCATAAGAAGCACCATATCCAATTCAGGAAGAATCTCCTCCGCTGTACTCAGGGATGTTGCCGGATTCAATACGACACCGGCTTTAATGCCATAGCTTTTAATGACCTGAATCGTCCGGTGGAGATGCTTGCATGCCTCCACATGGACCGTGATCAGGTCCGCTCCCGCATCCACAAACTCCTTGATAAAACGTACCGGCTCATCAATCATTAAATGAACGTCAAATACTTTATCCGTCACCGGACGAATGGCCTGGATGACTGGCATTCCAAAAGAAATATTCGGCACAAACTGTCCGTCCATCACATCAATATGAATATATTCAGCGCCAGCCGAAGCTGCCTTTGCCACATCCTGTCCCAGATCGGCAAAATCCGCCGATAAGATCGATGGTGATAAAATCAACATCGTCAATACCTCCTCTGTTCTTTTAACTCCCGATACATCTGAACATAACTGTCATAACGCACCTGGCTGATCTTTCCCTCAGCAAGTGCCTGCTTCACGCCGCAATCCGGTTCATTCAAATGATTGCACCCGGCAAAACGGCACTCTGCTTCATACGGTAGAAATTCAGGAAAATAGAGTTTTAATGTCTCATCTGTAAAGTCATTTAAATAAAGAGAACTGAATCCAGGCGTATCAAACAGATAAGTTTCTTCGCCCAGATAAAACAGTTCCGAATGCCGGGTCGTATGACGTCCCCGCTTAATCTTTTCACTGACCGTTCCGGTTTCCATCTCTGCTTCCGGAAGCAGCCAGTTCATCAACGACGATTTCCCAACGCCGGAAGGTCCGGCCAGAGCCGTCGTTTTTCCAGCCAGTAAAGCATGTATCTTCTCCAAATCTCTGGCTTCCTTCACACTGACAAATACCATCGGATATCCGCAGCCACAATAGATACTTTCCAGTGTTTCAATTTTTGAAGTATCCGTTAAATCACATTTGTTAAAACCGATGATGGCTGGAATGTGCTTGTACTCCATTTGCAGCAGAAACCGATCCAAAAGTCCGAGATTTGGTTCCGGCTGGGCCGCCGCAAAAAACACCAGAGCCTGGTCAATATTTGCCACCGCCGGCCGGATCAATTCATTTTTCCGAGGTAAAATACTCCGGATATTTCCCTTTTTATCCGTCTCGCTGATAACGTCAATCTCCACATTATCGCCCACCAGAGGCTTTACCTTCCGGTTCCGGAATACCCCCTTCGCCTTACATTCGTAAATTCCCTGGTGTTCGACATGGATATAATAGAATCCACCGATTCCTTTAATTATCTTTCCCTGCATAAATGCCTCAACTAATCAAAATAGATAGAATAAGAAGCGTATATCATTCCTTCAAGCATGGCCTGAACCGTTGCTGACGTTCCGGCCTTACCGCTCACCGTTGTAGACCATCCGGACTCATAGGCATCCGCCGAGCTGCAGTAAGCCGTGTAAACCGTTTCAAACGAACCATCTTCGTAAAGTATATTAATGGTTACGGTTCCTGCACTCAACGCAGGCTGAGTACCAATGTCATGACCAAACGGATTATCCGCCGGCATGATTACGGAAGCACTTCCCATCTGAGGCTCGGTCTCCTTCGGCCCTGTACTTACTACAAGGTCCACATAGGTTCCCCTTGGCACCTGAGAATTGGCGTCCAATCCCTGACGGATGATATTTCCTTCATCCACGCTGTCACTGTCCTCATAGGACACATCGCCCACATTCAGCCCGGCTGTTGACAATTCATAAACAGCTTCATCATAGCTCTTATTGATGAGATATGGCACTGTTGTTTTCTGTTTGCCTTTACTTACCGTTAAAGTTACTTTTGTTCCAAGCTTCACCGTCTCTCCGGCTGTTGGTGAGGAGCTGATGACCCGGTTTTCCTCAATCGTGTCATGGTATTCATTCTTCACCGTAACCTTCAGGCCCATACCCTCCAACTGGGATTTTGCCTGATCCAGAGCTACGTCGACAACATCCGGCATCTGAGCCGATTCATCACCTTTGCTGACAAACAAAGTGACTGTCGCTCCCTTTTCCAGCTTCGTTCCCGCTTTCGGATTGGTACTGATGACAATACCTTTTTCTACGGAAGCATCCTCTTTTTCCTGAATCTTATAATCCAGATCACTCTCCTGAAGCAGAGCAATGGCCTCATCCTGAGTTTTACCCACACAATCCGGTACCGGAGAATTGCTGCTCGCTGTACTGATATTTCCTGTGGATGTTGTTGTCTTATTGCCGCTGCCAAAGCCGCTGAACAGACCGCCGGCCCGTCCGATAATGAAAAAGATTACGATCACGATAATAACAGCACCGACAATACCGAAAATCATCATCGTTTTATCCAATGCCGGATTTACATCATCTTCATCTTCCTCCTCTTCCACAACCGGCTGCACCGGTTTCTTTGGCTTCGGTTTCTTACGTTCATGATGATTGTCATACTCTTCGTATTCCTTGCGTTCTTCCTCCAACTGGCGGCGGCGCCGTTCTTCCGGAGTCAGACGTTCCGAACGCTTTCGTGCCTCTTTATCCTTATTTAAAGAAGCATGACGGAGTTTTTCCACATCATCTTCATTCATGACCACTGTGGTGCTGTCGCCGGCGCCGCCAACAGGCACAGCCGAACCGATAACAACATAATTTCCATCCGGTTCTGCCAACGCCCGGCGAAGGTCCATGATCAATTCCTTGGCAGAACTGTAACGCAGATCCGGTTTCTTCTGAGTACATTTCATAATGATCCGCTCTACGCTTCGCGGAATATCCGGATTCAACTGTCTCGGCGGCGTCATATTTCCCTGAATATGCTGAAGCGCAACCGAAACATTATTCTCTCCATCATAAGGTACCCGTCCGGTCACCATCTCATACATGGTAATACCGAGGGAGTAAATATCACTTTTCTCATCGCTGTAACCGCCTCTGGCCTGTTCCGGCGAAATATAATGTACCGAACCGGCTGCATTCGTTGTCACTGTGGTCGAATCCGCTGCTTTGGCAATACCAAAGTCGGTCACTTTCACCTTACCATCTCTGGACATGATAACGTTCTGCGGTTTAATATCTCTATGAATAATCCGGTTGGCATGGGCCGCACCCATACCGGAAGCGATCTGAACAGAGATATTCAAAACTTCCCGAATATCCAATTTTCCTTTTCTTTCAATATAATGTTTCAGAGTAATACCCTGAACCAGTTCCATAACAATATAATAAATTCCGTTTTCCTCGCCAACATCATAGACATTAACAATATTCGGATGGGATAATCCGGCAGCAGACTGTGCCTCCACCCGGAATTTTTTTACGAAAGTAGCGTCCGCGCTGAATTCCGGTTTTAATACTTTTACCGCAACAAACCGGTTTAATTTCTGATCTTTGGCTTTATATACATTAGACATGCCGCCGGCGCCGATCCGTCCGACGATCTCATATCTTCCCGCCAATAGGGTCCCTGGTGTTAACATCAATTCACCTCCACATCAAAAGGGTCAATAACAATTACTGCAATATTGTCTAATCCGCCATTATGTTTGGCTTCATCAATCAATTCATCAACTACATCGCCAATATATGTATTCTTTACAATGTCAAACAACATATCATCCTCTACCATATTGGAGAGTCCGTCGGAACACATGAGAATCTGGTCGCCACGCTCAAGGTCCACTTCAAAAAAGTCAACCTTTGCATTCTCTGCCGCTCCTACAGCCCTCGTAATAATATTTTTATCCGGATGGTTTCTGGCCTGCTCTTTTGTCAATTCTCCTGCCCGGACAAGGGTAGCAACAAAGGAATGATCCTCTGTCACCTGATTAATCTCTTTATCCAGAAGATAGAGCCGGCTGTCACCAATATTTCCGACAAAAAGCTGCTCATCCTCAATGTAGGCCACAACCATCGTTGTACCCATACCTTTCAATGCCTCATCCTGTGCTGCCTTTTCGATCAGCTTACGATTGGCATATTTGATACCTTCATCCACCATGCGAATCAAAGCATCTGGTTTTGAAGTTTCAATATACTTCAAGAAACATTCCACGGCATATCGGGACGCAAAATCGCCCGCATTATGGCCACCCATGCCGTCTGCCACAATGAATAGATTCGGAAAAGCACCCACCGGTACCTGAGAATAATATATGAAATCCTGATTTACTTTTCGGACCAGACCTACGTCTGTCTTTCCAAATACCCGCATTCTATACCTCCTTTTCTCCGACCTGAGTCATATATCTGCGGCGTAACTGGCCACAGGCCGCTTGTATATCCCGACCCATTTCTCTTCTTATAGTAACATTTCCCCCATATTTTTCAAGGTTATTTTTAAAATTCACTATGGATTTCCGATCAGATTGAACATAATCCCGCTCTTCCACCGGATTAATAGGGATTAAATTCACATGCCACATGAATCCTTTAAAAAGATGCGCCAACGCTCTGGCATCCTCCGGCGAGTCATTGACGCCCCCGGCCAGACTATATTCAAAGGTCAGCCGCCGGCCATTGGTATCATAATAATAACGGCAGGCTTTCAAAAGTTCTTCAATCGAATACCTATTAGCAATCGGCATCATGGATTTTCGCTTTTCATTATTGGACGCATGAAGAGAAATCGCCAGCGTAATCTGCAGATGTTCATCGGCCAGCCGATAAATTTCCGGTACCAGCCCACAGGTAGAAAGGGTGATATTTCTCTGACTGATATGAAGTCCTTTTTCATCAGAAATCAATCGTATGAAACGGACCGCCGCATCGTAATTGTCCAGCGGCTCCCCCGTACCCATAATGACCACATTGGATACCCGTTCTCCCGATTCTTTCTGAATCGCATAGACCTGGCCAAGCATTTCCGCCGCTGTCAAATGACGTTCCAGTCCGGCCAGAGTGGAAGCGCAGAAACGACACCCCATCCGGCAGCCGACCTGTGAAGAAATACACACTGAATTTCCATGCTTATATTTCATCAGCACACTCTCGATGATACTGCCGTCTTCCATGCGGAAAAGATATTTCCGAGTCCCGTCAATTTCCGAAATCAATCGATCAACCATCGTCACCGAACAAAGAGTTGCTTCACTTTTAAGCCGCTCCCGTAAATCCTTTGAGAGATTCGTCATCTCGTCAAAATCCTGAACCAACTTGACATGTATCCAGTCATAAATCTGCTTTGCACGAAATTTTTTATCTCCCAGGCCCTTCACTATAAAATCTTCCAGTTCATTCAAAGTCATCGACCTGATATCTGTTTTTTCCATCCTCTATCTCCTTCGGAACCGGGCAATAAAAAAACCATCCGTGCCGTATTCTCCCGGCATCAACTGAATATAGCCCTGCTCCATTGTATCCGAATAAATGCCTTCCGGTAAAAGCTCTGCAAGACTTTCCGGTTCAAAAGAGAAATTCTTCTGAAACCACCGGACATTTTCCACATTTTCTTCCGGGTTCACCGTACAGGTACTATAGATCAAACAGCCTCCCGGTTTTATATAAGCCTGGACTACGCTTAAGATTTCTCTCTGCAGCTTTGCCAAAGCCTTCATGTCCTCCCGGCTCATCCGGTATTTGATATCTGCCTTCCGTCCAATAACACCAAGGCCGGAACAAGGCAAATCCGCAATAACGACATCCGCAGTTTCCTTATCCTCTGCCCGAAAGATCAGAGCGTCCTGACACTCCGCCGTTATATGTTCCGCACCCATGCGCTGAATATTTTCTTCGATCAATGCGATCTTCGCATCGGTCAAGTCTCTGGAAATCACCTGACCGCCATCGGTTAACAATTCGCTGATCTGAATACTTTTTCCGCCCGGCGCCGCACACACATCGATGACCCTGTCTGTCGGTTTCACTCCGGCAGCTTTTGCCACCAACATAGAACTCACATCCTGTACCGTACAAAGGCCTTCCCGAAACTCTTCCAAAGCCCCCAGATAATCAAATCCTTTTAATGTAAAGGCTTCCGATACCAAAGGATTTTGAATGGCCGTCACTCCCTGAATTTCCATCCGCCGGGCAAATTCTTCCGGTGTCAGCCGGTTTTTACATACCCGAACCGTCAATGGCTGTTCTTCAAGAAACCATTGAAACATTTTCTCGGTATTCTCTTTACCATAGCAGTCTGTCCAGTAATCCACCAGCCACTGAGGCTGGGAATAATAAACAGACAAGTTATCTTTCGGCAAATCCAGTTTTTCAGGATTCCGAATCATATTCCGAAGGATTCCATTGACAAAACCAGAAAGATTTTTAAAACCCCGTTTCTTTGCCAATTTCACCGCCTCATTACACACGGCAGAATCAGGAACCCCATCCATATATTTGATCTGATAAACCGACATCCGGAGAATCGTCCGAATGACCGGTTTCATTTTTCTTACTTTAACACTGGAAAAACGTTCGATCATCCAGTCCAGACTGATCTGACGTTCCAGCGTTCCCCGGGTCAGTCGACTGATAAACCGCCGTTCCCCGCTGTCAAGATACTGATATTTCTCCAGCATCCGACGAATAGCCACATGGGACGGTATCTGTTCCCGCGCAGTCTCCAGAAGCAGATCGCAGACAATGTCCCTTAAATTTTCTGAATTAGTCATCATCGCGCCGTCCCCGACCGCCGAATAATATGATTAATCGCAAGAGCTGTAAAATGCTTGCCGCTGCGCCGGCCACATAGGTCAATGCTGCCGCACTGAGAACCTTTCTGGCCCCCTCATTTTCATCACCCTGTAAAAGCCCGGTGGAAGAAAGAATCTTTAACGCTCTGGAGGACGCATTGAACTCCACCGGCAATGTTACCAATTGAAAAAGGACTACGGCAAAAAAGAGAAAAATTCCTACATGAATCAATGTCTGATTCCATCCCAAAATAACACCGATTAAAATCAATGGCCAACTGATGCTTGAACCGAAATTACAAATCGGTACAAGCGCCGTCCGGATCCGAAGCGGCGCGTAATCCTTCTGGTCCTGAATGGCATGACCGCATTCATGGGCCGCCACACCAATGGCCGCCACACTGGAGGACCCAAACACACTGTCTGAAAGTCTGAGCACTTTGGCTGCCGGGTCATAATGGTCTGTCAGGCTGCCCTGGATTCTTTGAATGCTGACATTATAAATGCCCGCCTGATGAAGAATCGTCTCCGCCGCCTGAGCTCCTGTAATGCCGCGGATATTCCGCACACGGTCATACCGGGCAAAAGTAGATTTCACCCTGGACGAAGCCCACATAGAAAGCAACACACCAATAAGAATCAAAATATAAGTTGGATCAATATAAAATCCCGGATAGTACATACCGCCATATCCATACATAGAAATCACTCCTGTCCCAGTATCTCACCTGCTGTCATCTGACATCCCCGAAGAAAGGCTCCCGCATCCATCCGTTTTTTGCCTTCCATCTGAAGTTCCAATATATGAAGAGCTCCACCGCCGGTCTGAACAGTAAAGCCCATTTTATCTACCGCTAAAATTTCTCCCGGCACCGCATTTCCTGCAGTTCCCGCAGGACCGTCAGGCACTGCATCTGCATTTGAAACAACTCTGGCCTTCCAGAGTTTCATCGTCTTTCCATGATAAGATGTATAAGCACTTGGCCATGGATTCAGTCCCCGGATAAGCCGTTCGATTTCTTCTGCCGTCATGGAAAAATCAATCTTTCCAAGGGCCTTATCAAGCATCCGGGCATATTCGCCAGTCTGACTGTCATCCTGCTTTTCCGGCTGGATCGTTCCGGCTTCAAGCCCTTTTAATGTCTCGATCAGAAGATCGCCGCCGAGGACACTGAGCTTATCATGAAGGCTGCCGCCGGTCTCATCCTCTGCCAAAGGGACTTCCGCTTTAAGAAGCATATCTCCCGTGTCCAGTCCCACATCCATCTGCATCGTCGTCACACCGCTGACTTTTTCTCCGCGGATGACCGCCCACTGGATCGGCGCCGCTCCCCGATATTTCGGAAGCAATGACGCATGAACATTGACACAGCCATATTTCGGAATATCCAGCAAGTCCTTCGGCAAAATCTGACCAAAGGCCACAACGACCATGACATCCGGTTCCAGTGTCCGCATCTGCTCGATAAACTCCGGCTCCCTCGCCCGTCTCGGCTGGTATACCGTCAAATCATGTTCCAGCGCTTTTTCTTTCACTGGCGGAAAAAGCACTTTCTTTCCCCGGCCCTTTGCCTTATCCGGCTGGGTCACCACACCGACCACTTCATGTCCGGCTTCTATAATTTTTTCCAATGTCGGCACGGAAAAATCCGGCGTTCCCATAAAAACAACTCTCATATTTATTCACCTTCTTCGTAGACAACATCTTTCAGTTTGCCTTCTACTTTTTCCACATAGAGATGGCCGTCCAGATGATCAAACTCATGGCACATAGCTCTTGCAAAAAGTTCGGTTCCCTCCACTTCAAACGGGTTCATATTCTGATCCAGCGCCCGAGCTTTGACATAATTCGGACGGGTAACGACGCCGGATTTCCCCGGTACACTCAGGCATCCTTCTTCACCAGTCTGTGAACCGCTGGACTCGATAATTTCCGGATTGATAAATACATAAGGTCCTTCACCCACATCGATAACGCAGATGCGTTTCAGGATGCCTACCTGAGGGGCTGCCAGTCCAACACCATTTTCATGATACATCGTATCCAGCATATCACCGATCAGCTCCTTTGTCCGTGGTGTCAGCTCCTTTACTTCTTTTGCAACTTTATTTAATACCGGGTCTCCCTCATATCTCATATTTCTGAGTGCCATAAATATTCCTCCATCTCAATACAAATTCATCGGATCGATATCGAACTGAACATTCACCTGACGGAACATCCCGTCGTTTCGGAGAAGGTCCTGGACTTTGCTCCGACAATCCATCAATCCTTTTATCTCATTGCTTTTTATATAAATCACCTTTCGGTAACGATCTTTCTCTTTCGCCCGGAATCCATCAGCCGGCGGCAAAATCTGCACCCATAGTCCGGTGCTTTCTGTCCGGTCTTTCATCGACACCGCCTCATCCTTTATCGCTTCTGCCAGAATCATAGCGCCTTCTCTGGCTGTTATTTCATCCTCGTGCTCAACGACCACCGCCATCATATGTCCGGCCGGCGGATATTTCATGAGCTTCCGATACACGATTTCCTGCCTGTAAAATGACTCATAATCCTGATTCGCCGCACAGGTCACTGCATAGTGATCCGGCTGGTAAGTCTGTATAATGGCCAGCCCCGGTTTTGTCCCCCGTCCGGCCCGGCCGGCCGCCTGGGTCAGCAACTGGAACGTCCGCTCTCCGGCCAGATAATCCCCTGAAAACATGGATAAATCCGCTGCCAAAACACCAACCAGTGTCACATTGGGAAAATCATGACCCTTGACGATCATCTGAGTACCTACTAAAATATCCGCTTCGCCCTTTGAAAAAGCCTGAAACACTTCCAGATGGCTATTCTTACGGCTCATTGAATCCCGGTCCGCCCGAAGAATACGGGCCTGAGGAAATCTTTTGCCAAGCATTTCAGCCACCTTTTGTGTTCCCATTCCAAAAGCTCCGATATAACGGGAACCGCATTCCGGACAATTGCCGGGCATAGGCAGCGTCATTCCACAGTAGTGACATTTTAAAATATTCCCCTCGCTCTTGTGAAGGGTCATGGAAATATCGCAATGCGGACACCGGATGACATGACCGCAGCTTCGGCAGGATATGAATCCTGCATAGCCTCTCCGGTTCAGAAACAGTAAAATCTGTTCCTTTCTTTTAAGGCGTTTTTCGATTTCTTCCTGAAGTCTGCGGCTGAAAATGGAATAATTTTTCTGCCGCAGTTCCTCTCTCAAATCAACAATTTCCGTCTGTGCCATCGTACCCCCGGATACCCGCTTTTCAAGGCAATGGAGTCCATAGATTCCCCGGACTGCCCTGTCATAGGTCACTACCGAAGGGGTCGCCGAGCCAAGAACGACCTTGCCTCCGCACAGTTTCATCCGCTGTACAGCCACATCCACCGCATGGTATTTTGGTGTCGTATCGCTTTTATAAGCCCCATCCTGTTCTTCGTCAATAATGATCAGGCCCAGATTCGGAAATGGCGTAAACAGTGCAGAACGGGGACCGATCATAATATCAATTTCCCCATTTTTTGCCTGGATATACTGATCATAGCGCTCGCCGTCAGACATCTTCGAATTCATGACCGAAACCCGGCGTCCAAACCTCTGACGAAACCGGGCGATATTCTGGTAAGTCAGAGAAATTTCAGGGATCAGTACGACGGCCTGCCGTCTTGATGCCAGAATCCGTTCGATCAACTGCATGTAAACTTCCGTCTTGCCGCTGCCCGTGACACCGTATAAAAGATGTACCTGCCGTTCATCGGCAAGAATCCCTTCTACAGCCTGCCGCTGTTCCCGGCTAAGCAAAACCTGCTTACCGTCACTGGCCTCTAAATAGGGAATCCGGTAATCCGAAGCTTCAGAGACTTCAATCCATCCATGCTTCATCAAAGTCTTCAGAGCAGCCTCCGGGGACGGAACCTTCTTTTTCATTTCCGTCTCCGACATACCCTTTCCGCTGTCATCATCCAGCAAAAGGGCCAGCAGCGCAGCCCGTGATGCAAATCTTGGCTGGACTGCCAGTCTTTCCATTTCTTTCTCCGCATCCGTCCGGGACACAGCCAATCGATAAATCCTCTTTGTGCCGCCCCTGACACGCCGTTTCACATTCAGCACCGTTTTCAATGACTGGGCACGGGTACAGCCGTAAGCCCGGCTCATCCAGTCCGCCAGACAAATCATCTGAGACTCTACGACCATAGAGCCTTTTTGTATCCCATCAATCTCTTTCAGCTTATCCGGAGCATATTCCGCCACATCGGAAAAACCAACAACGTATCCCCGGACCATCCTGTTTCCTTTGCCAAAGGGCACCGTCACCTGGCTTCCTACCCGGATTTCCTGCTTCATCGATTCCGGTACGATGTATTGAAATACCCGATCCAGCGCTTCGAGAGATATATCCACGATTATATCTGCATACTTCACCCCATACCTCCAGTTCGTCAACATCAAGAATACCGCAGACGACTCCGCTAAAAATAAGCAGGCATCTCCGGTATCCTACAGTTCTCTATGATATTATGCAAGAAAATCTTTCAATTTCTTACTTCTCTGAGGATGACGAAGTTTTCTGAGCGCCTTCGCCTCAATCTGACGAATACGTTCACGGGTCACGGAAAATTCCTGACCAACTTCCTCCAGAGTTCTGGCCTTTCCGTCTTCGAGACCAAATCTCAGACGGATGACCTTCTGTTCCCGCTCAGTCAATGACTGAAGCGCCACTTCCAGCTCTTCTTTCAGCATCTCATCTGCGGCATGCTGTTCCGGCTGGAGCGTGGATTTATCTTCAATAAAATCACCCAAATGGCTGTCTTCTTCTTCACCGATCGGTGTATCCATAGATACTGGTTCTTTGGAAATCTTCAGAATATCATCGACCTTTTCCACAGGCACGCCCATGACCTTTGCAATCTCTTCCGAAGTTGGTTCCCGGCCATATTCTGCCAGTAATTTACGGGATACACGAATGGTTTTATTAATTGTCTCCACCATATGTACCGGAATACGAATGGTTCTGGAATAATCGGCCAATCCCCTGGTAATTGCCTGACGAATCCACCAGGTTGCATAAGTACTGAACTTATACCCCTTTGTATAATCGAATTTATCAACAGCCTTCATCAAACCGATATTACCTTCCTGAATCAGGTCCAAAAAGCTCATACCGCGGCCTACATAACGTTTCGCAATACTGACCACGAGACGCAGATTCGCTTCCGTCAAATGCTTCTTTGCTTCTTCGTCGCCTTCGCCCATACGTCTGGCCAGCTCAGCTTCCTCTTCCGCAGATAACAACTGAATATTACCGATTTCTTTCAAATACTGACGCACCGGGTCCTCAATATTAATTCCATCCGGCACGGATAAATCCGTATCTTCTACACGAACATCGTCGTCATCATCTAAAAGAAATTCTGCGTCACTGTCATCATTGCTAACTCTGAGGACATCGATTCCCTTACTTTCCAGATAATCGAAAATCCGCTCACTCTGATCCGCATCCAAGGCCATACTGCTAAATGCGTCCGTGACTTCCTGATATTCAAGAACATTTTTCTTCTTTTTAGCAGTTGCAACCAGTTCTTCCAGTTTTTTTGTAAACAATAATTTATTGTCTTCCATACAAAATTCCCCATATCTCTATTTTCTGCAGTACAACTAAATTATAATGAATTTTTCTTCATATAACAATAGTAAATTTACACTTCTGTCTCTTCTTCGCTTTCGTTAGTCATCATGTCTTCTGCCTTTTCTGCAACTTCCTCAGCCTCATCTGCATTTCCCATTTTCATGACTTCGCTGTCTTCATCTTCCGATAACTCCAGCGTATCACCGCCGACTTCCTCATCTTCACCGAGAATTTTAATCTCTCCCGAATATAATTCTTCGACAGCAATGGACAAAGGTTTTTTACCTTCTGCATCTTCGACCAGAGGTTCTGCACCGGAAATCAACTGTCTGGCCCGTTTCGCTGTGGCAATAACAATGGAATACCGACTTTGTACAACCGGAGCTTCGCCCTCTTCCACACCGCTGTTTACAACTTCTATTAAATCTGAATATGATGGATGTAACATAAATTATTCTCCTTTCTTATATGCGGCAAGACCCTCTCTGAGGCTTGCAATCAGTTTTTCACCATAAATGGCTCTTTTTTTTTCACTCTCTATAATGTGATGGATATTCCCGGCACATTCGGCCACTTTTCCATTTTCATTGAGAACAATATAATCATATTTATCCATGTAATCTACTTCTTCGGCCGCTCTCGCCAACCGGGACATAATAACGGCTTCCGTCTCTGTTCCCCGTCCCCGAAGCCGTACTTCAAGCTCTTCAGCCGTCGACGGTGTCACAAAAATCAACACCGTTTCAGGATAACGCTCTTTCACCTTCAAAGCACCCTGCATCTCAATCTCCAATATAACAGAAATCCCCTGGCTCAGTTTATCAAACACAAAATCCTTCGGAGTTCCATAATAATTATCCACATAACGGGCGTACTCTAAAAACCTCTCCTCACGGATACGTTGTTCAAAATCTGCTTTCTCCAGGAAAAAATAATGCTGACCGTCGATCTCTCCTTCCCGAGGTCCACGGGTCGTCGCAGAAATGGACAGACAATATTCCTGAGTATAGGTACTGAGAAGTTCTTTAACAATAGTTCCTTTACCAGCGCCGGAAAATCCGGAAATAATCGCCAATATTCCTCTCTGATCACTCATCTTCCTCATCCTTATTTACAACCTTACCGGAAAAACGTCCAGTCAATGTCTCCGGCTGTAAAGCCGAAAGCACCAGTTCGTTATTCTCCATGACAATCACGGCTTTTGTCCGGCGTCCTTGGGTGGCATCAATGGCCATCCCCGCATCCTTCGCATTTTGTATCATACGCTTGATGGGCGCCGAATCCGGATTAATAATGGCAATTACTTTACTTGTATTCACCACATTTCCAAATCCTATATTCACAAGCTTTCCCAAAAATCATCTCTCCTGTTCAGGCTTATTCAATATTTTGTATCTGTTCTCTGACTTTTTCGATTTCTGTCTTTAAATTAATTGCCCGATTGGCAACCTCCAGGTCATTGGCCTTTGACAAAATCGTATTGGCTTCCCGATTCATCTCTTGAGCAATGAAATCCAATTTCCGGCCAATACTTCCGCCTTCTATAAGGGCATTGCGTGTACTTGTAATATGACTGCGCAGACGGACGATTTCCTCATCCACGCAGATCTTATCTGCAAATATAGTCGTCTCCGTCACGATACGGCTTTCATCGATCGTCGAGTCTCCCAATAATTCTTTGACCTTTGTTTCCAGACGCTGACGATGTTCTGTCAGAATCTCCGGTGAACGTTTTTCAATGAAATCCACATCCTCAAGCATACCATCCAGCTTGCCGATCAAATCATTTTTCAGATTTTCTCCTTCAACCAGACGTGTTTCCACAAACTGCTCACTGGCCTTATGAAGTGCCTCTTCAAGCACACCCCAAAGCTCATCCGCATCAATCGTCTGTTCCTCCAGCGTCAGCACATCCGGATAACGGGATAATGAAGATACCCGTACATCATTTTCAATACCGAACTGCTCACTCATCTGCTGCAGGACACGTACATATTCCGCTGCCAACTCTTCATTATATTTAAGGACCATATTATTCTCTGTATAGTCCTCATAGGTTATAAATACATCCACCTTTCCGCGCTGGATATATTTCTTCAGGAGATTACGGATACCGGCCTCAAAAATACTCAATTTTTTAGGCATTTTCACATTAATATCACAATAACGGTGATTAACGGCCTTCATCTCAACGGTAATCTTCTGACGTTCATTTGTGATTTCGCTTCTGCCGAAACCTGTCATACTTTTCAACATCACATGGTTCTCCCATCTACTAAGTTAATAAAGTATGGTTATCTCTTTCCATAGTAAGGCTATTGTATAACCATATCAATTTATTATAATTCAAATAAAAAATACCGTCAATAGTTTCTCCCCTTGAGTTTCCGCAGTTCTGTCCACAGAACTCCAAATCACACTTACTGATTATAC
>ENA-UOJC01000600-UOJC01000600.1-human-gut-metagenome-genome-assembly--contig:-C104-NODE-600-length-61748-cov-35.525846_pt1 | contig 61748 bp, 49 predicted proteins | sample MGYA00242339_ERZ723886 | MGnify/ENA metagenome assembly ERZ723886 | reverse complement strand
TCGAGTTCGTTAACAATTATTAACCCAAAATATAACTGAAATATCCTATGATGCAAGAAGATGATCTCAGGGCACTGGCGAAAATCATGGATTTTCTCCGTGCCACAAGCATCGTTCTGGTCATAATCAATATCTATTGGTTCTGCCCGGAACTACATCCGACCAATCCCGATGGATTCTTTACCGTCGTCGATAAAGTGCTGAACGGTTTCGACCGTTCATGCCACCTGTTCAGGTCGCAATATACCTCCAAGTGGTTTGCACTACTCCTTCTCGCATTGTCGTGTTTCGGCACAAGGGGCGTGAAGAACGAGGATATAACATGGCGCACCATCTGGATATTCCTCGGCATCGGCGTGGTATTGTATTTCATGCCGAAGTTTCACTACACCTTATATATAATGTGTAGCGCAGCCGGATTCATCTGCCTGCTGATGGCCGGCAACTGGATGAGCCGATTGCTGAAGAACAATCTGATGAACGACGTATTCAACAATGAAAACGAATCCTTCCAACAGGAGACACGCAAAATCAAGAATGAATACTCGATAAACCTTCCTACCAGATTCTACTACAAGAAGAAGTGGAACGACGGATGGATAAATGTGGTCAATCCCTTCAGGGCGACAATCGTACTGGGCACACCCGGTTCCGGCAAGTCGTATGCAGTAGTGAATAACTTCCTCAAACAGCAGATTGAGAAAGGTTTTGCGCTGTACTGCTACGACTTCAAATTCGCAGACCTCAGTACCATTGTCTATAATCACTTCCTGAAGAATAAGGACAAGTATCCAAAAGGAGCCAAGTTTTATGTGATAAACTTCGATGACCCCAGACGGAGCCACCGTTGCAATCCCATTGCGCCGGCGTTCATGACCGACATCGCGGACGCATACGAATCGGCATACACCATAATGCTCAATCTCAACAAAACATGGATTCAGAAACAGGGCGATTTCTTCGTGGAATCGCCTATCATTTTGCTGGCGAGTATTATCTGGTATCTTAAACTCTACAAAGGCGGTATCTATTGTACCTTCCCTCATGCCATCGAGTTCCTTAACCGCCGCTATGAGGACATTTTCCCGATATTATCCTCATATCCGGAGCTGGAGAACTATCTGTCGCCGTTCATGGACGCATGGCAGGGAGGAGCCGCAGACCAGTTGCAGGGTCAGATTGCATCGGCAAAGATTCCTTTGTCGCGTATGATCTCGCCACAACTGTACTGGGTAATGTCAGGCAATGATTTTACCCTCGACATCAATAACCCACAGGCTCCGAAAATACTTTGTGTCGGCAATAACCCCGACCGCCAGAATATATATGGAGCAGCTCTCGGCCTCTACAATTCCCGTATAGTCAAGCTCATCAACAAAAAAGGTATGCTAAAATCGGGAGTGGTTATAGACGAGTTGCCGACTATCTATTTCAAGGGTCTCGACAACCTTATTGCCACGGCACGAAGCAACAAGGTAGCTGTTTGTCTCGGCTTTCAGGATTTCTCTCAGCTGGAGCGAGACTATGGTAAGCCGGAGGCGGCGGTGGTAATGAACACCGTCGGCAATATATTTTCCGGGCAGGTCGTAGGCTCAACCGCCAAAACTCTGTCCGAGCGTTTTGGCAAGGTTCTCCAGAAGCGTCAGTCTATCTCCATCAACCGTCAGGATGTATCGACATCAATCAACACTCAGATGGATAGCCTCATACCACCGAGCAAAATCAGCGGACTGTCGCAGGGTATGTTTGTTGGTGCTGTCTCTGACAATTTCGGGGAACGTATCGAGCAAAAAATCTTCCATGCCGAGATTGTCGTGGATAGCGAGAAAGTTAAGGCTGAAGAAAAGGCATACAAGCAACTCCCCATAGTCACCAATTTCATTGATGAAAACGGCGATGATGTTATGGAAAGTGCCATACAGACCAACTACCGTGCCATCAAAGAACAGGTAAAAAAGATAGTTGCCGAGGAGAAAATGCGCATTGCCGCTGATCCTGAACTACGCCATCTGCTCGATTTGAAGTAAAACCGGGCTGAAAAGTACCCGGATAATGCCAACCGGGTAATGGGAATTTAAGCTTCGATACCACACAAAACATCTTTGATTTCAGCGAGTTGACCACTCGCTGAAATTTTCATCACGCAATCGTTACCCGGTTGAAAGCAACCGTAAAAGTTAACTTTTGGCGGGACAGTAATTTTGCATCGTAAGTTTTAATCGACGAAACAATGGATATAACTACGATACAAGATAAAAATACTGTCACCATTGTGATAACCGCTAAACAAGCCGGTGACTTTATAAGTCTTCTCACCCGCATTGCGGATGGTATGGACAGGTTGGCGATCAATGCGGCGCCACCGCCCATGCTGCCCGAAACGCCACAAGAGACGTATGGCATTAGACCGGATGCCATGTATCCCGAATGGCAAGTACAGAAGATTTTCTCTTGCAGCGATAAGACTCTCCGTAAATGGCGCAAATTATACGGACTACGCGCTTATCAAAGCAAATCCGGCACAAAAGGCTCCCGAATCTGGTATTGCGGTCAAGACCTGATAGATTTCTTCCGGGAGTTTGCCGTGGCTCTGGGTATCAAACATCCTAAGCCAATAGAAAAAGAGGTCCCCACGGGACAAATCTGTGAACCTCCAAAACATCTGACAATTCAAGATGCAAGAACAAGATTTGAAGAAACAAGACGCACTGATTGCCCACAACAGCCAGACGGGTGAATCCGGTGTGGTGACCGGGATGAAACCTGACGGTACACCACAAATGGAAGACCCTGCGAAGGCAGCTAAATTCCTGACATTCGACCGACACGCCGACATTCTCGACAACTTCCTGCGGAACTTCACCGCCCAGTGTAAGAACCCGACGATCTTCGGCTTCTTCAAGGTGCCGGCAGACCAAGTTCCCACGATGGGTTTCGCGGTCAACCAGATGGTGCAGAATCCCGATATGCCCGGAGCGAAGGATATGCTCGCCGAGGTAAAGGTGAATATGCCCGACGGCGCACCGAAATCGGCGCAGAAAGAAACGAACTCAGAGACTGTCAATCCGGCACCGGACACCGCCCAGAATCAGGAACCCCAGCGCTTCAAGCAGATTGACGAATCCAAAATCAACTGGGACAATCTCGCGGCATGGGGTATTACCAAGGAGTCAATCGGTGAGCAGAATCTCCGCAACATGGTCAACAACCGGATGTCCGACCTTGTGAAAGTCACTCCGACTTTCGGCAATGAGAAATACGAGCTGGAGGCTCGACTCTCACTGCACGAGAATCCCGACGGAAGCATCAAGGTGGTCCCGCACTTTATCCGTCAGGAACCCAATCTCAACGATGAGTTCCACGGTGTAAAGTTCACGAAGGAAGACAAGGAGATGCTGAAGGCTACCGGCAACCTCGGCAGGGTTATCGACCTGAAAGATGCCAAAGGGAACACCATTCCCAGCTATGTCAGCATCGACCGCAAGACCAACGAGCTAATCGCGCTCCCGGTGTCGGCTCTTTATATCCGCAACAAAATCGGAGAAACGGAACTGACACCAAAGGAAATCGGATTGCTGAAATCGGGCAAGCAGCTCCACAAAGAGGTGACGCTCAAAGACGGCAAGACATTCCCGGCTGTCCTTCAGGTAAGCGCGGCAGAACAAAAAGCGGAGTTCGTTCCCGTCCATGCCCGCCTCGGTCAGCAGAGGTCTCAGTCCCAGGACCAGAAGCAGGAGGTACCCGCCGAAAAGCATACCAACAACTGGGTTCTGAATGACGGCAGCATCAAGCCTCTCGGCAAATGGAAGGGAGTTGAGTTCTCCGACCAGCAGAAAGCGGATTATGTCGCCGGAAAGACCATCAAGGTCGATGGCGTCCCGGATGCCAAAGGTGTGCCAAGCACAATCTACATCCGCTTCAATCCCGATAAACAGCGTCCTTACACCTACAACTCCGACCCCGACAATGCCAAGGTCATCACGCCGGCGGAGGAGAGCAAGACACAGGTCGCGGTCAACTCGCAAGGCAAGACCAACGAGGCGACAAAAGGGTTGAAGGAACCTCTCGAACAGGGGCAGACACAGCCCAAACCGGAACAGAAAAAGAAGTCAGGGCAGAAACTCTAATCAGCTGATACTCACACCAAGGCTCGCAGGTGTGAAAGCATCTGCGAGCCATTCTTATACCCTTTCCGGAACAATAAAATTCAAATCAAAAAACCACAAACACAAATAGTTATGATTACAATCATCGCCCAAAATAAGACAACCGCACTCGCAATCGCACGTGCCACCGCCAATGACGACGAAGGCAACCGCTACTTCTACGGCAGTAAGTATTACATCACTTGGATGACTCCCAAGATGGTGGAAATCTCGACCCCTCGCGGTCAGGCGTCCTACTGGTTCCGCGACCAGAGCTTCCCGCACCTCCCCAAGTATCTCACACTCGGCGTTACAACGCGCTACCGTCAGAACGGAGAGTCCATGACCCCGGAGGCAAACGCACAACTCGACATTATCAAGTCGCTGCTTGCCAAGAGTGAAAGCATCATCGTGGCAGTCGAACCCACACAGGAAGGAGAAATGAGTTTCCGCTATCTCTACTCCTATCTGCGTTGCACGCTCCCTTACAGCCGTGCCATCATCAACGACCTGACAATGAAAGGTCTCAACCGCGCAATATCCTATACTATGCCGGCAGAGAACTATGACAAGTGGTATCAGGCGGCTCGACTCCGGGATGAAGCGGACTGGCTCGTGGGTGTGAATGCCCGTCGCGCTCTCGCTTTCGCCGCCGGCCGTGGCACTTACCGCATCGGACGCACCAGCGCATCTGTCCTGAAGATGATTGCCGACCGTAACCTTATGGTCAAGTGTGCCGAGCAGACATCCGCCAACTACACGACTATCGCAATCAAGGACCGCGACGGAAATATCTTCCCATTCCGCAGCATCGCCCCCAACGATGTTTCTCCCAAGTCGACATCCGAGGTCAAGGTCATCTCCGTGGAGAAGATTGAGGCGAAAATCAAGTCTCCCAAGCTCTACAATCTCATCAACATCCAGCTTGACGCGGCTCGCATCTTCGGCATGACCCCGCTGCACACCTATGAGGCGGCTCACCGTCTCTTCGGGAGAAAGCTCATCTCTTTCCCCGTAGCCGCCGGCAGTACCGTTCCTCAGCGCAAGTATCAGGAATGTCGCAAGGTACTGGAGAAGATGCTCTCCTACAGCAACTACGCCTCAGTCGCAATGGCGAATATCGGGTTTGCTCCGGGTCGTGCTGTCGATAAGAGCAAGTACGGCACCCACGGCATTGTGGCCACCGGCGTGCCTCCTCTGGTGCTCGACGACGACATGAGCCGTATTTATCATCTCATCGTCAAGCGTATGTATCAGGCATTCAGCAAGGACGCGGTGGTTATCCGCATCCGTATCATCACAGAATGTGAGGGCGTCCGCTACGAATGGAAAGGCGAAGCCTACAAGACCAAAGGCTGGCACTCGCTCTTCCCCGATACGCTGATGAAATCACAGCCGATGCCTGTACTCGCCGAAGATGAGGAAACAGAAATCTTCTCTACCGGCTCTTGTACCGCAAGCTCTCCGATGCCGGAGGACTACACGGACGCCACTCTCATCGAGGATCTTCTCGCCATCCGTGGCACAGTCTATTCTGACGGAATCGCCAAAGACATCGTCCATCTGGAATCCAGCGGTCTCATCGAGCGCGACGCATGGGGGCACATTTCACTCACTACCAAGGGTCGTCTGCTTTACAGCATTATCAAGGAGATGAAGATTGCCGACATCGGCGAGGTGGTCAAGGTAGACAATCTGATGAAAGAAGTCGCCCGTGATGTACTCTCAACGAGTGCATACGACAACCAACTTAAACAGTTCACTCGCGATGTGACGGCTGGAATCCTCGCCTCGGCAAAGCTCTTCCCCAGAATGGAGGAAGACATCCCGTGCCCTCATTGCTCAGAGGGCGTGATGAAGACATTCGGCAGAGTGGCGATGTGCGACAATCCGGAATGCGGTCACTATGTGTTCCGCCAGTTCTACGGCGTGACGCTTACCCACGAGGAGCTCGCATCGCTCGTCAAGACCGGCTCGACACCGTTCATCGGAGGTTTCCGCGCCCGTAGCGGCAAGACCTTCAAAGCCCAAGTGATAATCAACGCCGCCGGGAATACTCAGGTGGTCAGCAAAAACAAATCCGAAAACACCTAAACGATTACAATTATGAAAAATACTCTCGACGCATACATACGCTATCTGTCAAACTTCCTCTCTCGCAACAACTATCCGGAGGCTGAAGATCTCAGCTTCATCAACGCCCGTGCAGACCAGGCATACGAAGTGTTCTGGGAGGCTCGACGCGGAGGGGTGGATGTGCCTACCGCCGAGGAGCTGGCTATGATCGCGCTCATGCAGGGCTATGAGTCCGACTCTTTCGACGCCCTCGTCAGAGAAATCCTCTCTGACTACTGCCCGGAAGAAGGTTACGACTTCTTCATCTCCGATATGGATGATGTTCTTGAAGAATACCGTGAACGGTATTCTCCCGACAAGTACCCCGTGTATTCGGCGGAATACGAGGCGTTCAAGACCGAGCTGCTCGGCGTAATCGACGACTATTTCACCACCTATTTCCACTGATATGGCATATAACAGACTTAAAGTTATGCACGACAACATCGAGGCGATAAGGCTTGCTTTTCGCCTCGGCGTTGCCGGACGCTCGGCACAGAATGCCGAGGAGCGCAAGATACTGCGGAAGTATGCCGGATTCGGCGGGTTGAAGTGCATTCTCAACGATGCCGATGAATTGGCTGATGCAGCCAAGTGGAGCAAATCGGACATCGAGTTGTTTGCTCCGACGGTAGAACTACGCCGCCTTATCCACGACTATTCAAAGGATGACAGGGAGTTTGCCCGGTATATGGACTCGCTAAAAGCATCCGTGCTGACGGCATTCTACACCGACAACCGCATTGTGGATGCCATCTCCGACTCGCTGAAATATTCCGATGTCGAAATAAAGAGTTTTCTGGAACCGTCTGCCGGACAGGGTGCTTTCATCGACTCTTTCCTGCGCAATGAAAGATACCCCGCCGCCGAAGTGCTGGCGTATGAGAAGGATTTGCTGACAGGCAAAATCCTATCGGCTCTGCATCCGTCAATCCTGACACGCATTGAGGGTTTCGAGAAGATAGAGCGCGACTTCAACGGATATTTCGATGTCGCCGCCTCCAATGTTCCTTTCGGAGATTTCGCTGTCGCTGACCCGGCTTATGCCGTAAGCAAGGAGATTGCATACCGTCAGGCGACAAAGACAATCCACAATTACTTCTTCCTCAAAGCACTTGACCAAGTGCGCGAGGGTGGTCTGATCGCTTTCATTGCATCGCAGGGTGTGATGAATGCGGCATCGCCTTTCGTGAGGATGGAGCTTGTGAAACGTGCTGACCTTGTGGCAGCGCTGCGTCTGCCCAACAATACTTTCAGCGAAAATGCCGGAACCGATGCCGGTTCAGACCTGATTATTTTCCAGAAACATACGGGTAAAAAGGCATTGTCGGCTGATGAGGAGTTCTTCATCCAATCGGTCGTGGACCGTGGTACGAAGGTGACCGGTAACAAATTCTTTCAGGCATTTCCGCAGAATGTCATCTGCACCGATGCCAAAGTTGGCACTGACCCATTCGGCAAACCCGCCATCATCTACAAGCATGAGGGCGGAGTGGACGGCATAGCCGAGGACTTGCGCAAGGCACTTGATGAGTCGCTGCACCTACGTCTGAATCTGGAGCTGTATAATTCCAACGGTATCAAACCGCCTACACCTGACCCTGTCAAGCCCACACCAACACCGACACCTGAAGTCAAGCCGGAACCTCCGAAACAAAAGCCGCTTGCTGACAAGATTGAGCAGAGAAACGAACCGTTGCTCAAACAGTATCAGGAGATGAAAAAGAAACATCCTGATGCAATTCTCCTGTTCCGTGTCGGCGATTTCTATGAAATTTTCGGCAAAGATGCAGTTATAGCGTCTGAAATTCTTGGCTTGACTCTGACACGCCGCCAAAGCGGTGTTGACAGTCGCATTGAGTTGGCTGGGTTCCCGCATCATGCGCTCGATATGTATTTGCCCAAACTTGTGCGGGCAGGTAAGCGTGTGGCTATCTGTGAACAGTTGGAAGACCCGAAGCTGAAAAAAACTACAGAGAAGAAAGCAGATGTTCCGAAACCGGCACCTAAGACATCGAAAGTAACGGACACGCCTCTGATTGCACAGTTCAAGGAGATTAAGGGTGAACATCCCGATGCACTGGTGCTTTTCAGAATCGGTGACTTTTACGAAACTTTCGGAAAGGATGCAGTCGAAGTCTCCGATGTATTGGGAATTACCCTCACCAGAAGACTGAACGGAAACGCCGGATCTATAGAGTTGGCTGGATTTCCGCAGTATGCGCTCGAAGCCTATCTCCCGAAACTTATCGCCGCCGGTAAAAAGGTCGCTCTTTGTGAGGAATCCAAGGATAACCACCAGAAAATGAAGGTTGTCGAGACGGTAACGCCTAATCAACCGCCGAAGCCAGAGCCTAAACCTGTTGAGCCACCGAAGCCGGAGCCAACCAAAGAGATAGAAACCGAAGGCAGGCCCAATTATTCCGATAATCCTGATCCAAGGCTCTTCGCCTATAATCTTTTCGGAGAGCTGGAGCCAATCGGTAAACCGAAGCCTCAGCCGAGGCAGAAGGGAGAGTCCCAGGATGCCAAGCCGAAGCCAACCGTCAATGTCGCTGATATCCACGCCAAGAAGTTCCGTCCTCTCTCTGAAAAAGAGCTGGAATTTTACGGCTCTCTGAACTGGGAGGATAATCCCCCCATCAATGGCTTTTATGAAACCATGATGTCGATTGCCCACCGTCAGTTGGAGGAAATGCGATTGGAACGCGAGGCACAGGAAGCAGCCAAAGCGGCAGGTATCGCACCCGGCGAAACTTATATCGAAAAAACCGAGGGCGATTTCATCCCCGGCGGTCGGGTTCGTCATCCGAAAGTTACGGCAATACCAATCGAGCCGAAAGCGCCGGAGCGCGATATGTCGCCCCGTCCTTTCTCGGAAGATATTCAGTTCTTCCACCACAACGGTTCTATGGTTGTGGATGGAGGTCAGCTCGGTTTCCTTTCCGAAGTACGCAAGAATGGCGCCACATTCACGCCACTCGGTCTCAAACCGGAACAGGAAAAACGTGCCATGCTATACGTCTCTCTTTCGGAGACATACCAGCAGCTTTACAACTACGAGGCTGAGACCTATGAACCATCCGAGCATCTGCGCGAACATCTCAATCAGTATTATGATGAGTTCGTAGCCAAGTATGGCAACCTCAATGAGAAACAGAATGTCAAGTTCATATTGATGGACGCCAATGGTCGTGACGCACTGGCATTGGAGCGTGGCGAGAACGGTCAGTTTGTCAAGGCTGACATCTTTGACCATCCTGTCAGCTTCTCACAGAATGAAGTGACATCGGTAGAGATGCCGCAGGAGGCTCTTGCCGCGTCACTCAATAAATATGGAGAGGTCAACATGGAATATATGGCCGACCTGTTGGGTATCGACAAGACTGCCGGTGACATCGTGGGACAATACGAACTGGATTTGCTTGAAGCATTGGAAGGACATATCTATTACAATCCGATTGTGGAGAAGTATGAGATCGCCGACCGTTTCATCGCGGGCAATGTCGTTCAGAAAGCCGAGGATGTAAAGGCATGGATTGACCGTGAAGAGGAACGCATCAAAGGTTTCCCCGGATATGACGGCATAGAGCCGTATATCGCTATGGCACAGGATTCCCTCAAAGCGCTGGAGGAAGCCATTCCACGGCGGATTACATTCGATGAACTGGATTTCAACTTCGGTGAGCGCTGGATTCCCACGGGAATATACTCCGCCTATATGTCGCATTTGTACGAAACCGATGTGAAGATTGCCTATTCTTCCTCTATGGACGAATATTCATGTAATGCGTCCCGCAAGAATATGAAGATATGGGAGGAGTTCTGCGTCCGTGGCTATTACCGTACCTACGATGGCATAAGTCTTCTGAAACACGCGCTCCACAACACCGTGCCCGACATCAAGAAGTCAGCCGGAAAGGATGAGAACGGCCATGACATAAAAGTGCCGGACAGTGAGGCTATCCAGTTGGCGAATACCAAAATTGACGAGATCCGCAACGGTTTCGCCGACTGGCTCGAAGCACAGTCGCCGGAGTTCAAGGAGAAACTGGCAGACCTCTACAACCGTAAGTTCAACTGCTTCGTGCGTCCTAAGTATGATGGCAGCCATCAGACTTTTCCGGACCTCAACATGAAGTTGTTGGGAGACCGGTATCGCATACACTCCGTGTACCAGTCACAAAAGGATTGTGTGTGGATGCTATTGCAGAACGGCGGCGGGATATGCGATTATCAAGTGGGGACCGGCAAGACGCTTATAATGTGCATGGCGTCCCATGAGATGAAACGTCTGGGGCTGGCCCACAAACCGATGATTATCGGAATGAAGGCAAATGTGGCGGAAATCGCCATGACCTATCAGACCGCTTATCCTAACGCGAGGATTCTCTATGCCGATGAAAAGAGTTTCAAGGCAGAGAACCGTGTCGCCTTCTTCAACAAGATGAAGAACAACGACTACGACTGCATCATAATGTCGCACGACCAGTTCGGCAAGATACCGCAGTCGCCGGAAGTCCAGCAGCAGATTCTTCAGGCGGAGCTTGACAGCGTTGAGGAAAACCTCAATGTAATCAAGGAGCAGGGACATGACGTGTCACGCGCCATGCTCAAAGGTCTTATCAAGCGAAAGGAGAACCTGACAGCCAAGATTGCCACCATCCAGTACCAGATGGAGCAGTCGAAAGACAGTGTGGTGGATTTCAGGCAGATGGGTATCGACCACATCTTCGTAGATGAGTCACAGAACTATAAAAATTTGATGTTCAATACCCGTCATTCCCGTGTGGCAGGTCTGGGCAATGCCGACGGCAGTCAACGCTCCCTCAATCTCCTGTATGCCATCCGCACCATTCAGGAACGGACAGGCAAAGACCTCGGAGCGACGTTCCTGTCAGGTACTACAATCAGCAACTCGCTTACTGAGTTGTATCTGCTTTTCAAGTACCTACGCCCCAATGAACTGGAGCGACAGGAGATCCGCAGTTTCGACGCATGGGCAGCTATCTTCGCAAAGAAGACCACCGACTTCGAGTTCTCCGTCACAAACAATCTGATCCAGAAGGAGCGTTTCCGTTACTTCATCAAGGTGCCGGAACTGGCAGCGTTCTACAACGAGATAACCGATTACCGCACGGCTGAGGATGTCGGCGTTGACCGGCCGGAGAAGCGTGAGATACTTCACAATATTCCGCCGACACCGGCGCAGGAGGCTTTCATCGAGAAACTGATGAAGTTTGCCGAGAGTGGCGACGCCACTATACTCGGCAGAGCGCCACTGTCCGAAACCGAGGAAAAGGCGAAGATGCTGATTGCTACTGACTATGCCCGAAAGATGGCTCTTGACCTCCGGCTTGTTGACCCGTCATACGGCGATGATCCGAATAACAAGGCCAGCCATTGCGCCAAGATGATTGCCGAATATTACCGGAAATACGATGCTCAGAAAGGCACGCAGTTTGTTTTCAGCGACTTGGGGACATATAAGCCCGGAGAATGGAACGTCTATTCCGAAATCAAGCGTAAGCTGATAGAAGATTACGGAATACCTGCGCATGAAATCCGCTTCATTCAGGAGTGTAAGACCGAAAGGTCAAGAAAGGCTGTAATAGAGGCAATGAACAGCGGCGATGTCCGCGTATTGTTCGGTTCCACGACCATGCTCGGCACTGGCGTAAATGCCCAACGCAGGGCTGTAGCCGTTCATGAGTTGGAATGCCCCTGGCGTCCCAGCGACTTGGAACAGCGTGAGGGTCGGGCCATACGCGCCGGCAACGAGGTTGCCAAACTGTATGCCGACAACAAGGTAGATGTAATCATCTACGCAGTAGAGAAATCACTGGATTCTTACAAGTTCAACCTCCTTCATTGTAAGGCGACATTTATAGCCCAGTTGAAATCCGGCGCTATGGGTGCCAGAACAATCGACGAGGGCGCGATGGATGAGAAGAACGGTATGAATTTCTCGGAATACATGGCGATCCTGTCCGGCAACACAGATCTGTTGGAAAAAGCTAAACTTGAAAAGCGCATTGCGGCATTGGAAAGTGAGCGCAAATCCTTCAATAAAGGTATCGGTGATTCCCGGTTCCGACTCCAGACCATCACCCATGACATTGCCAACAATGAGGCGGCAATCGCAAGGATGAAAGAGGATGCTGCCCGGTATCAGTCAGTTGTTCAGCGCGACAAAGACGGCAATCCTGTCAACAATCTCACCATCGACACCTGCAACCTGTCCGATGAGAAGAACATGGGTATCCATCTGCAAGGGCTGGCTCAGCGTACCGACACTCACGGTCAGTACAAGCGTATCGGCGAAGTCTATGGCTTCCCCATAAGCATCATATCGGAGCGTACCCTCGTGGACGGCAAGGAGGCTGTTCAGAACCGCTTTGTTGTCGAAGGCAACTACAAATACAAGTTCAACAACGGCTTCATCGCCATGAGCGACACCCATGCCGCCTGCATGAATTTTGTCAACGCTCTGGAGAAGATACTCGGTATCATCGCACAGTACGAGGAACGGACAGCCAAACTCAAAGCCGATGTCCCGACCATTGAAGGCATCGTGTCAAAGGCATGGGGTAAGGAAGACGAGTTAAAACAGCTCAAATCCGACCTCGCGGCCCTCGACCGCAAGATTACCGCCGAACTTGCTCCCAAGCACAATGAAAAGGACGGCGAGGAAGTCAAACAGCAGCCCGACACCCAAAGGGTCGAAGTAAGCGATAACCAATCCCAGACCTCCGGCTCTAAGGAATCTATGGTAGCAGAGCCAGTCGAAGTAGGTTATCGCCATCGTGAGCCATTGGGCGACCGTATAGTCATTGGAGGTTGCGGTTTTACTCCACCCGGAGGATACCGTGCCGCCGGTCCCAAATTATAATAATGTGAGTCAGTCCCTAAGCCTGTCTGGGACTGGCTCACTTAACAATCAGACAGGAAAAGGAATCGCATGATTGACATCAATACTCTTATTGAAAGCGGCATCACCGATTTCAATATCACAATAAAATATTCCGACTTGGTAATGCTCGGAGACCGACTTGTTGAGCGCATTCTCGATGAAGTTTGTCCGGTCGCCGCAGATAACGCAGTTGAAAAACTGTTGACAAAAGCCGAAGTCATGGAGAAATTCGGGGTTTGTCATACAACCCTCTACAACTGGGACAAGTCCGGGGTGCTTGTTCCAGTAAAGGTTGGACGAAAAATTCATTACAGGCTTGGAGACGTTCAGGCATTGCTTGAACGACGCGGGATTAAGTAAGGCAACAGCCGGCATCTGGGGGAGATGTCGGCTGTCGCTGTTTGTGCAAGCGTTCCGGTTATTTTACTCCACGTCCGTCGCCGGCGGCGTCCTGACGAATCCACTTGTCGTTGAGACAAGCACGCATATCGTCAATCCAATATGAGCGACTTTCAATGTTTCTTCGCTCATCATACTTTGCCATGCCCTTCCGTCCTTTTCTTCTTTTCATCTGACGACCATTCTCATAGCTGCCGTCAGTTGTCAGGTTCATGTTGAGTGAGGCATTGAAAAAGTTGATTAAATCTTCCTGCCTGGCTTTGCCATTGTTGAAACAGCCTTTCGTTACAAGCCCTTGGATAAGTTCGTATATGGAACAAACTCCGTCAGTCCACTCCAATGGCTCTCCATCGGAAAGAGTGAATGCTGAGCGGAAGGAACTGAGCGCATCTGCGCATCGTTTTTGAGCCGCCATCAGTAGCTCTTTCATCGTACTGATGAGAGATATGGCAAGTGAGAGGTATGCGTGAGTCACGCGACACTCAGTTTTTTCAGTGTGGACGCTGAAAATGGCATTGAGCCTCACGAGGCAGTGATGTTTTTCGACCCAATGTATGGGCTTGTGGATAAAGCTGATGAGATGTGAGGCGAATTTCTCAAAAGCTTCTTTGATTCTATCCAGCTCACCGCTGAGGATGAACCGGACAAATTCCGCTTCGACTATTTCGTCGCTGTTTGTCATACGCTTTCGTTGTTAGTGAATTATTAAAGATATTAACGACTCGATAACCGATGGGCATAGATTTGGTTCGCAGAAAGATAAAGGAATTTTAGATGGTCTGCAAATCAGCGTTTTATAACTATTGTGAAGTCTTTAAGAGTATTAAAACATAAAGTCAGAACATAAAGTCCCTTTATGTTTTGTTCTTATAACTTTAAGTTTTTAGCAGTAAAGAGTGCAATTGACCGTCAACTTTTTAAGTTTGGAATATGTTTTACAACATAAAAACCTCAATTTTGGGAAGGCTTAGGCCTTCTTGTTCGATTAAGATTACTGCAATCAGAATATGAAGATTCTTCTTTACGAGCCGGATGATCGGGCTGGAGAAACTATCTGCCACGCCCTTCATAGAGAGGGCTATGATGTCAATTGGATTAGGGATTTCCTAAATGCCAAATCAAAGATCCTTGATGAACGGTATGATGCCTCACTCATTGAGATAGATGACTGTGAAAAACAAGGACTCCAACTTATTGAATCATGGGTAAGACAAGACCCTAAGCTCCTCTGTGTGGCAATTTATAGAGAACAGGATGCTGAAGCCGGATTTCATGCGTGCAGATTGGGATCGCAGGAAATCTATGAAATCGAGTATGGGAGCCTCCATGAATTGGACAGGATGCTCAAACGGTATAAAGTGCTGGCTCGGCGTCCTCAAAAGTATCGCCATAAAAGTGAAGAACACAATAGGGCAGTCAGAAATCTTACGAATCTCATAAATCACAACAAGCCGGTTCTTATTACTGGAGAGTCCGGTTCCGGCAAAAGCTTTATCGCAGAGCATGTCCACTGTAACAAGACCGATAGAGACTATGGATTTGAGGAGGTCTCGTGCGCCGACCTTGCTGTAGAGCATGGAATGGAATTATTGCTTGGTGTCGCGCGTGGTTTCAGAAAAGCTGTCACAAACCAAAGGAAAGGAATCCTTGCCAAAGCAAATGAAAGAGGGCTCCTATTTCTACGGGATATAGCTCTGTTGCCTGTAAACCTGATGGACGTGCTTGCCAACGTTCTTGAAAAAGGTGAGTTTCGTAGCGTGGGTTCTGATGTCAGCATAGAGTTCACAGCCCAATTCATCGCGTCATGCAACGATATTGCCGACATAAATCCGGAGAAGTTCAATCGTCGGCTATATGACATTCTCATTCATAATGTGGTGCGCATACCCCCTTTGCGCGACTGTCCTGCAGACATCGTCCCTAATGCTCGGCAGATAGTTGAGGATTATTGCATTCTGAAAGGAATAGAAACCCCTCCGGTCATTGATTCAGGGGCGATGCTGAAAATCACCTCCCATAACTGGCCCGGCAATTATCGTGAACTGAAAAACTGCATTGAGAATGCCGTATCATGTTGTTCCGATGGTCAAATCAGAGCAGAGGATTTGAATATCCACAAGCTCACAAACTCGGAGGATATTCCTGATGACCGACGTGGCCAACTAATATTCTACCTTAATAGATACAATGGCAAGAAGGTGGATGTCATGAAGGCTCTCGGAATAACAGCTCCGACACTCGACAAGTGGCTGAAGGACGAAAGCATTGATTACAAGCTCTTCAAGAAAAAGAAAGAACGTAACTCAAAACGAAATAATAATGATAGAGATAACGAATACAGTCCCCAAAGAATATGAGGATAACGATGCCTATATGAATATCATAAGGCGTGTGAGTGTGAGAAGATACTCGGATAAGCCTGTGTCTTCCGAACAGGTGTCGGCAATATTACACGCCGCAATGAGTGCGCCGACCGGTGTCAATAAACAGCCTTGGGAGTTCGTGGTGATTGATGACCCGGAACTTTTGAAGCAGTTTGCTGATGCTCTGCCATACGCTAAAATGACGGCACAAGCCCCGGTTGCCATTATCGTCTGCGGCGATAAGAACAGGTTTCTTGAAGGGGTTGATGCTGTACTATGGGAGCAAGACCTTTCTGCGGCATCTGAAAATATTCTTCTTGCCGCTCACGCCATCGGTCTTGGAGGAGTGTGGACCTGCATCTATCCCCACGAGGAAAGAATGGCTCCAGCCAAATCGATACTCAATTTGCCCGACAACATGGTTCCCTTTAATCTAATTCCAATAGGGCATCCTTCGACCGACCATGCTCCAATGGACAAATGGCATCCGGATAGGGTGCATCAAAATCGTCTGAAATAATATATCGAATGCTATAAGTTCGACCTAAAATTCGAGCCATCCGGGACACCGTATGGCTCGTTTGCTTTTGAAGAGTCCGACGGTTGTCAAAGAGTAGTCAATCTTGCTTTATTAAAAATAGTTAAAGTTTTCAAGTTCGCTTTATTCAACTTGATTTACCTCGAAATAATAGAGGCAAATCAGGGCTACTTTTGAGGTCGGTTGACATACGGTTGACACGGACTTTATAGTAAAAAATTAAGTCGCTGAAAATCAACGACTTAATCAAAGATAGGGTGCCCAGAACAGGACTCGAACCTGCACGCCTCTCGGCACGCGCACCTGAAACGCGCGCGTCTACCATTCCGCCACCTGGGCATCGCGTTTTGGTAGTGCAAAGGTACGAAAGGTTTTCTAAACTGCAAAATTTTTGAGGGATTTTTTTGAGGTGAGGTTTTAAGGTTTTGAGGTGAAGGGTCGAAGAATCCTGAAGAGTTAATGGGCGGATTTTTGGAGAGGAGATGTTTTAGGGGGAATCGTGAGGAGAATATATGAGAGGAATGGGTGGAAGGGATTTAGATGATATGGATTTGGAAAACTTTGAGTTGGCTTGGTGGGGATGGAAAGGAGACCGCTCCTCGGATTAGGGCAATCCGGGGAGCGGTATAAGAGAGGGGAAATGATGCTTGTCGAAGTATAAGTGAAGGGGGTGGGGATGGGGGAGGAGAGGATGGGAGAGGATAGAGGAGGGGGTCAATCCTCGAGGTAGAAGACGATGGTGGAGACTACGCGGACATTTTTCATGAAGGGGGTAGAGGCGCTTGTGTCCTCGATGGAGAATTGTCCCTGCGAGGCGGTCTTCATCTTGCCGACTTTCGAGTCGCTGTCTTTGGCGAACTGCTGGGCGGCTTCGCGGGCGTTCTTGGTGGCCTCGGCAATCATGTCGGGTTTGATGTCGTTGAGGGCGCGGAATTCATAGTTGATGTATGAGTTGGAGTAGGGGACTCCTTCCTTCAAGAGTTCGGTCTGACGGTCAAGCAATTCCCTGACCTTGTCCACCTTGTTGGTTGCCACGGTGATATTGCAGCTCAGCGAGTATTTGTATTTGAATGTGCTTGAGCCGTATTGGTTGGCGGTGGCGTTGTAAGTGTCGGGGGGATTCACCGAGATTTCCGACTTGTCGATGCCGTTGGAGGTCAGGAAATTCACAATGACATTATTATATTGTGTGATCTGGTCGTAAAGGGCCATAAGGTTGTCGCCGGCTACATTGTATGTGATGGGCCAGGTCACGAAGTCGGCCTGCACTTGACGTTCGGCCAGTCCGCGGACGGTGACGTTACGGTCGCGATAGGCGATGTTGTCTATTCCTGATTTGATGAAGAGGCCGAGAAAGAAGATGCCTGCGGCGACGAGTGCCATTCCGGCCAGTCGCATCCATCCAGCTTTTTTGTTGTCCATAATCGTAATAAGTGGTGAAAGGTTGTTTATTTATTAATGTAGACAAACGTGACAGTGTAAAGTTTAAACGTCCCGGAAAAAATCATACTGTCGGATTTCATCAACTCAAAAATAATCCGTATCTTTGCGCTGTCATTCACGACAAGGTCGGTTTGGTAGCTCAGCTGGATAGAGCAACTGCCTTCTAAGCAGTCGGTCGGGGGTTCGAGTCCCCCCCAAATCACATAAAGGGATTGCCATCAGGCTGTCCCTTTTTGCGTTAATGTGGGGGCGTTGCAGTATCTATGGAACCCTCCCGATATCCTTTTTGATAAGATGAATATGGAAAAAGACAGCGTGATAGTGCTTTCCGGAGGTATGGATTCAGTCTCCCTCCTGTATGACTGCAAGGACCGCATAGCCCTGGCTGTTACCTTTGATTACGGCAGCAACCACAATGCCCGCGAGATAGCCTGTGCCCGCGAGAATTGCCGCAGACTGGGAATCGAGCACCTTGTGATTCCCCTCGATTTTATGGGACGTTACTTCAAGTCGTCGCTTCTCAGGGGTGGCGACGCGATTCCCGAGGGACATTACACTTCTGAAAATATGAAATCAACGGTCGTCCCGTTCCGCAACGGCATAATGCTGGCCGTCGCATGCGGGCTGGCTGAAAGCCGTGGACTGAAGAATGTCATGCTTGCCAACCATTCCGGCGACCACGCCATCTATCCCGACTGCCGTCCCGGTTTCATAGACGCCATGTCTGAGGCCATGCGTCAGGGGACATATGACGGCATCAGCATATTCGCCCCCTATACATCATTGACCAAAGGGGATATAGCAGCCCGCGGAGCAGCCGCGGGAGTGGATTTCTCCCTTACCTATTCATGCTACAAGGGCGGCGAACGTCATTGCGGCAAGTGCGGCACCTGCGTCGAGCGCAAAGAGGCATTCCAGCTGGCCGGTGTGGCCGATCCGACCCTCTACGAGGACTAAACCGGCTCAGCCAAGAGCCTGCAACGCGTTTCGGAGATGCTCCCGGGTTGTCTCTGACACCGGAGTCAGCGGCAATCTCAATATGTCTTCCGCCATACCGCGAAGAGCCAGCAGCGCCTTGATGCCCGAGGGATTTCCCTCGGCGAAGAGCGCACGGTAAAATGGCTGCAGCGGACGGTCGAATGCCGAAGCCTCTCCGAAGCGTCCCTCCAGACAGAGATGCACCACTCTGCTGAACTCCGCCGGGAGTGCGTTGCCGATTACCGATATCACTCCCCGCGCTCCCATCGCCATCAGCGGCAAAGTCAGCGCGTCATCGCCGGAGATGACCACGAAGTCGGCCGGTTTTTTCTCCAGAATCTCACGGATTTGCCCCATTCGTCCCGACGCCTCCTTTATGGCCACGATTTTTTCGGGATGCTCCGCCGCGAGCCGCAGTGTGGTGGCGGCATCGAGATTGGCCCCCGTGCGTCCCGGCACATTATATAGCACCACCGGTAGGGGAGAGGCTTTGGCTACCGCCTCGAAATGAAGCCGCATCCCCTCCTGTGAAGGTTTGTTGTAGAACGGCACCACAGACAGAATCGCGTCATATCCCGAGAAATCGGTGTGGTCTATGGTATGAGTGAGATGATATGTTGAATTGCCGCTCATACCCAGAACAAGGGGTACACGGCCCGCAACACGCCCTGCGACGAAACGAGCCAGGTCGTGACGTTCCTCATCGGTAAGCGTGACCGCCTCCCCCGTGGTGCCAAGCACCACCAGGTAATCGGCCCCGTTCTCCACCTGGTAATCAATCAGGCGGCCGAGCGACTGGTAATCAATCGAGAAATCTTCCTTGAAAGGGGTTGCCAAGGCGATGCCGAGGCCATCCAAACTTATTGACATACTTGACAGGGAGTGTTTAATGGCGCAAAAGTAATGCTTTTTTCCCAACTTTCCGTAACTTTGCGGAAAATTCACCGCGCTTACGCGCAAATTTTGTTCCTTCCGATATTCCTATGATGCTTGAAATCCAAGACACCCTTGTGACCCTCGACCTTGCCGAGGAATACTTCTGTTGCGACCTCGACAAATGCCTCGGAGCATGCTGCATCGAGGGGGATGCCGGTGCGCCCGTCACCCTTGAGGAAATCGGAAAACTCGAGGAGGTGTTTCCCGAGGTCAAATCCGACATGCTGCCCCGCGCCGTGACCGAAGTCGAGGAGAACGGAGTGGCTTATCCCGACACAGACGGGGAGATGGTCACCACCCTGCTCGACGGGGCCAACTGTGCGTTCTGTACCTTTGCCAAAGGGGGCGTGTGCCTCTGTGCCATCGACAAGGCCTACCGCGAGGGACGCGTCACCTGGCGTAAGCCTGCCTCATGTGCCCTCTATCCTGTCAGGATAAAGGAGTATCCGACCTTCACCGCCGTCAACTATCACCGTTGGTCGATATGCCGCGACGCGGTTGAGAATGGACGCCGCCTCGGCATCCGCCTCTATCAGTTTCTCGAAGGCCCCCTTACCGAACGTTTCGGTGAGGAATGGTATACCGAGCTGAAAGCGGCCTGTGAGGAATGGCTCCGCCAGAATCCAGGCAAATAACTCCGCTGGGCCTCGCGGATTATCTCGCACGCACCCTTACCGGCACCGGCTGCAGACGGGGTGCCTCGCCCCCTCCAAGCAGCTCTTTGAGCTTGTTGATTAATGACTTCATAATTCAGTTTTTGAGTAAAACCATCTCCGGCAGTTTTTGGTTCGCTGGATGCCTGATAAACTTGTGCGTCTGCTATGATCGATGATGGTGAAGTTATATTGCGTCCGGAGAGCTTTTTAACACAATTTTTTTAACAGGGGAAGAAAAAAGTCGTAACTTTGTGCGGAATAGGGTCGGCATCCCCGCCGATTATCCCCGTTCAACCCACCTTATCCCCTAAACACCTTGGAAATGAACGTTACCGACCGCTTTCTAAGATATGTCAAATATGACACTCAGAGTGACGAACTGACCAATCTCACCCCCTCCACCCCGGGGCAATTCAAGTTCGCTCAAGTCCTTGAAAAAGAGCTGAGGGAACTTGGCCTTGAAGAAATCTCCCTTGACGAGAACGGCTATCTGATGGCCACACTCCCGGCTAACACCGACAAAGCCGGAGTCCCGACAATCGGTTTCATCGCCCATCTCGACACATCCCCCGATATGTCGGGTCACAACGTGAAACCCCGTATCGTCGAGTCTTATGACGGCGGTGACATCACCCTCAACGAGGAGGAACACATCATCCTCTCCCCCTCACAGTTCCCCGAACTTCTCAACTACCTTGGCCAGAACCTCATCGTCACCGATGGCGCGACTCTCCTCGGTGCGGACGATAAGGCCGGTATCGCCGAAATCATATCGGCTGTGGTGTATCTCCAGAAAAATCCCGAGATTAAACACGGCAAAATTCGCGTGGCCTTCAATCCAGACGAGGAAATCGGTCAGGGTGCCCACAAATTCGATGTCGGACGTTTCGGCGCCGACTGGGCCTACACGATGGACGGTGGCGAAATCGGAGAGCTGGAGTATGAGAACTTCAACGCCGCTGTCGCCAAAGTCACCTTCAAAGGCCGCAACGTCCATCCCGGTTATGCCAAACACAAGATGGTCAACTCCATCCGTATGGCCAACCAGTTCATCCTCATGCTTCCCCGATGGGAGACCCCAGAGCATACCGAAGGCTACGAAGGATTCTACCATCTCGTCCAGATTGAGGGAGATGTCGAGAAGACCACCCTCACCTATATAATCCGCGACCACGACCGCGACCGTTTCGAGCGCCGCAAGAAGGAACTTGAACATCTTGTCCGCAAGACCAACAACGAGTTCCCCGACAGCTGCACAATCGAAATCAAGGACCAGTATTACAACATGCGGGAGAAAATCGAGCCTGTGATGCATATCATCGAGATTGCCGAGCAGGCCATGAAGGACGCCGGATTGACACCTAAAGTTCAGCCTATCCGTGGCGGCACTGACGGTGCGCAGCTCTCCTTCAAAGGACTTCCCTGCCCCAACATCTTCGCCGGAGGTCTCAACTTCCATGGCCGTTTCGAGTTTGTCCCCATCCCCTCGATGGAGAAAGCCCGCGACGTGATTGTCGAGATTGCCCGCATAGTCAACGAAAAAGCGTGAACCGCCTGATTGTCGTCACCGGGCCTACCGCCTCCGGCAAGACAACACTCGCCATAGAACTGGCGCGAGCCATCGGAACTGAAATAATTTCCGCTGACTCGCGTCAGCTTTTCCGTGACCTTTCGATAGGAACCGCCCGTCCAACCCCTGAGGAACTTGCCGCTGTCCCTCACCATTTCATCGCTACCCTTGATCTCGATGAATATTACTCCGCCGCGCAGTATGAAGAGGATGTCCTGCGGCTGCTCCCTGATATATTCAGCCGTTGTGGCGGGAACGCCGTTATGTGTGGTGGTTCGATGATGTATGTCGATGCCGTGTGTGACGGAATAGACCTCCTCCCGACAGTGTCCGATGAAAACCGCACCCGCGCCTATGCCCTTTATGAAGCCGGAGGCCTTCCCGCTGTCATACTTGAGCTTGAACGCCTCGACCCGGTCTATTTACGGCAGGCTCCTGACCTGAAGAACCACAAACGCCTTGTCCACGCCCTCGAGATATCCCTTGAAGCTGGCCGTCCATACTCCTCGATGCTTACCGGGGAAAAGAAATCCCGACCATTCGGGATCCTGAAATTCGCCATCGACCATCCGCGTGAAGAGCTATTCTCGCGAATCAACCGCCGGGTGGAGGTGATGATGTCCCATGGATTGCTGGAGGAAGTGCGCCGGGTTTATCCCCACCGCGAGCTGAATTCCCTCAACACCGTGGGCTACAAGGAGCTGTTCGCCTATCTGGATGGCCAATGGGATTTGGCCACCGCCGTGGCCCGCATCCAGAAAAACACCCGCGTCTACGCCAAGAAGCAGATGACCTGGCTGCGCCGTGACCCCTCCGTCATATGGCTTGACCCCTCCCGCCCCCTTTTGCCCCAGATAATGGGACGGCTGGATGCTCCCCAATAGTCATCCCATCCCGATGCAAACAGATTATTTCTCTGCCATCAGTTCGATGACAATTCCGTCGAAAATCTGTATGCAGCTTTCATAATAGCCGTCACCAGTTATCCGAGGGCCGCTTATGACGAGGTGACTCTCTTCTGCCAATGAGCGGGTAAGAGCGTCTACCGCGTCTTTCCCGCCTACCGAGAAAGCCATATGTGCGTAGCCTGTATGACGCGTGTCAGTTTCCGACATTCCCATATCTGGCCAATGTATGAGTTCCACCCTCGTGTAGTCATCAAAAGATATGAAATAAGACCGCAGACCACTCTTGGGATTATGGTACAGGTTGCCGCAGCGGCCTCCGAACCACCTGACAAAGAAATCCTTCGCTTTCTCAAGGTTGGAGACATTCAGGGCGATATGATTTATCCTAATCATTTTCCGGACTTATAGAGAAACTGTTCAGAGAGCCACGCCCTGACAGGGATGTCGTAAACTTTCACACTCGCGTAGGCTACCGCGATTGAGGCGATGAAGATGCTGACAGCCACCCAAATATGTGTCGAAAGCGGAGCGTCGGCGTGACGGGCGGCCCAGTTCATCTGCACATATATTATCGGGTAGTGGGTGATATAGAGTGGATATGAAATCATCCCCAGAAATTTGCATATCGCGGTGGTACGTCTGCCGCGCAGCGGACTTCCCGCTCCTGCGGCGACCACTGCGGGGTATATCAACAGGATGACAACCGCGCAATAAAGCCCGTTTATCCATTCATGGTCTTCCCCTCCGAGATGAGGCACGACAAGAGTGGCCGCCACTGCAACCGAACACCAGGTCATCCCTCCCCGGTTGAGCTTTATGCGGCATTTGCCGAGACGGTAAAGCAGCAGACCGCCGAAGAATGGGTAGAGCAGACGGCATATTCCGATATATATCTGGTCGGGAGTGAGGCCGAATCCCCCGATTACGGTGTATTTCGCGTATGACCTGACCTCAAGCAGCCCGAATGTGTCGAGATTCAGACACAAGTCAATGGTCAGGAATGCCGATACTGTCACCATCACCGCCAGCACTATCACATTGAAACGCCTTACAAACAGCGCATAAAGGATATTGGCCACATACTCCCACATCAACGACCAGGCGGCTCCGTTGAGCGAGTTGATTTCCTGCCATCCCCTGATATCCATCGAGGGGGGAGTAGGGAACATCAGACATCCGAGTATGACAATCAGAAGCAGTTTCCACCATGGGGTCTGCATCACCAGCTCGAACCCGGGCGCTCCTCCGAAGTAAAACCAGAACGCCCCTATAAGTGTGCCAAGAATCACCATCGGTTGCAGACGTATCAGACGGCGTTTGAAAAATCCCCATACATTCATTTTGCTCCATCGGTCATCATACGCGTAGCCGATGACAAATCCCGACAGCACGAAAAAGAAGTCCACCGCGAGGTAGCCGTGGTTTAGAATTTGGTCAGACGGGCCTTTGGAATATGTCTCGAACAGGTGGAACGCGACAACAATCATCGCCGCCACTCCTCTCAGCCCGTCAAGTATCTCGAATCGGGGCTTGGATGACAAAGGTATTATCTCGGTAGCCATTATGTGATGTTTTTAAGGGTCAGTGATTGGTTGTAATGCGGGTGCAAAGTTAGCGAGGAGGATATTACGCGTATTGTTTTATAGTTTCAAATAATTGTCCTATATTTGTGTCTGCGAAATTATATAATACCGGACATGACCAGGAAGATTCCCCCCGCTTATCGTTATGATGATGTCAGACTAGACCCGTCAGACCAGATTGGCCTCCACAGCCACCCGGAATGGGAATTGTCATATGTCTTGGTGGGTGCGGGCAAGAGGATTATCGGTGACCGGGAATCTTCCTTCGGGCCGGGCGACTTGGTTTTGATTCCCCCTGATATTCCGCATTGCTGGTGTTTCAGTGATAATTCGGCGGATGCCGATGGGAAGATAGCCAACATCACTGTCTGTTTCAACCAACAGTTTCTCGACAGCTGCGCCGCGACATTTCCCGGGTTGGCAGGGGAAATATCCACCCTGTCTGCCAAATGCGATGCCATGAGTTTTGATGCTGACCGTCGGGCCGCGATTGTCACATTGCTGGAAGGGATGCGCGGGGAGACTGAACGCGAACGTTCGGTGTCGATGCTCCGGCTGGTTTCGGTGCTGATGTCTCCCGGAAATGACACGACGGTTGGAAGCAAAGGTATTACCGACCGGGTAAGCCGGAGACTTGACAGTGTGAGGATTTACACCGATTGTAATCTGTCACGCGACATAACAATCTCCGATGTCGCCGCGTATGTAGGTATGAACCGTTCCGCCTTTTGCTCTTTTTTCAAGAAGGCCACCGGGAAGACATATGTCTCATACCTCAACCGCCTGAGGATAGAAAGAGTATGTCGGCTGTTGCTTTCTGAAACCGCCCCGGTATCGGTGATAGCGTATTCATGCGGCTTCAACGACATTCCTTATTTCAACCGAAGATTCCGCAAGGTGGTGGGGATGTCACCCCTCCAATATCGCCGCAGTCAGTCTGACAGCCCTACCGACCTGGATGCCACATAAGTGCCGAGAGCCTGCCGGTAGGAATCTCCGACAGGAATTTCGTGGGAAGCGGCCGGTGATGTCAGCCTGTCGGTGATTATGATGCGGTTGCGCTCGATGGTATGGATCTTTGACAGGTTCACGATGAAGCTTCGGTGTACGCGCATGAAGCTCCCCGATGGCAGGGTGTGTTCGAGGGCCTTCATGCTCAGCAATGTCATGACCGAGCGCGGTTCACCCTCGACGAATATCCTGACATAATCTTTCAATCCCTCGATGAAAAGTATGTCAGACTTGCGTATCTGGCGGTGACGATATTCCGACTTCACGATGATATGCTCTGTGTCAGGGTCGAATTTGCCGTTGGCCGCTTCCTCCGTTTCCGGGGAAGGCGGGGCTGCGATTTCAGCCATTGCCCCCCGACGGGCTATGGCGCGGTTGACTGCCCCTAAGAATTCCCCGTAGCTCACAGGTTTCAGCAGGTAGTCCACGGCGTTGGCCTTTATGCCGTCGATGGCGTAATTCTCATAGGCGGTGACAAACACCACCATCGTTGATGACGGGAGCAATCCAACGAGTTCCATTCCAGACAGCTGAGGCATCTGTATGTCGAGAAACACCAGGTCTATCTCTCCGGAAGCAATCACTGGATATGCTTCCTGGGCGGAGGTGAACACCCCGGCGAGAGACAACGCGGGAGTACGTTCGGCATAACTGCCGATGAGGTTCCCTGCAAGAGGTTCGTCATCGATGACGCAGCATCTGAGTTTTTCGGTAGTCATAGTGATCGTTCAGGGTTGGTGGTGTCAAGGGGAATAATCAGTGTGGCTTTGAATATGTCATTCTGGCGCGATGTCTCAAGAGACGCCCGGTTGCCGTAAATCAACTGTAACCTGCGTCTGAGGTTCTGAAGTCCTATGCCGCCGCTCTTGTCCTCTTTTCGTGAGGTGGTGGACTCTGGACGGCAGGTGTTATCCACGACGCAAGTGATGGTTTCCCCCTCTGCCTTGATGCTCACCTTGATTTCAGCTCCGGGCTCTCCGGTGTTGCTGTGTTTGAACGCGTTTTCGACCAAGGGAATGAACAGCAGCGGTGGCACCGGGGAATTGGCGGCTTGGCCAGCCGCGAGATCGCATTCCAGTTTCGTGGATGGCGGCAACCTCAGCCCCATCAGCTTGACATAATTCTCGACAAATGACAGTTCGCGGCTCAGCTCCACTACCTGCCTGTCATCATAAAGTACATACCGTAGCATCCCGCTCAGTTCATGCACGGCATCCTGGGCCTTGGCGGGGGAAACCGCGATGAGGGCGTATATCGAGTTGAGGGTGTTGAACAGGAAATGGGGGTTGAGCTGGCTTTTCAGGTTTTGCAGCTCCTCCTGGCGACGGGCGGCCACAAGCTGCTCGGAGCGGCGCGACAATCTGAGCCAGGTATCGCTGAGTTTCAGGGCGATACTGAGTCCGATGGTCAGCACAAGCATCACCACGTCGCGGGCATAGAAGTTGAGCCAGTGGAGAAGTCCGTGAGGATGGGGCTTCGTCCGAGTCGCTTCGATGATGCCCTTTGAAGCCTGCCGGATACGCCATGCCTCCTCCCAGTATGGTTCCATCCAGATGCTTATCAACCTGAACAGCACCATCGATGCCGCTATCACAATCAGGTTGTAGCCGATAAGCCGCCAGGCGAAACGTTTCCGCTCGAACGATCGCCCGATGATGAAGCAATAATTGACATAGAATACCGCGATGAACACCAGCGCCTTGGCGTATACCCCGAGTTTCAGCTCCGGCACATTGCGGAACGGTTTCCCCATGGAGTTGAGTATCTCGGGGAGTATGAAGAGCATCCCCAGGCATATGAGATGGGTCAGGAACCTGACCACCTGCTCCCTTCGGGTCTGTGTGCCATGCGGGGGTTGCAAGATGTTTTCTGTGGTATGCATCCTTGTTACAACGGTTTATTATACTGCAAATATACACCTAAAACTTCACCCCCGCAAATCCGATTTGGTGTTGCCGGGGATTTTTCTTAACTTCGTAGGATGAAAAAGTTTTCACTCGACATACATGGCGAGGTAAGGGAGTTCACCCGTCCCCTCGTGATGGGGATTCTCAACATTACCCCCGACTCCTTTTATCCGGGGTCAAGGACTCTGGACGGTTCGGCCACAGACTGCGACTGCAACCGGGAGTCGGTGGAGGAGATGGCCTCGCGCCTTATCTCCGAAGGGGCCGACATTATCGATGTCGGTGGCTGCTCCACCCGTCCCGGGTCTGATTCTGTCAGCCGGGAGGAGGAGATGCGCCGCGTCAGGCTGGGAGTGGAGACTGTCAGGCGGCTGTCACCTGATATAATGGTGTCTGTCGACACCTTCCGCGCCGATGTCGCCCGCTGTGCGGTCGAGGAGTGTGGCGCGGACATCATCAATGACATATCCGCCGGATTGATGGATGACTCGATGATTCCGGCTGTGGCCCGGCTTGGTGTGCCATATATAATGATGCACACCCGTGGCACACCTGACACGATGGGAAGCCTGACTGACTATCCCGCAGGGGTGGTGGCCGGAGTGGCCTCGGAGCTGCATGGGCGTATCGCCGAGGCCCTTCTTGCCGGAATAGGTGACATCATTGTTGATCCCGGTTTCGGTTTCGCGAAGACTCCGGCCCAGAATTATGAGCTGATGGCCGGATTGCAGCAACTCGATTCGTTGCTTGACCATCGTCCCATGCTTGTGGGCATATCCCGCAAGTCTATGATATACAGGCCTCTCGGTCTGACTCCGGCTGAATCCCTCCCCGGAACCACCGCTCTCAACGCCGTGGCCCTCGGGAAAGGAGCCGCCATCCTGAGAGTCCATGACGTGGCCGCCTGCCGCCAGACGGTGGATGTCATGGAAATGCTTCTAAACCCCTAACCCACAGGTTATGATTGAATCGTTTGGCCTGAAAGACATTCTCGACATCACGATTGTCGCGATGATGCTCTACTACCTCTACAAGATAATGAGGGAGTCAGGCACAATCAATATCTTTTACGGGGTGCTGGCCTTCATTGTGGTGTGGGTCGTCGCCTCGGAGATTCTTGAGATGAAGCTCATCGGCTCGATTCTCGACAAGTTCATGAGCATCGGCCTGCTGATTCTGGTAATCATATTCCAGGACCAGATCAAGCGTTTCCTTGTCGAGCTTGGCTCGAAGAAGCGATGGAAATTCCTCACCTCGATTTTCCATCACAAGAAGGATCATGACGGTAACGGTTCCGACCTCCACACGCGGGTTATGCCGATAGTCTACTCCTGCATGTCGATGTCCAAATCCAAGACCGGAGCCTTGATTGTGATCGAGCAGGATGTACCCTTGGAAAATTACGAGAAGACCGGCGACATGATTGACGCGGAAATCAACTCGCGCCTTATCGAGAACATTTTTTTCAAAAATTCCCCGCTCCATGACGGAGCATTGATTATAGCGGGTCGGAGACTGAAAGCTGCCGGCTGCATTCTCCCTGTGAGCCATGACACGGATGTGCCGCGTTCCCTCGGACTGCGCCACCGTTCGGCCCTCGGTATCTCACAGGCCACCGATGCGTTTGCCATCGTGGTCTCCGAGGAGACAGGAAATATTTCAGTGGCCTACCGTGGACGTCTCTCTACCCGCCTATCCTCGACCGAACTCGAAAAACGCCTGTCGGCGTTGCCCGTCCCGGTCTGATTGACTCAAACATTTAGAATTATGAAACGCTTATATTATCCTGAGAACATACTTGAGACTTACCAGGAATCTTTCCGGGAATCGTGGGATTTGCCCGCATTGACCGACTTCGGGTCGGAAGAGGTGCTTACCTATGCCGACCTCTCTCGCCGGATTGCCCGTGTCCATCTGTTCTACAAGCAGATGGGAATCGCGCCCGGCGACAAAGTGGCTTTGCTCGGCAAGAACTCCGCCACTTGGGTGATGTTTTTCATGGCCACAATCACCTACGGGGCTACCATTGTGCCGATTCTGTCTGACTTCAATTCCCACGACAGCCAGCATATCGTCAACCATTCCGAGGCCACATTGCTGATTGTCAGTCAGCCGGTATGGGAGACATATGACTTCGATGAGATGCCGCAGCTGAGAGCGGTCTTGTCTCTGGAGACCCGTCAGGTATTGGCCGAACGTTCCGTTGAGGGACAGCCTTCCGCCCAGCGGATTATCCGCAACCTTACCCGCAAATTCCGTTCCACCTATCCGGATGGTTTCTCACGGGAAGATGTGGTGTACCCATCTGTGGACAAGGATGACATTGCTATCATAAACTATACCTCCGGTACCACCGGCTTCTCCAAGGGGGTGATGCTCACATATGACAACATTGCCGGAAATGTGGGGTTCGGTATAGAGTCGCGTCTCCATTACCAAGGCTCCCGTGCGTTGTCGTTCCTCCCGCTGGCTCATGCCTATGGATGTACTTTCGACATGCTTGTCCCACTGGCAACCGGTTCGTTCATCACTGTATTCGGCAAGACTCCGACCCCCAAGTTGCTGCTCAAAGCCTTGTCTCAGGTGAAACCCAACCTTGTCATATGCGTGCCACTCATTCTTGAGAAAATCTACCGCAAGCAGATTGTGCCGATGATTACACGACGCGCCATCCGATGGGTGCTTGCCGTACCGTTTGTCGACAGGGCGATTTACGCCAAAATCCGCAACAAGCTTGTCGAGTCTTTCGGCGGGGAGTTCGAAGAGGTGATTATCGGGGGTGCCCCTCTCAACAGCGAGGTTGAGGAGTTCCTGCATAAAATCAAGTTCCCCTTCACTGTGGGTTACGGAATGACCGAGTGCTGCCCCCTTATCAGCTACACCCCCTGGCGGCAGTTCATACCGACATCATGCGGTCATGTCATTCCCAACATGGAAGCCAAGATTGTCAGCGACGATCCTGTCAATATCCCCGGTGAGATTTGTGTGCGCGGCCAGAACAGGATGATGGGGTATTACAAGAATCCGGATGTGACAGCCGCCACCATCGATGAGGATGGATGGCTCCACACCGGCGACATGGGTACATTGAACGACGGCACACTCTTTATCCGTGGACGTTACAAGACTATGATTCTATCCGCTTCGGGCCAGAATATCTATCCCGAGGAGATCGAAGCCAAGCTCAACAATATGCCTTATGTCAGCGAGAGTCTTGTGGTCGAGCGTGGCAAGGGATTGACCGCCATTGTCTATCCCGATTACGAACGCATGGATGCCGACCATATCGAGAACTCGCGCCTGTCTGAGCTGATGGAGCATAACCGCCAGGAGCTTAACACTCTTGTCGCTCCTTACGAGAAGATTGACCATATCCAGCTCATTCCTCACGAGTTTGAGAAGACCCCCAAGAAATCCATCAAGCGCTACCTTTATAATTGATGGAGAATTCCGTCCCGGCATATCCCAGGCTCTGTCTGCCTCCCGCGTCGTTGCGCGTAAAGCGGTGTGACGACGGTATATGGCGTGTGTATGACCGGCTGCGAGACAAGTTTGTGGCCCTGACTCCCGAGGAATGGGTTCGGCAACATTTCGTGGAGTTTCTTGTCAATCATCTGGGGTATCCTCCGGGACTGCTCGCCAATGAGGTGGCTCTGTCGTTGAACACCACGCGCCGCCGGTGTGATACGGTGTTGTTCGCTTCCCCCGGACAATTCACCCCGATTGTAAACGAGGGATTCACCCTCGGCAACCTGCGGCCACTGGCGATTGTCGAGTACAAAGCTCCTGAGGTTGAAATCACCCAGAAGGTGTTTGACCAGATTGCCCGTTACAACCTTGTCATGGGGGCACCGCTGCTGATTGTCAGCAATGGCATGCGTCATTTCTGCTGTGTGGCCACGGAAGGGGAGGGGTATCGTTTCCTCCGGGATATCCCGGCTTATGAGGTTTTGGTCAGGTCGCTATGTTGAGGTCAGTGTTCATCGCCATACTGTTGCCGTTGCTGTCGGGGATGATCCTCTCCTGCGGCTCGTCGGGTGATGTCCGTGTAAATGATGACCTGACGGAGGATGTGCTGCGTCGCCTTGACTCTGAGATTGTCAGCCGCGACAGCTATCTTGGCGAGAAAGAGCGCAGACTCGACTCGTTGAAATCGTTGGTGCCGTCGGCTGACGATGAGGGGCGATATCGGCTTTATGACCGGATTTTCGGGGAGTATTATTCCTATGATCTCGATTCGGCGGTCATGTATGCCACCCGTAAGGCGGTTGTGGCGGAGGGATTCAGCGGTGGCCCCCGGCTGTCGGTGGCGAGGTTGAATCTTGCGCGGGTGCTTCTCGCCCGTGGACGTGTTCCCGAGGCGGTGACGCAGATGCGGCAGGCGTTGCCTGACACGGTGTTCCCGGTGGTCAAGGCCATATGGTATGATTTCATGGTTGCCTATGAGAGCATGAACGGCCATAATCCGTTACCTTGGCATGAAAGGATGAGTGTCGTTCTTGACTCCGCCTCTTCCGAATGGATTTACAACGAAAGCAATCTCCGGCGTCTCCGGGGAAATCTCAAAGGGGCTGCCGAGGTACTTGACACAAACCGTAACCATATTCCGGCCAATCCCCGCAATATGGCGATTACCAATTATCTGCTTGGCCGGATTTATCTCCAGCGGCGCGACACTGTCGCAGCGATAAGGAGCATAGCGGCAAGTGCGGTTTACGATATGATGACCCCGGTGCGCGACTACAAGTCGCTCTATGAGCTTGCCGCGCTGTTGCTCGCCACGGGAGATGTCGACCGGGCATACCGCTATATTGACCTGGCGGTAGAGGATGCCAATTCCACCAAAGTCCTTGACAATATGGTGGCGGTAAATGGCATAATGCCCCAGATTGTCAGGGCGCATGAGCGTCAGATGCAATGCGAGCGCGACATACAGCGATGGTTTGTTGTCGGAATTTCCCTGCTTGCCATCTGTCTTGTCGGGGCGCTGGTGCTGACCATCCGGTCCCGCAATGCCGTGGGCCGGGCTGCCGTGAGGGAGAAGGAGCTTAACTCGCGTCTCCGGGAAATCAACCGCGAACTGGAGGCGATGAACGGGCGTATCTCTGAGAGCAACAAGGTCAAGGATGCCTATCTGGTGCAGTATTTCAATCTGTGTTCTTATTTCGTGGGCCGGTTCGAGGAGTTCCGTGGAAATGTCTCGGCGGCCGCGCGGAGCAAAGGTTTGGCCGGGGTTGAGAAACTTCTGGCTGCTGCGGATGATGACCGGGAACTTAAAAAATTCTATTCCAATTTCGATTCCACATTCCTCTCGCTGTTCCCGGGTTTCGTAGATAACCTAAATCGTCTCCTTGCCTCGGACAAGCAGGTGGCGCTCAACCGCGACGGGTCGATGTCTAACGAGATTCGCACTTTAGCGCTGATTCGGCTGGGGCTTACCGACTCCGAGCAGATTGCCGGTTTCCTGCGGCGGTCGGTCTCCACAATATATAATTATAGGGTGAAGATGCGTAACGCGGCGGTATGTCCCCGAGAGGAATTTGAGGACAAGGTTATGGAAATAAAGCCCTGAATCCACTACTGTTTTTAGTGGGTGGCTGTTGCGCAAATCAGTGATAAATAACTACTTAGTTGTTTGAAGTAGCTACTGTTTTACTCCCGGATGGCCCGAAGAGGTGTTTGATGGTGTAAATTTGCGGTGTAACAACCCAAAACAACATCATGAAAAAACTTGCCTTAATTCTATCTCTGTTGACAGCCGCCAGTGGTATGTCGGCTGCTGAAAAGGTCACCTCTCCGGATGGTGGCATAGTTGTTGATTTCAGTCTTTCCTCGACCGGACGGCCCGTTTATTCGGTGACTTTCGACGGTGAGGAGATAATACGCCCTTCCGGTCTCGGCTTCCGTCTTAAAGATGCCGCTCCGATGCTTGAGGGATTCCGGATTGACAGTGTGGCCCGTGGGTCGGTCGATGAGACCTGGAATCCGGTATGGGGAGAAAACGCCTCAATCGCCAACCACTACAATTCAATGACCATCTTTATGTCGCAGGTTCTTCCCTCAGGGGAGACCCGCAGGCTTGATGTCGAATTCCGCGCATATGATGACGGGGCGGCTTTCCGATATGTTTTCCCCGAGCAGGCCGAGTCGGAATTTGTTATTGCCGACGAGCTGTCGGAGATGGCTATGGGAGGTGACTACACCGCATGGTGGATTCCCGGCGATTATGACACCCAGGAATATGAATACACCCGTTCACGCCTGAGTGAGATACGCGCCCATTCGGCCAAACGCCATATGGCGAATGTCTCCCAGTCGATGTTCTCGCCGACAGGTGTACAGACCTCACTTATGTTGAAGACCCCCTCGGGCAAATATCTCAACCTCCACGAGGCCGCGCTGGTGGATTATCCGGCGATGCACCTCAATCTCAATGACTCCACGATGACCTTCGTGTCATGGCTCACCCCCTCTCCCGACGGGACGAAGGTCAGGATTGCCACTCCGTTCCGTACACCTTGGCGTGTGGTGATGGCGGGTAAGAAGGCCACCGATATTCTCGCGACTAACATCATCTACAATCTCAATGACCCTTGCGCGATTGAGGACACCTCATGGATAACGCCAATCAAGTATATGGGTGTATGGTGGGAGATGATTACCGGCAAAAGCACGTGGTCTTATTGTGATGCCGAGAATTTCGACCTAGCCACTTTCGATTACTCCAAGGCCACCCCTCATGGCCGACATGGGGCTAACAATGAGAATGTGCGCCGCTACATAGATTTCGCCGCCGCCAACGGTATGGACCAGCTGCTCATCGAGGGATGGAACATCGGATGGGAAGACTGGTTCGGCAAGCAGAAAGATTATGTGTTTGATTTCGTGACACCTTATCCCGACTTCGACATCAAGGCCCTCAACGAGTATGCCCATTCAAAGGGGATACGCCTGATGATGCACCATGAGACATCCGGATCCGTGCCCAATTATGAGCGTCATATCGACCGCGCCTATGATCTGATGAACCGTTATGGCTACAATGCGGTCAAGAGCGGCTATGTAGGCAACTTCCTCCCCAAGGGTGAGAACCATTACAGCCAGTGGTCTGTAAGGCATTACCTCAATGCGGTCAAGAAAGCCGCCGATAAGAAGATTATGGTCAACGCCCATGAGGCTGTCCGCCCGACAGGTCTGGCCCGCACTTACCCCAACCTTATCGGCAACGAGAGCGCGATGGGCACTGAATACCAGAATATGTCGCCGGCCCATGTGACCATTCTTCCCTTCACTCGCCTGAAAGGTGGTCCGATGGATTTCACTCCGGGCATCTTCAAGATGGATTTCAGCACCTTCGCTCCCGGCAACCGGGAGCATAAACGCGCCACTGTCGCCAATCAGCTTGCCCTCTATATGACTATGTACTCCCCCCTCCAGATGGCTGCCGACATGCCGGAGCATTACGCCGAGAAGATGGACGCGTTCCAGTTCATAAAGGATGTGCCTGTCGACTGGAGCGAGAGCTGCTATCTCGATGCCGAGCCGGGTGAGTACATAATCGTGGCCCGCAAGGACAAGAACAGCGACAACTGGTTTGCCGGAGGTGTGGCCAATGCCGACGGGCATTCAGATACCCTCCGTCTCGACTTCCTCGATTCAGGAGCGCAATATGAGGCCACCATCTACGCCGATGCGCCCGATGCCCATTATGACACCAATCCGGAGGCGTATGTGATCAGCCGCCGTACAGTCTCAGCCTCCGATTCAATCCCTGTGCATATGGCTCCCGGCGGAGGTTTCGCGATTTCTTTCCGCCGCCTTTGATTCCGATAGGTCAATTTGATGGTTGTCCTCCATATCCTCCCGGTGACATTTCAATATGTCCGGGCGGTACGGAGGATAATCGTTAAATTTTTATTAAAAATTGCGTGACCTTTTGTGATATGAGTGGGGAATGAAATATATTTGCAGCATGGATACTAAAAAAGCGAAGATTCTGGTAGTAGATGACGAGGAGGCCCTGCGTGAGGGGCTTGGTATGTACCTTGAATTTGAAGGATATGAGGTCGATACCGCCTCAAGCGCGGAAGAGGCGCTCGCTCTTGACCTCACCAAGTATGACCTGCTGCTGCTTGACATCATGATGGGTGGCATGAGCGGCTGTGAGCTTGCCGAGGTCTTGAAGCGGAAGCCAGAAACCGCGTCACTCCCGATAATCTTCCTTACCGCCAAAGACTCTGATGATGATGTGCTGAAGGGGCTCACCTTGGGCGCGGATGACTATATAGCCAAGCCATACTCTATAAAAATTGTGATGGCTCGTATCGAGGCTGTGTTGCGCCGTACCCGTGGAGCGGCTGCGGCTCCGAAGGTGACGGAAAGGCCGGTGGTCTGTGACCGCCAGTCTCTGACATGTCTTGTCGACGGCTCCCCCGTGAAATTGGCCCGGAAAGAGTTTGAGATTCTTGCCCTGATGCTCGACAATCCGTCGAGGGTGTTTTCCCGTGAGGAGCTGCTTGAAAAGATCTGGCCCGAGAAGGTGGTGGTGGTCGACCGGGCGGTGGATGTGCATATCACGCGCCTGCGCGGCAAAATCGCTCCGTATGGCAAACATATTGTGACCCGTTCGGGATATGGATATGGTTGGGAAGATTAAACTGTCGTTCCATTCCCGGGTGTTGCTGGCGGTGATGGCTCTCTGCTGGCTTCTGGTAGGCACATTTATGGTGTTCCAGTATCAGCGGGAAAAGGAGTTCAAGCAGATTCTGCTTGACACTGAGCTGCAGGCCCATAACGCCGACATAATCGAGGCGTTGGGTAAAGGGGAGTCTCCCGACAGTGCGGTGGGGCGCATCACTTTGGGGAGCGACAGCCTTCGTGTGACCATCGTCGACGCTGACGGCACAGTCATTTATGACAACAACGACAAAACACCCTTCCCGACCGGAAACCATAACGGTCGTCCTGAGATCCGTCAGGCGCGCCAGACCGGAGCGGGCTGTTCGGTAGCCCGTCATTCCGAGAGCGACGATATCAATTATTTCTATTCCGCCCGTCTGGGTGATGACGGGATGGTGGTGCGTTCCGCCGCCACGTATTCCCATTCCCTGCAGGAATTTCTAAGGGCCGACCAGACACTTTTGTGGATTCTGGCGGCGATGACATTGTTGATGAGTCTGGCCGGTTTTCTGGCCACGCGCCGGATTTCGCTCAGCATAGGCCGTCTTAACCGCTTCGCCGCGAAAGCCGAGAGGGGGGAGCATATATTCGGTTACGAGGGTTTCCCCCATGATGAGCTTGGAAGTATCGCCAGCCATATCGTCAGGCTCTATGTCCAGCGTGACAGGCAGCATCGCGAGGCTCTGCGTCAGGAACATGAGAAAATCGAACTTAAGAAACAGCTGACCAGCAATATCAACCATGAGCTGAAAACCCCTGTCGCCTCGATTCTGGTGTGCCTTGAACTGTTGCGTGACCATCCGGAACTCCCTGAGGAGAAGAGACGGGAGTTTCTTGACCGGATGATGGCCAACGCCCGTCGTCTCGACTCCCTGCTCAAGGATGTCTCCACCATCACGCGGATGGATGAGGGGGCGGCTATGATTACCAAGGAGGAGATTGACCTTACGGCATTGGTCGAAGAGGTGGTGGCGGAGGAGAGATTGCTGACCGATATGACAATCAAAGTCGATATGCCTGAGTTGTCGGTCATGGGCAACCGTCAGCTTTTGGAATCGGTGTTCCGCAACCTTATTGACAACGCCATCGCTTACAGTGGCGGCACGGAAATCTCAATCCACGCCGACCCGGACGGTCATTTCATATTCCGCGACAACGGTGTCGGCATCCCTCCGGAGCATCTTCCCCATGTTTTCGGCCGTTTTTACCGGCTTGACAAGGGAAGGTCGCGTGAGGCTGGCGGCACCGGCCTTGGACTGGCTATTGTCCGTAACGCGGTGGCCATCCATGGCGGAGAGATTTCAGCCTCAAACGACGGCGGCCTGCGCTTTGATTTCAATATCAGGTAGGGTGACTTCCCAAGTCCGTGCCGGGAAGTTCCTTTAATAAAAAGGCAACGTAATATTAATATTTATGAAACATGATGTTCTTAATTTTGTTCCGTAAATAAACAAAGTTATTGATACGGATTTATGGACATTTTGTTTTTAGGCATCGTGGTGTTCCTGTTCCTGCTGGCGGTGGTAGACCTGTCGGTGGGAGTCAGCAACGATGCAGTCAATTTTCTTTCATCTGCCGTAGGTTCAAGAGCCGCCTCGTTCAAACGGATTGTGCTGGTGGCGGCCATAGGAGTATTCATCGGTGCGGCGATGAGCAACGGAATGATGGATATAGCCCGTCACGGCATATTCCGTCCCGAGAACCTGTCGTTTTATGATGTGATAGTCATATTCATGGCTGTGATGGTCACGGATGTGATACTTCTTGACGTGTTCAACTCTCTTGGGATGCCTACCTCGACCACTGTGTCGATGGTGTTCGAGCTGTTGGGAGCCACATTTGTGGTCGCATTGTTCAAGACGGCCGCTCCCGAAAGCACCCTTTCGATGGGTGATTTGCTGAACACCGAGAAGGCCCTGTCAGTCATCTTGGGTATTTTCCTCTCTGTGGCCATCGCGTTTGTGTTCGGTACGTTGGTGCAGTTCCTGACCCGCCTGGTGTTCACTTTCGAGTATAAAAGCAAGTTGAAATGGAAAGTGGGTCTCTTCGGAGGTATCGCCTGCACCGCCATAATATATTTTATGCTCATAAAGGGTGTCAAGGACATGACCTTCATGACCCCTGATTTGAAGGAATGGATACACACCCATACTGCTCTCATACTTGGAGGATGCTTTGTGGTTTTCACTATATTGATGCAGCTTCTTCACTGGATGAAGGTGAATGTCTTCAAGGTTGTGGTATTGCTTGGCACATTCTCCCTCGCGATGGCTTTCGCCGGAAATGACCTTGTCAACTTCATCGGTGTCCCGTTGACCTCACTTGCCTCTTATCAGGATTATATGGAGTCGGGTGGTGGTAATCCCCATGGATTCCTTATGGATAGCCTTAACGGGTCGGCCAACACTCCGTTCTATTTCCTCATCGGAGCAGGCATGATTATGGTGGTCTCGCTGGCTACCTCCCGCAAAGCGCGTCAGGTGACCCAGACCACAGTGGGGCTTAGCGCCCAGAGCCAGGGGGATGAGATGTTCGGCTCTTCCCGCATCGGACGTTCGCTTGTCAGGGTCGCCCTCAACTCGTTCAACTGGGTCAGCGACCGTACGCCCGCCGGTGTGAAGCGTTGGATTTCCAGACGAATGGACTCCACGACCACACAGCCTGAGGAGGGAGCCGCCTTCGACCTTGTGCGCGGTTCGGTCAACCTTATGCTCGCCGGTATACTTATTGCCTGGGGTACATCGATGAAACTTCCTCTGTCGACCACTTTCGTCACCTTCATGGTGGCTATGGGTACTTCGCTTGCCGACCGTGCATGGGGACGTGAAAGTGCCGTGTTCAGGATTACAGGCGTTATTTCCGTCATAGGCGGATGGTTCATCACCGCAGGTGTGGCGTTCATCGGAGCAGGTATGGTGGTATGCCTTATGCATCTCGGTGGCATTCCGGTGATGATTGCCGGCGGAGTGATAGCCATCGGAGTATTGATACGCAGCAATATCAGATTCCGCAAGAAAAAACAGGAGGTTGAAAACGACACCCTCTTCCAGACCATTCTCTCAACCGAGGACACCACAGAAGTATGGCCTTTGTTGAGGATATACATCAACGAGAAATTCAAGATGTTCCTTCAGTTTGCCGCCACGGCCTATGACGATGTCGCCGGAGGGTTCCTCGAAGATAATTCCCGGATGCTTTCGCGAGCCGAGAAAGCCCTTGTCTCGGAGAAGGATGTGTTGAAATCGCAGCGCCGCAAGATGACTGTCTGTCTGCGCAAGGTCGCCCCGGAGACCGCCATTGAGAAAAGCACCTGGTTCCATCTGGAGACTACCATGGCCATGTCGATGACCTACAACCTCAGGCGTGTCAACGAGGTCTGCAAGGAGCATGTCGACAATAATTTCCGTCCTCTTCCTGCTGTCTTCCATGACAACCTCGCCGCTATCCGCGAGAAGATAACAGCGGTGTTACGCGATTCGGAGGCCGCTATCGAAGAGAGCCGTCCCGATGTGATTGACGGTCTGCGCCGCAGGTGTGATGAAATCAAGAACTGCCTTACTGCCCGTTCACGCGAGGTGTATGAGTTCCTCCGCAACGACAACGACGCTGACATGACGGTGGCTTATGTTTACCTCAACCTCCTGCAGGAGAGCCAGGAAATGGTGACCTCGCTGAGAAAGCTGCTGCGTGCGTCGGGTAAGCTCAACCTCGCTCCGTCGTCATACCGCAGTTTCACCCATCCGCGCGACGCCGAAGCCAAGGCTTCCTGACAGATTCCACGAACCTATGACAACATATGGATGACATAATCGTAATCTTACTCCTCATTCTCCTGAACGGGGTATTCTCGATGTCTGAGATTGCCCTGATATCCGCGAGAAAATCACGCCTCTCCTCGGATGCCCGCAAGGGCAGCCGGGGGGCGGCTGTCGCATTGAAGCTGGCCGAAGACCCAGACCGCTTTCTGTCGACCATACAGATTGGTATAACCCTCATCGGTATCCTTACCGGTCTCTATTCGGGGGCGGCACTGGCCGATGATGTCGGCCGGATGCTCCAGCGTATGGGCATGGGTGCGAAGGCGGCTCATTCAGTGGGACAGATAACTATTGTCGCGGTGGTCACTTATCTCTCGATTGTTGTCGGGGAGCTTGTCCCGAAACGAATCGGACTGGCGGCCTCAAACACTGTGGCCAAACTGATTTCGCGCCCCATGCGCTTGCTGTCGGCCATCGCGCTTCCTGCGGTGTGGCTTCTGTCGGTGTCCACCTCTTTTCTGGTGAAGATACTCGGGCTGAAGGGGCATGACAACAATGTGACCGAGGATGAGATAAAATCACTGATTCAGGATGGCGCGGATGCCGGAGAGGTGAAGAAGGTGGAGCAGGACATCATGGAACGCGCTCTCGTTCTCGGAGACTTGAGGGTGGCTTCGATTATGACCCCGAAAGTCGATGTCAAAGCTCTTAACCTCGACATGGATGTGGCGGAGATAAAACGTCATCTGTCGGAAAACCTTCATAACTCTTATCCGGTCTACTGCAATTCCCGTCAGGAGACCGTCTGCGGTATGGTGTCATTGAAGCAGCTCATACTCACCATCGACAGACCCGGATTCAGATTGCAGGATGTCGTCAGTGCGCCGGTATATTTCCCCGAGACGATGAGTGTGTATGACGCGCTCGACACATTGAAGACCAAGCGGGTTCATTTCGCTTTGGTCTGTGACGAGTTCGGCGACTTGTCGGGTGTGCTTACCCCCGGCGATGTGCTTGACGGACTTGTGGGGGAGATGCCCCACAGTGGTGGCCCTGAAATGATTTTCCCCGCCGGAGTGGCCGGAAGCTGGTTGGTCGATGCCGGAATCTCATTCTATGATTTCCTCAGTCATTTCGAGCGGGAGGAGTTGTATCACCCCGCTTCATATTCGACTCTCGGCGGTTTCCTGCTTGAGGAATTGAAACATTTCCCTGTTACCGGGGAACGTTATGAATGGAACGGAATCATATTCAAGGTGGTCGAGATTTCAGGTGCGAAAATAGGCCGCATCCTCGTCTCTTTCAAGACTATCGACACGAAGTAAGACCCTCTCGCCGGGACAAATAACGCGGATTCCACAAATCTGCCATTCTGTATGGCAAAAGGTGAAATCCGCGTTATTTGTCGAAGAGAGAAGCTGATGATTCTCTTCTTCGTTATGGTTGTGGAGTCAATGTCGTGATTGGTTCTTATTCCTCCGGATGGTCGGCTCGGTAGGCCTCATCGGGATGGCAACCCGAGCCGTCGAAACAGTGGGTGCAGACACGGCATTTCGGCAATCCGATACTTTCCACCATATCCTGAAGCTCGCTGAACCGGAGTGTGGTCAGGCCCAGACGGTTGGCAATCTCCTTCACCATACGTTCATACTGGGGGGTGCCGGCGGTGGCGTAAAGCTCAAGGTTGGCTTTGTCATCCCCCTCGAAATCCTTTATGATCTGGCGGGTGATAAGCTCCATGTCGCTTTTGGAGGAGGTGAACCCGATGAATGGACATCCGTAGACCAGGGGAGGGCATGAGATGCGGGCATGCACCTCTTTGGCTCCGCAACCGAAGAATGTGCGGACATTGTCGCGGAGCTGGGTACCGCGCACGATGGAATCGTCACAGAACACCACCCGTTTGCCGTCGAGTATCGCGCGGTTGGGAATGAGTTTCATCTTGGCCACAAGGTCGCGTCGCGACTGGTTGCCCGGGGTGAAGGATCGGGGCCATGTCGGGGTGTATTTCAATACCGCGCGTTGGTAGGGGATGCCGCGTCCTTCGGCATATCCAAGGGCGTGGCCCACACCTGAGTCAGGGATGCCGCACACGCAATCGGCCTCTGTCGGGTCTTTTTCCCCCATTGTCTTCCCTCCGGTCTCGCGCATGGCCTCGGTGTTGATTCCCAGGTAGTCGCTGGCGGGAAAGCCGTAATATACCCAGAGGAAAGAGCAGATTTGCTCACGTTTGGCCGGGGCCTGGAGCTGTTCCATCGAGTCGGGACGCAGCCTTACGATTTCTCCCGGGCCAAGGTCGCGCACGATTTCGTAGTCGAGGTTGGGGAACGCCGATGTCTCCGATGTGGCGGCGTATGCCCCCGGTTTGTGGCCGATGATTACTGGGGTGCGTCCCAGGTAGTCGCGGGCTGCTATGATGCCGTCCTCTGTCAGGATGAGCATCGAGCATGAACCCTTTATCTTGCGGTAGACCAGATTGATGCCTTCCACAAAGTCGGCTCCCATGTTTATCAGGAGCGACACCAGTTCGGTCTGGTTGATTTTGTTTGCTGAAAGTTCGCTGAAATGGTGCCCTTTGGCGATGAGTTCATCGGCGATTTCCCGCAGGTTGTTGATTTTCGCAACGGTGACCACGGCGTACCTTCCCAGATGGGAATTGACGATGATAGGTTGTGGATCGGTGTCGCTGATTACCCCTATTCCCTGGTTGCCGACAAATGTGTCAAGCTCATCCTCGAATTTCGAGCGGAAATAGTCACGTTCAAGTTTGTGGATTTTGCGGTTGAAACCCTCCTGTGGGTCGAAAGTCACCAGTCCGGCACGTTTTGTGCCAAGATGTGAATTGTAGTCAGTGCCGTAAAACAGGTCATTGACACACGGCTTTGCCATAGCGGCGCCGAAGAAACCTCCCATATTGAAAACTTATAGTCTGTAGGCCGTTGACAACCAATAAAATAGCATATGTGATAATCTTGCTTGCCTGTGGCCGTTAACTGTGAAACCTAAAAGATGGCGCAAAGTTACGAAAAATCCCGTTGCGGCCAATGACCGCGACGGGATTTTTTATGTCGATTTCTTGGCGATACGCCGGAATGTCATCAGTCGAAAATGTCAGAGATTGTCTCCTCGGCATCGGGAGATTCCTCCACATAATCATAGAATTCCTTGTCACACACCTGGGAGAAGTCGGTCTCGAAGCGGGTGTTCTGACTGTAAGGCAGGCGGTTGTCGGCGTAGACCTTGCGCAGATAGAGGCCGACGATGGGGAGGGCGGCTGCAGCTCCCTGACCGCTGGCCATGGAGTTGAAATGGATGAATCGCTCCTCGCCACCTACCCAGGCCCCGTTGACCAGCTCGGGAGAGAAAGCCATGAACCACGCGTCTGAGTTGTAGTTGGTGGTTCCGGTCTTGCCTCCCATCTCGGCTGTCAGGTTGTAGGGGGGACGGCGGAGCCTGTTGGCCGTTCCAGAATCTACCACATTGAGTAGCATGGAGAGGATTTTGGCGTAGGCCGCCTCGGAGATTACTTCCGTGTGGCGTGTCGAGAATTCAGAAATCACATTGCCGTTTGCGTCCGAGATGGAGGTCACATACAAGGGGTCGGCCCTCATGCCGTTGTTGGCGTAGGCGGTGTAGGCCCCGACCATCTCGCGGATTGAAACCTCGCAGGAACCGAGACATATCGACATCACCGGGTTCAGTGTGTTGGTGATGCCGAAGTTGTGCATGTTGCGGACAAGGGTCTGGGGGGAGAGCTGTTCCATCAGACGTGCCGAAATCCAGTTGTTGGAGTAGGTGAGGGCCCAGCGCAGGTCTACCATCTCCCCGATACGCCCGTGGCCCGAGTTCCTGGGTGCCCAAGGGCGGCCGCTCTCGTCGATGATTACCGGCTGGGCGTTGAGCATACGGTCACAGGGGGTGAATCCCTCCTCCATGGCGTAGGTGTAGAGGAACGGCTTGATGGTCGAACCGATCTGTCGGCGTCCGGTCGACACCATGTCATACTGGAAGAAGGAGAAGTTGGGCCCTCCGACGTAAGCCTTTACATAGCCGTTCCGGGGATCCATCGACATGAAGCCTGTCCGAAGGAAATGCTTCTGGTATATCAACGAGTCTCGCGGAGTCATCACCGTGTCGACAACCCCGTGGTATGAGAACACATTCATTTCCCGGGGGGTGTTGAAGGCTTTCTGGATTTCCTCATCGGTGGCCCCGGCCTTCTTCATCACGCGGTAGCGGTCGGTCTGCTTGATGGCCTTGTTGATGAGTGAAGCTACCGACACCTTCCCCAACTCCTCGCTGTTGGAGGTGTAGGGGGCGTTGCGCGAACCGCGCTTCTCGCGGAAAAACGCAGCCTGGAGCGACGACATGTGTTCCTGCACAGCCTCCTCGGCGTAGCGTTGCATGCGCGAGTCGATGGTTGTGCGGATTTTCAGGCCGTCGGTGTAGAGGTCATATTTCGAGCCGTCCGGCTTGGGGTTCTTCTCTATCCAGCCGAAGAGGGGATTGGTCTCCCAGGCTATCGAGTCGTCGATGTATTTCTGTTTCTCCCAGCCCCGGTAGTTGGCCAGGTCGGGTTTCTTGGCGGTAAGAATCCGGCGCAGCTCCTCGCGGAAATAAGGTGCCAGACCCTCCTTGTGGTCGACGCGGGTGAATTTCAGCGTGAGGGGGAGCTGCTTGAGCGAGTCGAGCTCCTCTTTTGTGATTTTGTCATTTTTGTACATCTGCTCCAGCACGACGTTGCGGCGTTCGCGGGTGCGTTCGGGGTGACGTACAGGATTGTAATACGCGGGGTTCTTCACCATGCCCACCAGTGTGGCCGCCTCCTCGATTTTCAGGTCTTTGGGGAGCTTGCCGAAATAGACATGCGCCGCCGACTTGATTCCGACAGCGTTGTAGAGGAAGTCAAACTGGTTGAGATACATCTTGATGATTTCATCCTTGGAGTAGTAACGTTCCAGTTTGACGGCAATCATCCATTCGATGGGCTTCTGCAAGGCACGGTCGAAGATGTTTTCCGTCTCCGGCGAATAGAGCTGCTTGGCCAGCTGCTGGGTTATGGTGGAGCCGCCACCGGCATTTTTCTGCCGCATGATAAGGGTCTTCACCACCACTCGCGCCATGGCCCTGAGGTCGATTCCCGAATGGTCTTCGAAACGGGCATCCTCGGTAGAGATGAGGGCGTCTATTATATAAGGTGAGATTTCTGAATAATCGGCATACACTCGGTTGCCTGAATTGCGGTAATAGCGGCCCATCTCTTCGCCGTCGGCCGAGTAGATGACCGTCGCGAACTTGTCGTTGGGGTTCTGCAGCTCCTCGATAGGGGGCATATAGCCGATCCATCCGTTATATATAAGGATGAAGAGCAGCAACACTGCCGCCAGACCGATAGCGAATGTCTTCCATATCCATCCGATTACCTTTCGGTTGCGGCGCCGGCGCTTTTCGGCCGGAGAGAGAGAGGGAGCGCCATTTACGCGGTCCCGCAGGAAATCCTGTCTGTATTCGTTGTATGATGGCATTGTCAATAAAGTCGTGTCGTATAAACACGCAAAGTTACGATTTTTTCGCGACATTCAGCATATGAAGTTCCAGAATGTTTTCAACCTCGCTCCCGACGGTGTGGAGTCTGGAGTTCTTTATTCCCGGAATCCATATGATTTCCTTCCCGAGACACACTACCGGTTGCTGCTCCTTGTCGGTCACCGACAGCTTGCAGTCTGTGAAGATGTCGCTCAGCAGGCGACTCCCTTTCATTCCGAACGGTTTTATACGGTCGCCGGTACGGGGGTGGCGGATGGTCAGTTCACCCCCTTGGCTGATGATTGCCGCGTCGAACCATGCGAAACTTGCATCTCTGCGGGGAGCGAACTTCTCCCGGGTAAGTAGTCTGGCGTTGAGCCGCATATCGGTGTCCGGGATAAGTAAAGCCGTTTCTCCGGTTGCCTTGAGTTCATCGCGGTCAATTGTCAGGTGGAGGTCGGTCGCAGAGGAATTGTCGCGGAGGGGTATAAGTATACCTCTGTCGAGCAGATACCGTTGGCCGCTTCGGCCTGTATGGAATTTCCCGCTTGACTGGATGGAGCGTTGTATCTTGATGATGGTCTCCAGGTCGAGGTCTCCAGAGAGGATATGATATAGCAGTGTGACTCCCTCCCTTTCTGTCTCGAACAGGAGTCTTGCCGCGATGCTCCCGTCGGGACAGGTGTATTTGGCCCGTTTCTCATTGACAAGCGATTGGAGCAATCTGTTGTCGCGGGCGATGTTGCGGCTTGTCATGTCCAGGCGTCTCCCGCCGCCGGGGAAGCACTCCTCGATTGCGGGGAGGATGATGTTGCGGAGCTTGTTGCGGCTGAAATCATTGGCCGCGTTGGTGGAGTCTGTCACGCTCGGTATCCTTTTCTCTTCAAGGTAATGGAGGATTTCCCGTCGCGACAGGCACAGGAGCGGCCTGATGAAGATGTCGCGGGTCGGAGGTATGCCTTTCGCGCCCCCGGTGCCGCATCCCCGCAGGGCGTTGAGCATGAATGTCTCTATGTTGTCATTCATATGGTGGCCGAGCGCGATTGCCTGCAACCCTTTCTCGGAGGCGATTTCCCTGAACCAGGCATACCGCAGTTCCCGGCATGCCATCTCGGTTGATTCCCCGGTGTCGCGCATCCGCTTCCCGACATCGAAACGTACCTTGTGCAACTTGATTTCGGCATTCATACAATGGCGGGTCACGAAATCCTCGTCACGTTCGCTCTCCTCCCCCCGCAGTCCGAAGTTGCAGTGCAGGGCTACGGGATGCCAGCCAAGTTCGACCGCGAGGTGGAGCATGGCCATCGAGTCAGGGCCGCCGCTCAGGGCAATCCCGACTTTCGGGTTGTCTGACAGTAGCCGGTCAATGCCGTTTTCACGCATGTAGTGCCGGATTTTTTCGAGCGGCGAGGTGCCTGTTTTTTCTTTTGCGGACATAATTGACGTGATGTTGCAAGGGGAAAGTGGGGAAGATGCCTGACACCGTTTTTCCCCACCGCAAATTTACGAAAAAATCATGGATTCCCTTCCCCTTTGAGTCTCAACGAGTTTGTAATTATATTGCAAAATCGGTAAGTGATGTTCAGTCATATTAACAATAATTAACTAAAAATATGGCCTATATCTCGCGATTCTCTTGTAACTTTGTGACATCATTAGTGAAAGAGAATACTGATTGCACCTACATAGATTTAGAATTTTGAATTAATGTGATGAATTTGTTTGGTACATTGTTTGTTTCATATTGCGATGTGTTAAATTATTAACATACAAGTCATTTCAATACTGACAATATTACAAATGCCAATAAGGAAGGAGCCGGATTCGATGTGAATCGAGTCCGGTTTCATTTTTTTATAAGCAACCGGCCGGAACTTTGAGATAATCCCGACCGGTTGCTTATAGGTCTGGAGCTTACAAGGCGGCGATGCTGCCCAGTCCGATTAACGCTCCGAAGAAGAGTATCAATACGATGATGCCGAAAAATGATATCACGGTTCCGGCTATCGCGAGCCCGCGCGGGGCTTTGAACAGGCCGATGACCGAGAATACGGCACCAAGAATCCAGAAAATGAAGTCAAGGAACGGAACCCAGCAGAACACCAGGGCCAGAATCGCAAGCACAAACCCTGCGGTGCCGAGGCCGTTTTTCCTGGCGGGTTGCTGGTTGATGATGATTTGTTGCGGATAGCCTTGTTGCTGGTAAGGTTGTTGCTGATAGGGCTGCTGTCCCTGGTAAGGTGGCTGTTGCCCCTGATAAGGCTGCTGGCCGTAGCCGTTCGGTTGGTAATTGTTGTTCATTTTGGTCGGTTGATATTGAGATTGTTGATTATGCTGTTATTTTGCTGTCGCGGCGTAATTGCGCCAACGTTCAATCAGCTGTTCCATGTCGGTAGGAATCGGGGCGGAGAAAAACATCTCCTCGCCGGTGCGGGGATGCACGAAACCGAGAGTCCGCGCGTGAAGTGCCTGCCTGGGGCATATGGCGAAGCAATTGTTGACAAACTGACGGTAGGAGGCCGCTGTGGTTCCGCGTAAAATCTGGTCCCCGCCATATCGTGCGTCGTTGAAGAGGGGATGTCCTATATGACGCATGTGGACGCGTATCTGGTGGGTGCGTCCGGTTTCAAGCACGCATCTCACCAGTGAGACATGCCCTAATTGCTCCAACACCTCGTAATGGGTGACGGCATGTTTGCCGAGTTCGGAGTCAGGGGGGTAGACCGCCATCTGGAGCCGGTCTTTCAGCGACCTGCCGATGTTCCCCTCGATACGTCCGGTGGCAGGGGAGGGGATGCCCCATACCAGGGCGCGATATTCCCGTTTGGTAGTCTTGTTGAAAAACTGTTTCCCAAGGTGGGTCTTCGCGTCGGGGGTTTTGGCGACCACCAGCAGTCCGGAGGTGTCCTTGTCTATGCGGTGCACGAGCCCTAAGCGTGGGTCATTGACATCATAATCGGGATTGTCGCGCAGGTGCCACGCCAGAGCGTTGACCAGTGTGCCCGTCCAGTTGCCGTGGCCGGGATGCACCACCAGTCCGGCAGGTTTGTTGACCACAAGCACATCCTCATCTTCATAGACAATGTCAAGTGGGATGTCCTCGGGGGTAATCTCCATCTCATAGCGCGGACGGTCCATCACCACCGACACCACATCCCGTGGCTTTACCCGATAGTTGGATTTGACGGGGTTGCCGTTGACAAGGATGCAGCCTGCCTCCGCCGCCTGCTGGATGCGGTTGCGCGAGGCTTTCTGCATGTGGTCTACCAGGAATTTGTCCACTCTCAGGAGCTGCTGCCCCTGGTCGGCCACGAAGCGGAAATGCTCATAGAGCCCGTTCTCCTCTTCCCCCTCAACATCATCCTCGTCGGTTTCGTCGACGGGTATGTCGGGAACGATGAGGGGCTTTGCCTCATCCTCGATATGCCGGGTGGCGTTTGCCATCTCGTCGGTTGATTGTCTGGTCATGGGTGTCAGTCGATGTTGAGGGCCTCTATGGTCTGTTCGATGGCCACTGTGTCCACAATCTCGTCGGAGGTGTAGGTGTCTCCCAATCCTCCGCCCACCTCAAGGGTGATGACGGCCGACACCGGCACTTTCGCCCCGGGACGCAATGACACACCGTTGAATCTCGCTCCAAGCACCAGCCCCTCGTATTCAGAGGGGACGCTGACAGTCATCACCTGCGTGATGCCGAGCCCTTCGAGCATCGAGCGTGCCTGGCGTTCGGATACATCGTAGAAATCGGGGATGGTGACCATCTTGGGAGTATAGGCCACCAGTGTCAGGTAGACGGTGCCGCCACGCTTGATTTTCGCCAGCGGAATCGGGCTTTGCTCCACCACAGTGCCCGGACGGGCGTAGCTGTCATACACCGAGTCAGTGACCACGGCTTTCAGTCCGGCGCGTGAGATGTTTCCCTGCGCCATATCGAAGCTCTGCCCCTTAACGTCGGGCACAGCGCGTTCCTGGCCGTGGAAAGTCCAGAAGTCGAGAAACCACAGGGCCATCCATACGGCCAGCACGGTGGCGCAGGCCGCATACAGCAGGTTCATCAGTATAGGATGACGTTGGCGGAAATTTCCCTTGTTGCTATCTTCCATATTGTCGTAAGTTCCATTGCCCCAATTCCCATGTCCGCCACCACCGCCACGCGACGCGTCGTTGTCGCGGTAGCCGTCGCGATAACCGGCTCGGTAGCCGTAGCGGTCGGCATCCCGGCTTGTCTGTGCCTCGCGGTAAGGCGTGTTCCATTCCTGTCGTGGGGCTGATGATTGCCGTGGCTGATACTCCTCGCGTGTATAATATTCCTCCCGAGGATATTCCTCTTCCCGGTGATACTCCTCTTGTTGGTGATATTCCTCTTCGGGGTAATATTCATTCTCGCGGTAATAATCATCCTGGGGATAATAGTCGCCACGGTTGTCCATGTCATAATCGTCGTAATCCGCCGCGTGACCCTCATCTTGCAGCCCACGGGCCTGCGGACGGTCGCGGTGATCGTCAAAGTTGCGGTCTGAGAACTCGATGTTGCGCTGTTGTCTGCGCCCCGTGTTTCTCAGCGGATTATATTCCTCTCGGTTATTCATTGTCTAATCGATTTGTGTATGAAGTCGGACTGAGAACGCCGTCCCTTTGGAAGGGTGTCGTCGGTGGCAATCTGCCGATTGAGCTTGGCTGTTTTTGCCTGGCTTCATTTCAAACTGCAAAAATAACGAAAATACTCCAAAAGAAAAAATGAAAAATATTTTCAGGAAAATTTGCAAATTTTAAAATTTGTGGCTAAATTTGCGACAACAGTCAGGATTCGCTTTCCCTCCGAAAGAACCTTATTGAACAATCAGTTTTTTGTGCGGTAATTGGCGAAAATTGTAAGTGCATTCACGGCATATCGCTTAAGAGCTGCATCAGTATTAACCTCTTTTTTATCTCAGTATGAAAAGATTACAGTTGTTAATTGTGCTATGGCTGGGGTGCCTGGCAGTTATGCAAGCATCCTCTGACTTGTGTTACAACCCTGCCAGTAATTCATTGATTCCAGTGGATGGAACGTACACCACAATGGTAGATGTGGTTTCTGATACGACGGGCATAGAAGTGTCCTATGTTTTAGGAACAATCACATTGGTAGATGACAATCTATTTCCTGGTTCAAAACAGTTGAAAATGACTGGCTTCGGTCAATCATATCTGCCTGGGACTCCGTGGGTGCCTATGAGGGCTGATACTTACCGGCTGCAAGGAAATATGGAAAACTTCAAAGTGGAAATTCTATCTGCAGAAAGTGTGGAATTCCCTTTGGACGTTGCTCCAGCACGACGAATGCTGCTTGAGCAGGAAGCATCCGCTTCATCTCCTGATGAAGTAGAACCAATCTCAGATTGTGAATTTGGTTCAACCGATTCCATAGCTAAGATTATTCAAATTGGAGGCCGTAGTGGCAACCCCGTGGTGTCGGTATTGGTGCGTCCGATACAATATGACTCTACTCGAAAGGTTGTGAGGGTATACAAAGAGTTCACCTATCGTCTGTCATATGACTATGCTCCTGCAGTGGTGGAAGTAGATGGTGATTTGGGTGGCGCACTTCGTCCATATGTTAAAAATTCGATAGATCTATCATATCTGGTAATTGGGCCTTCTGAATATCAGGAGGTTGCAGGCGAGTTTGTGGAATGGAAACGACGTTGCGGATATAAAGTAGTTGAGAGGTTCTCTGAAAGCTGGACTCCACAAAATGTCAAACAAACCATCGACTCGGTATATAACGCGCAAAAAGGATTAGATTACGTACTGTTGTTAGGGGATCATAATGTGGTTCCTGGTCAGCAGTATACACAGTATTTTTCTTCAACCGGAACTGTAACGTATGTTTCCGATTTTGGGTATTCTTGTGTCGACGAGGATTATGTTCCAGACCTGTATATTGGGCGCATTCCTGGAAAAACAATTGCAGATGTTCAAGCTAGTTTGGATAAGATTCTGACAGTTGAAAAATCACCGTCTCGTATGGCAAGTTTCTATCAGAATTATTTGTTAAATGGCTATTTTCAAATAGAAGGGGATATACAACGTACCTCTCGGCGATTCGTGGAGACGTGCGAGGATGTTCGTGATTATGTGTCACAATTTGGAGTTAATGGAATTAGAAATTACTATGCTGAAAATAGGGCTCAACCAAAATATTGGTCTTCTACATACGGTACAGGTGATGAAATTCCACAAGAACTACAACGTCCTGAATATGAATGGAAAGGGGATGCTTCCACTATCAATCAAATTATTAATGAGGGCTGTAATATTGTTTTTACGAGGACACATGGGAGTGTGGATGGTTGGAGTGCTCCGAAGTATGCAGTAGATGATATGTCTGGTCTTAAAAAAGTTCCTGCCTCTTGTTATCCCATAATATGTAGTTTATCCTGTAATACAGGAAATTATGCATCAAGTAAAAATGGACTTTGTCAGACATTGATGAGTAAGCCATTGTCGGGTTGTGTCGCAGCTTTAGGCGCTACACAAGCGTCATTTACAACATTAAATGATGCGTATGCGCATGGCATAGTTAACCTCCTTTGGCCAGAACCAGGTTTATTCAAACCGCTTACGAATGAACCTGTCCCAAGTATGGGAATAAGCTCCAAATATGGCCCGACATTGGGAGAAGCGTTAGAAAGTGCTAATTTGAGAATGGATGAGTTGGCACCTCTTCCAGAATTATATCGACTTTATCAAAAGCGATTGTATCATATTTTTGGCGACCCTTCGATGTGGATTAATACATCCGTCCCAACTAATATAGAAATGTCAGGTGGACTTTATTACGATGGGACGGCATCCTCTGATGTCTTTAGATTGTCTGTGGGTGATGAAAAATGTCTTATAGCCATTGTTGACGGACTGGGACGCCAATATGCGTGTTATGATACAGAAATTGAACTGAGAAATTCAGTTTTACCGTTGGATATTACGGTTACAGGACATAATAAGATTCCTGCAATGATGACGTACTATAAACCGGATACGACAGGTACGCTCCCTTTAAACCCTCCCTATAAGATTGATAAAGTCGTGGTAGATGATGACTGTAATAATGCTATGGTGTATGTGACTCGTAATGAAGAGTTAAAGAGTTCAATGGAGAAACAAACCTATGGACTTATGGTATTTTCTTCTAATGGTACGCCGATATATTCATCTGCTATCGATATTAAATCTAATGTTCATAATCTTCCAGTAGGGCGGTGGCGAAAGGCGGATGAAGTTACAGCTTTCATTGTCGCTTTGACGAACTCTGGAGCGATTATCGATGCCAAAACATTTTTTGTGAAATATCATTGAAATTATGAATTTTAAAATGAAGATAAAAAGATTTGCAGTTATTCTGGCTGCGTGTTGTTTGTCTGTAGGTATGACAGCGCATACAAATGAAGCGTTGACATTCCAGGTGAATGGTGTTAACTACCAGGTGCGTGAAAACGCGTCAGAGGTTGTTGTGGCTTTGCCGGATGGCGGGTCGCAGGAGAATTATCAGTATCCTCTCGGTGAGGACGGGGCGCTTGTCATCCCGTCCACGGTCGAGTATGAGGGCGAGACCTATGCGGTGACAGGTGTGGCCAAGGATGCTATTGTGGGACAGGAAGCCATGACGCGTCTTGTTCTGCCCCCGACGATGGTGGATGTGATGGATGGTGTCCACGATTGCCCCGCCTTGGTGTATCTCGACCTGGGAGGAGCATCGGAGGTATCGACTCCCCGCGCCCCCGGGCTTCCGCTTGTGGAGGAACTTCGGTTTGGTTGCCTTTCGCCGTTGGCTCTCGCGCAGGGTAGTTTCCGTAAAATGCCGGGGCTGAAGGTGCTGCATCTTCCGGCACTTTATGCCAACAAAGATGACAAGCCGGTTTATACCGCCCTTTGGGATAGCTTCCAGTCAACCCCGTTGCTAACCGAGATTTATTCTCCTGCTGCTACTCCTCCGTTGTGTATATACAGCGATTATTATACCGACAACGGGGAAAGTCCCTACAACGGTGTCGGCATGATTGGCGTTGACGATGAGATATTTGACAAGTGTCGGGTCTATCTGCCTGTCGGCTCGAAGGAAGCCTATGCGGCTCATCGTTCATGGGAAGCCTTCGGGTTTGTGAATGACAATTTGATAGAGATGAATTTCTCAGGTTTGGCATCCCCGGCTGAGGATGGGAAGAATGGCTTCGTGGTTTCTGACGGGCGCATTCTTTCTGTTGACGGCAAGTCTCTTGAGGTTTATTCCTTGGCCGGAGTGAAGATGGATTCCTCCTCCCTCTCTTCTGGGGTGTATGTCGTGCGCTCCCAGGACGGGACAGTCAGTAAAGTGGCTGTCAGATAAGATGACAGTGTGTTAAAATTTGTGTGATAAAAGGCCGGGGTGTCAAATGATGGATTTTGGCACACCGGTTTTTCTGTCTTTATCCCCGTCTTTTTCCATACAGTAATGAAAAATAATGGTGGCCGTGTCTGAAAATCCGGAAAAAATCGCTAACTTTGCCGCTTGAAACAGGCGCCCCGGCTTTAGGCCGGAAATGTGGCGCGGTTTTGTCATCTCTTCCGACGTTGGAGAGGTGATGATGTTCAAGAGATTCATTATTAGGTAACATATGGTTCAGAAACTCATCTTGTGGCTTGCTGTGGCGGTGATGACGGCCGTCTCCCTGTCTTCCTGCGGGGAATATCAGAAGGTCCTCAAGAGCAATGACGCCAACTACAAGTTTGAATACGCCAAACGCGCGTTCGAACAGAAGAAATATGTCCAGAGCTACACCTTGCTGAAAGATGTCGTGACCGTGTTCAAGGGGTCTGACAAGGCTGAGGAGTCGCTCTATCTGTTGGCCATGAGCCATTATGAGAACAAGGAATATCCCGACGCGGCCTCATATTTCAAGGCTTATTACCAGCGTTTCCCCAAGGGGAAATATGCCGAGCCTGCCCGTTATTACGCAGGATATTCCTATTACCTCGATTCACCCGAGGCGCAGCTCGACCAGTCGGAGACCATCAAGGCCATCGAGGAGCTGCAGGGATTCCTGGACTTTTTCCCACGTTCCGACAAGGTGTCGCTCGCCCAGAACGCCATTTTCGAGCTGCAGGACAAGCTGACCCTCAAGGAGCTCCAGAATGCCCAGCTTTACTACAACCTCGGCACATACCTGGGCAACAACTACGAGAGCTGCATCGTCACAGCCCACAACGCCATCAAGGAATATCCCTACTCCAAATACAAGGAGGACCTGGAGATGCTTGTCCTGAAGGCGAAATACCAGGAGGCTGTCCTCTCCGTGGAGGAGAAGAAGGCCGACCGTTTCCGCGACGTCATCGACGAGTATTACTCGTTCATCAACAATTACCCTGAGTCGAAAAACCTCTCCGAGGCTGAGAATATCTTCAAAATCGCCCGGAAGTATGTGAAGGACTGACGCCTCCCCCAAGAAGCTGAAATCCCCCCGACCTCAAGACAAAACAAAACACCATCAACATAAATGGACTACAAGAAGACAAACGCCCCGCTCAACACCGTCACCCGTGACATGATGGATCTCTGCAAGGATACCGGCAATGTCTATGAGACCGTAAGCATCATCGCCAAACGCGCCAACCAGATCGCCGGCGAGATGAAGCACGAGCTTGACAAGAAACTCCAGGAATTCGCTTCCCTCAACGACAACCTGGAGGAGATTTCCGAGAACCGCGAGCAGATTGAGATTTCCCGCTACTACGAGAAGCTCCCCAAACCCACACTGATTGCTACACAGGAGTATATCGAAGGTAAAATCCACTACCGCAACCCCGCCAAGGAGCGTCTGACCCTCGACGACTGATTTTTCCGGCTGTCTTGTCGGGCGATTTTTGAAAATTCCGGCCACGCCGCTTTGCGGTTTCCGGAAAAATCCTTAACTTTGCAGCCGCTTTACATATTTTATTACTCACTTCTCAAAACATCTCTGAAAGAATGCATCTGAATTCTGACGAAAAAATCGAGATCTTCGAGAAATACGGTAAGGGTAAGACTGACACTGGCTCTCCTGAAGCCCAGATTGCATTGTTCTCGGTCCGTATCGCTCATTTGACTGAACACCTCAAGTCAAATCACAAAGATCATACAACTGCCCGTGCCCTCAAGGCCCTCGTCGGCAAGCGCCGTCGCCTGCTTGATTACCTGATCAAGAAGGACATCAACCGCTACCGCGCCATCATCGCCCAGAAGGAGCTCGGTATCCGCAAGTAATCCCCGTTGACGAGGATTAGTTGCCGTCACCAACTACAAACAGCGCCCGTCAACTTCACTGAGTTGACGGGCGTTGCTTATTTTTCATCCTCTCTGTCGTTACTCCCTACCTGATGTTAGGGAGTATCACCTTGAAGAAGGCCATCAGAATCAAGGCGATGACCATGCAGAGTGTGGCGGTGTATGCCCAGCATTTCTCCACGATGCCGGCGATGATGAAAACCAGAAGAATTACTCCTGCCACGATGCTGAATATCGTCCAGTATGTCAACGACTGGTCGGGAGTGACCGGCAGGAAGATGCCGGCCAACAACCCCGCGACGAGTATTATCATAAGTGTTTTCCCTATCCACGAACTGAGGAATTCCGGGCGACGTATTGCGTTCATTACCTACATTGATTCAGAGTAAATGTTTTGTATTTAAAACAATGTGATTTGGATTACAGTTCGTGGCGAATCTTTTTTATCGAAACCCTGTAAAGCAGTAATATACAGATGAAATCTGTCTCCATCTCATTTCCCGAGACGTTGAAGCGGCTTATGGCACGGGGATTTTTCAGTTTCCCCGAAATGCTGGTGGCCATCAACCGCGAGGGGGGATTCGGAGAATTCCCTCCCCTCCAGTATATGATGCAGGCATTGCCCGCGTCGGGATTCCTGCGCCCGGTTATGTCGGCGGAGTCGCTGGCTGAGATTGACAGGCTGGCGACGGATTTCATGCGGCTCACCGGGTTCCGGCTCGATTGCTGTCTTTACCTCTTCCGGTGCTTCGGTTACGCGTCAGGGTTGATGGCGGAGGCTCCTGCTCCTCCGGTTATTGATTCAGATGGAGCCGGAAATGGCGGAGTGGCAGAGGAACCGCAGGCGGTTTACGGGGATGCGACGAAGTTACCTCCCCTCGATTCTCGGTGGAGCGAGGAGGAGAAATGCCGCTTCCTGACCTCGTTGCTGCAGGTGAACCGCGACAATGAGCGGCGCCTGGGGATGAAGACCTCCACTCCGGCTTGTGTCGGGGTCGGAAAATTCGATTTCAGGCTTACCGCCGAACTGTCGCGTGTCGAGCCGGATGCGACCGGGGCATTGTATTATGCCGTCTATGACCGTGAAGGGCGGATTGCCGATACCGCCGCGCTGGGGGTGATGTGTTACGACGATGTCTCCCCCTTGCCGAGGATGGCGACAGTCAGGGTCGCGCCGCAGGATGTGGCCAAAATCTTGATATTCTGGGATAATGACTGACACTATGGTTGCAAGAAAGAGAATGACAACCGGGAGTATGGCCCGGGTGTTGCTACCGGTGGGGATGGCGTCGGCGGTGATGTTTGTCGCCCTGCTCTTTTTCGGGGCGGTTGATGTCGCGCCCTCCGATGTGTGGATGGTGCTGACGGGGCGAGATGCGGCCAATGCCGCAGCCCGGCTTATTGTCATTGAGCTGCGCCTGCCGATGGCTTGTTGCGCTTTCCTTTCAGGTATGGCGCTGGCTGTGGCCGGACTTCTGCTGCAGACCACATTCAACAATCCCCTTGCGGGTCCCTCCATCCTTGGTGTCTCCACCGGGGCTTCCCTCGGGGTGGCCGTCATGATGCTGCTCCTCGGAGGTGGCGCGGCTGTCGGTGTGGCCCGCTACGCCGGGGCGTTGGTCGGGTCTGTCGCGGGTGCGGCCGGGATGTTGCTGTTGCTGTTGCTGTTCTCCCGGATTGTGAAGGGAAACGCCATGCTTCTTATTGTCGGGATATTGTTGGGTTATCTCGCCTCCTCGGCAATCTCGATTCTAAACTTCTACGCCACCGAGGAGGGGGTGCATTCTTTCGTCATCTGGGGACTGGGAAGCTTCTCGGGGGTGACGCTCGCCGACCTGGCTGTCTTCTGCCCGCTGATTCTGTTGGCCACATTCGCCTCCTTCCTGATGGTGAAACCTCTCAACGCCCTGCTGCTTGGTGCTGACTACGCTGAGTCGATGGGGGTGAACCTCACCGCTACCCGCAACCGGCTGCTGCTCCTCTCCGGGGTGCTGACGGCCGTGGTGACAGCTTTCTGCGGGCCGATTGGATTCCTCGGACTGGTGATTCCCCATGTCGCAAGGCTGACACTCGCCACCTCCAACCATGTGCGGCTGCTCCCGGCGACTGCCCTCTGGGGCGGTTTCTCCGGGTTGCTTTGCGCCTGCATATCGATTTTCGCGGGGAATGGCGGCATCCTCCCCGTCAACGCCATCACCCCCCTCTTATCAGTGCCGATTATAATGTATGTGATTATCAACCGCGACAAACTCAGCTATTTCAGATGAAAGAGATTTTGCTTGAACTGAAGGATGTGGCGGTCGGATATGGCGCGACCCCGCTTTACGAGGATGTCAACCTCGCTGTCGGGCGCGGAGAGCTTGTCGCTCTTCTCGGCGCGAACGGTGCGGGTAAATCTACCCTGTTGCGGTGTGTCACCGGGCGGCTCCTCCCGATGCGGGGATGCGTGGAGATTTCCGGGCGTTCACTTGCGGGGATTCCGAAGAATGAGCTTGCAAGGCTTGTCAGCATCGTCAGCACCGGCCAGGAGTCGGGGGGCGGACTGACCGTCGCCGAACTTGTCGGGCTTGGCCGACAGCCCCATACCGGATTCTTTGGCCGTCTTTCGCGGCGTGATCGCGAAGTGGTGGCCCGAGCTATTGAGGCTGTCGGGATGGTCGGATTCTCCACCCGTCAGGTAGCCTCCCTCTCCGACGGGGAGCGACAGAAGGTGATGATAGCCCGCGCCCTGGCGCAGGAAACCCCGGTGATGGTTCTCGACGAACCGACCGCATTCCTCGATGTCGCTTCCCGTCTGGAGACGATGCAGCTACTCTCGCGTCTTGCCCGCGAGGAGGGTAAGGCGGTCATCCTCTCCTCCCATGATGTCTCCTCCTCCCTCCGCCTTTCCCAGCGTCTGTGGCTGATAGTGGAGGAGGACGGACACCGCCGCCTTGTCGACGGTTCCCCCTCCTCCCTGATAAAAACAGGCGCCCTCGGAAATCTCTTCCGCGGGCGCCCGGTCAGGTTCGATTCAGCCATCCTCGATTTCCTCCCCGTTGATTGAAGGGAAACCGGCTTATGTCATTATTTGAAGGGGGCGTTGTCGGGGTCGGTGTACCATTTGGAGTAGAAGAGGTAGTTGCGGGCGATTTTCTCGTTCAGCTCCTTTGACTTCTCCGGCTCCATCATCTTGACGAATTTCGCGGGGGCTCCGGCCCACATCTCGTGGGGGCCGATTTTGGTCTTGGAGAGGACGACAGCCCCGGCGGCCACCAGTGCGCCTTCCCCGACCTCTGCGTCATCCATGACGGTGGCTCCCATGCCGATGAGGGCGAAGTCGCGGATTTTGCAGCCGTGGAGGGTGACGTTGTGGCCGATAGAGACATCGTTGCCGATTTCGATGGTGGATTTCTGGTAGAGGGTGTGGAGCACCGAACCGTCCTGGATGTTGACGCGGTTGCCGATGCGGATTGAGTTGACGTCCCCGCGCAGGACGGTGTTGAACCATACCGAGCATTCGTCGCCCATCTCGACATCGCCGACGACGGTGGCGTTCTCGGCCAGGAAACAGTCGCGGCCTATCTTGGGGCTGAAACCGCGCAGGGGGAGTATGAGTGCCATTTCTTCTTCGTTGCTTTATTTCTTGAGTTCGCGGGTCTTCTCGCGCAGCCATGCCTTCTGGTTCTCGTCGAGACGCGGCGAGAGGCGGCGGTAGACCTCTTCGTGGTAGCCGTTGACCCAGTTGATTTCCTCCTGGGTCATTATGGCGGTGTCGAAAAGGGTGAGATCCCAGGGGAAGAGGGTCATCGGCTCGAAGCGGTAGAAGCGGCCGAACTCGGTCGTGAATGCGTCGACGGTCAGCACAAGGTTCTCGCAGCGGATGCCGTGTACCCCCGCGCGGTATAGACCCGGCTCGTTTGAGGTCAGCATGCCGGGGCGCAGGGCGACAGGGACATGGTTGAGGCGGATGCTCTGGGGGCCTTCATGGACGTTGAGGAAGTGGCCCACGCCGTGGCCCGTGCCGTGGAGATAGCTGAGACCCTCTTTCCAGAGGAACTGGCGGGCGAGCGCGTCGAGCTGGTCGCCACGGGTGCCTTCGGGGTAGATGGCGGTGGCCAGTGCGATATGGCCTTTCATCACCAGGGTGAAGTCATGTCGCTCCTGCTCGGTGGGGGTGCCGACGGCGATTGTGCGGGTGATGTCGGTGGTGCCGTCGAGATATTGCGCTCCGGAGTCGATGAGCAACAGTCCCTCGGGCTTGACGGTCGAGGATGACTCGGCGGTGGCGGAGTAATGCACGATGGCTCCGTGGGGGCCGTATCCGGCGATGGTCTCGAACGACTCATCGACATACAGCTCCTGGCGGGAGCGGTGGAAGGTCAGGATGTCAGCCACGTCGAGTTCGGTCAGCGGCTCATTCTCGCGCAGGCGACGTTCGATTTCCATGAACGCGCCGACAAGGGCCACTCCGTCCTTCTCCATCGCGTTGCGGATGCCGGCGATCTGGGTGGCGTTCTTGACCGATTTCATCAGGGGGATAGGTGACGCGCCTGCGACGGCTCTTTCCCCGAGCGCGTCGACAAGCCGGGCGGCGGTGCGGGGTGCCTCATACAGCACGGTCGCCGCTTCGGGGAGGGATTCCAGGAATGAGAGGATGGTGTCGTAGTCGGCGGTCTTGACATTGGCGGCGGCGAGCGCGTCGCTGACCTCGGTGGTGAGTTTCACCTCTTTTATGAAAAGCACTGAAAGGGTGGGGGAGAGGTAGAGGAAGCCGGTGGCGACAGGATTGCAGCTCACGTCGGATGAGCGGAGGTTGAGAACCCATGCCAGTTCGGCCAGGTCGGAAATCAGGATGGCCTGCGCTTCCTGCTCTTTGGTCTGGGTCAGGATCTCACGGATTTTGTCTGTCGCGCTCTTGCCTGCGTATTTCTCGTCGTGGAGGAAAAGCGGGGCGGAGGGGAGCGCGGGACGGTCGGTCCAGATTGTGTCGATGGGGGCGAAGTGCGCGTCCAGCTTCAGCCCGTGCTTCTCAAGGGAGCTGCGGAGCGAGGCGACCTCGGTTGAGGAGAAAAGCAGGCCGTCTATGCCGACTGTCGAACCTTTGACGAGCTGTCCGATGAGATACTGGGGGATGGACGGGGTTTCGGGCAGTCCCTCTTTCATTAATATGATACCGCTGCCTTCGAGCTGTTCGGCTCCCTGGAGGAAATAGCGGGAGTCTGTCCATAGGAGTGCTTCCTTGTCGGTGATGACCAGTGTGCCGGCCGAACCGGTGAATCCGCTGAGCCAGCGGCGCACTTGCCAGTGGTCGGCGATGTATTCCCCAAGATGGGGGTCGGTCTGGGGGATGATGGCGGCTGCGATGCCGGCTTTTCTCATCTCGCCACGGAACGCCTCGATGCGTGCCTTGATTTCTTCTTTCATATGAGTCTTGGTGTTGGTTGTCGTTTTCAGGGGAGCGGGTTGGATGGGGATGTCTGCTCCCAACTGCAAATATACGGTTTTTTCTCCGTTGTCGCTATCTCCCGGACGAGATTTCGATATGGGAGGATTGTGGGTGGAAAACGGCGGATTTTTATGACGGATTTTGTCTCAGAGGGCAGTGGCGGCTGAATGGGTTGAGGGATAGGGAGATAAGGCTGTCGGTGCGCTCCCGGCGGGGTGGGGCACGAGAAAAAGTTTCAAAAAATATTGAATTTTTTTGCCGAAATATTTTGTCAATTCAAAAACTGTGCGTAACTTTGCACCGCAAATGAGACGGAAACCCCGCTGAAAACTTAAAGTTACAACGCTTTCTCTTCTCGAAAAGTTTAACTCTCGTTAAGATGAGGTTTGCGAAATTAAGATTTCCTCCGTCTCTGGTTTAGGACTTTGAAAATGCCTCTTTAGCTCAGTTGGCCAGAGCACGTGATTTGTAATCTCGGGGTCGTTGGTTCGAATCCGACAAGAGGCTCAGTTGTTTGAAAGCATTTGGAAAAATAATTTCGCTATAGGGCGTGTTCCAGAGTGGCCAAATGGGGCAGACTGTAAATCTGCTGGCTATGCCTTCGGTGGTT
>ENA-UOJC01000599-UOJC01000599.1-human-gut-metagenome-genome-assembly--contig:-C104-NODE-599-length-61785-cov-10.717641_pt1 | contig 61785 bp, 68 predicted proteins | sample MGYA00242339_ERZ723886 | MGnify/ENA metagenome assembly ERZ723886 | reverse complement strand
TGTTAAGCACGCCGCCAGCGTTCATCCTGAGCCAGGATCAAACTCTCATGTTTGAGTTTTGACTTGGCGAAATAGTTTTGAGCTTAGTCAAAACCAACATCCGGCCACTTGGTGAGGTCCTTTCGAACCTAGTGGAGCGGATGTGTCCGCTTTGTCTTTCCTAACAGAATGACAACTAGCTGTTATCTTCCCGTTTTTTACTGCTTTGGAGTGCCTTTCGGCACCATTCGTTTTTTGAAATTCTCTTTAAAGAACTTTCGGGATTGTTTTATTGTTTAATTGTCAATGTTCTTTGTTTTCAGCTTTAAGCCGTCAACGTTTTATATCTTATCACACTGTTTCGACTTTGTCAACAACTTTTTTGATTTATTTTTTTAAATCTTTTTTGTTTCGACTCCGTTTCCCGAGTGCTTTTATATACTATCATCTTCCAATGGTTTTGTCAACAAGTTTTTTTAGTTTTTTTACAAAAAACAAAAATTCAGATAATCATCCCTATTTTCGAGAATAATTGTGTCTAATTTATCTTAATTGTATCTATTTTGTTTCAATATAAGGCAGATCAGTTTAACTTACTCACTAATTCCCTGAGACTGGTCACTCCAACAAGTTCAATACCGCCTTTATCAATTCCTGTCACATTTACTCCCGGTAAAATACATCTCTCAAAACCAAGTTTTTTCGCTTCCTGAACACATTGGGCGGCCATACTCACCCCACGTACTTCTCCGGACAAGCCAACCTCGCCAAAAACAACGGTCTTTTCATCTATAGGAAGATCTTTAAAACTTGAAATAATTGCCGTAACTACAGCCAAATCTAACGCAGGTGCATTCAGTTTCATTCCACCGGCAATATTGACATAAGCATCCCAACTGGCCAGAGATAAACCGAGACGTTTTTCAATAACAGCCATTAACAGATTTACCCGGTTGTAATCCATGCCGGCAGCTGTTCTCCGCGGCATATTAAAATTTGTGCGGCAAACAAGGGCCTGCACTTCTACCATAACTGGACGGGTTCCCTCCATCAAACAGGCGACAACTGAGCCAGAGGCTCCTTCCGGACGTCCATCCAAAAGATACTGAGATGGATTTAACACCTCTTTCAAGCCGCTCTGGCCCATCTCAAATACACCGATTTCATTGGTGGAACCAAAACGATTTTTTACACTCCGAAGGATTCGATACGCCGCATGACGCTCTCCTTCAAAATACAGAACGGTATCTACCATGTGTTCGAGAACTCTTGGCCCGGCCACGACCCCTTCCTTTGTTACATGGCCGACAATAAATACACTCACGCCAAGGGTTTTGGCTATCTTCATAAAAATCCCGGTAGATTCCCGTACCTGTGTAACACTTCCCGGTGCGGAACTGACATCATCTTTACACATTGTCTGAATGGAATCTATAATGACAAGCTCTGGCTTGATCCGTTCGATAACCTCCTGAATAACTTCCAAATCCGTTTCGCACAGCATCATCAAATCTCCGGAATACTCTCCCAGTCTGTCAGCACGGATTTTTATCTGCTGCAATGACTCTTCTCCCGAAATGTAAAGCACTTTATGTTTTTTCGATGCGAGAAGCAGGCACATTTGAAGCAATAAAGTTGATTTTCCTATTCCCGGGTCTCCACCCACCAAGACCATGGAACCTTCAACAATACCGCCTCCAAGGACCCGGTCAAACTCCTGAATCCCCGTGGATATGCGGCTGCTGTTTTCCCCACTGACTTTAGAAAGCAGCGTAGGTTCTTCCCGCCGTACCGCCGTAGATTTTCGACGTGAACTGCCGGCCGTGATTACCGGCTCCTCCACAAATGTATTCCATCCTCTGCATCCCGGACACTGTCCCATCCACTTTGATGACTCATACCCACAGGATTGACAGTAAAAAACCGTTTTTCCTTTTGCCATAATGCTCTTTCCTTTCACACTGCGCTGTTTGATCTAAAACAAAATTATTTGCTGAATATTACATTCCTATTTCATAAAAAATGGGCTGTCACCACTGTAACAGCCCGCTTCATATTTCAGTTACATTTTCTTTACAACAACCGTCTGAGGTTTACCGCCAAACTCGACGCTGATGACCAGCTTGCCGCCGAGATTTGTTTTCATGATTCCCATATGGAAACCATCAATCATCACTTCATATTCGCTCTCTGCTTCCAGCTCCAGAGTAAGCTGAGCCTGCTCTTCGCCTTCTACCTGAAACTCAACTTGTGTATCTGTCACTTTCATATGATGTACAGCTGTACCTGGTACGGACTCATAGACAAAGGATTCATTCTTTTCCAGTTTTGTAATTTCCTTGAAGGTTTTTACTTTATAGCTATCTCCCTGAAACTCAAATCCGGATAATTTGGATTTTTGTTCTAAAGTATAATCACCAAAACTTAATGTTCCATCAGATTCCGAACGAATCAATTCACTAACTACTGCCATGGTATTTTATCCTCCTAAATTAGAACACTGCTTTATCTAACAGTATGTCTTTACATCATTGACAAGACCGAAAACTCTCATCAACTTATGCTCATTATATCTTATTTTTCTGATTTACGCCAGAGTATTCGGCGAGTTTATAGAAATTTTAATCTCTTTGTTTGTCAGTGTCAGACGCACCTGGTCTCCGCGGTGAATCTTCCCACTGAGAATCTCTTCCGCCAAAAGGTCCTCGACTTTATTTTGAATAGCTCTTCGAAGAGGTCGGGCACCATATACCGGATCAAAACCAGCTTCCGACAGCATACAAAGAACACCATCGGATGCATGAAGATCGATTCCCATCTGTTCCATAGCCCTTCCTGAAATTTCATTCATCATAATACCTACGATCTTTCGTATATGTTCCTGGGTAAGGGAATGGAAAACAATAATATCATCAATACGGTTTAAAAACTCCGGTTTGAAAATATGTTTTACCTCTTCCATAACTGCTGACTTCATCCGGGTATAATCCGCTTTTTCATCATTATCCGACAAAAATCCAAGTTTTTTAGGTGCAATAATGCTGGACGCTCCTGCATTGGACGTCATAATGATCACAGTATTTTTAAAATCCACACGGCGTCCCTGGGAATCTGTGATATGTCCGTCATCTAATACCTGGAGCAGAATATTAAACACATCCGGATGAGCCTTCTCAATCTCATCAAAAAGCAGTATCGAGTAAGGATTCCGGCGCACCTTTTCACTGAGCTGTCCGCCTTCATCATAACCCACATATCCCGGAGGAGAACCAATTAATTTGGATACGCTGTGCTTTTCCATATATTCAGACATATCCATTCGGATAATATTACTTTCCGAACCAAACATAGCTTCCGCAAGAGCCTTGGATAATTCGGTCTTTCCCACACCTGTCGGTCCAAGAAACAGGAAAGAGCCAATCGGACGCTTCGGATCCTTCAGACCAACACGCCCCCGGCGAATCGCTTTTGCCACGGCCGTCACTGCCTCATCCTGACCGACGACCCGTCGATGAAGTGTCGATTCCAGACGCATCAGCCGCTCCGATTCTTTTTCTTCCAACTGTTTCAATGGTATCTTTGTCCAGCTTGATACTACATCCGCAATATCCTTCTCCTGCACAGTAACCTTTCGCTTATTCCGCCGTTCCACATTGCGCTGCATAGACGCAATTTCTGTAGCAAGCAGCTTCTGGCCCTTACTGATTTCAGATGCCCGCATCATATCACCAGAAATGATTGCTGCTTCCTTTTCCTCCTCCAAAACCGCCATCTGTTTCGTCAGATTCTGAAGTTCACCAGTCAGGCTCATCGAAGATAGTTTCACCTTAGCTGACGCCTCATCGATCAAATCAATGGCTTTATCCGGAAGGAAACGGTCATTAATATAGCGTATGGACATCTTTACCGCAGCTTCGATCGCTTCATCAGAAATGGTAACCTGGTGATGCTTTTCATAGGCAGGACGGAGTCCCCTTAAAATTTCAATGCTTTCCACCTCGCCCGGTTCATTTGTCATTACCGGCTGAAAACGACGCTCCAACGCAGCATCTTTCTCAATGTATTTCCGATATTCTTCAATGGTCGTAGCACCAATGACCTGAATCTCACCTCTGGCCAATGATGGTTTTAATATATTTGAAGCATCGAGAGCGCCTTCCGCACCTCCGGCACCGATGATCGTATGGATTTCGTCGATAAAAAGCAGCACCTGACCATCATTCTTAACTTCGGCAATCAGACGTTTAATCCGCTCCTCAAATTCTCCCCGGTACTTGGAACCGGCCACCATACCGGACAAATCCAGAGTCATCAGCCGCTTATCCCTAATTGTATCCGGAACAGCACCTTCCGCAATCCGTGCTGCCAGCCCCTCAACTACTGCTGTCTTTCCGACACCAGGCTCGCCAATCAGGCATGGATTATTTTTTGTCCGCCGGCTTAAAATCTGAACGACACGCTGAATCTCCTGTTCCCGTCCAATCACCGGGTCCAGCTTACCTTCCCTGGCCATCCGGGTCAAATCCATACTATAGGCTTCCAGGGCAGAATTTTTTTCTTTAGAGTCACCGCTCTTAGAAGAAAGATAAGCCTTTGCTTCGGCCGCATTCATTCCCATCGCTGCCAATAATTCGGAGTACACTTTCTGAATACTTACTCCAAGTGTATTTAAAAGACGTATCGCTATACAATCTTTTTCTTTCAATAAAGCAATCAAAAGATGTTCTGTTCCAATCTGCGTCTGATTCAACCGTGCCGCTTCCCGGCTGCTGCATTCCAGTACCCGCCGCGCTCTCGGCGTATAATCAGCCACCTCTCCAACAATGACATCTCCGTCATTGATCAATTGTTTGATGAGACGCAAAATCTGCTCTTCCGTAATATCATTCTGAAGCAGGATCTTGGAGGCAAGGCCATCCACAGAGCGGATCAATCCCAACATCAGATGTTCTGTTCCAACATAATTGTGATGCAGTTCTTCCGCTATGTCTCTGGCATATGTCACTGCCCTTTCCGCCTGCCTTGTCAAACGATACTGCATAATCAACCTCCTGTTTGTCTAATCACCGGAACACCCTGTCTCTGGCTCTTTCAGTGATTCATGTCTCGTCATATTCCTCCCTGTCTCTGCAGGTAAAGGAATCATAAATATCATCTACCATGTCATGGACTTCCTCGCGACCGATATTTTTGCAGATTGCTTCGGCCAGTACCGACTGAAGCATCGCCATAATCTGCCGTGAAGCCAAAACCTGATCATAGTCAATGGCAATAATTGCCCCTTTTCTTCGGTCCAACTTAATATAGCCTTCCTGCCTTAAAACAGAATAGGCTTTGTTCACTGTATGCATATTAATCCCGATATTGTCTGCCAGCTGACGAACGGAAGGCAGAGAATCCCCCACCGTCAACTGGGATGTGGCAATCCCCATGATAATCTGATTGCGAAGCTGAATATAAATTGCTTCATCACTGTTAAAATCAATTTTTATAATCATATCATCACCCGAATTCTATCTTTTGAATCGTTGCATCTGTTATATATATAATATAACACCTTTCGAGTAATGTCAATCCTTACAAATATTCAATCATATCTTTTAGCGAACCGAAAACAGCATCCGGTTTCACATCGGATTTTTCAATATCTTCTGCCTGGGTCTCCCCACTGAGCACAAGAATCCCCGCAGCCCCGTTATTGACTCCCGTTGCCACATCCGTGTAAATCCGGTCACCTACAAAGGCAATTTCATCTTTTTTATATCCTGTTTTCTGTAAAACCATATCTACAGTCTCTTTGCATGGTTTCCCCAAATATTTCGGCTGTACGCCTGTAGAAAGGGAAATGGCGGCACACATCGCTCCACAATCCGGTATAAATCCATTCTCCGTCGGACAATTAATATCCTTATGGGTTGCCAAAAACACTGCGCCCTCCCGGATAAAAGTACAGATCCGCTCTAATTTTTCATAGGTCAATGTCATATCAAAGCCGATAACCACCACATCCGGCTTTTCCTGTACAAGACAAATCCCCGATGTCTCAAAAAGCTCCTCCAGAGCCGGAGTTCCCGCCAGATAAACCTTCCGTCCCGGATAATTTGTCTTTAAATATTCGACAGTCACGTCACCAGAGGTCATAATGTCCTTTTCTGTTGCCGCATAACCCATCCGCCTTAACTTCTCCACATACATGGCTCCGTTTTTTGATGAATTATTTGTAAAAAAGACAAACTCTCGCCCTGTCTCCCGGACACGCTGAATAAATTCCAAAGCTCCGTCAATCCGATTCTCACCCAGATAAAATGTACCATCCATATCCAGGACAAATAATTTGATTTTATCAAAAAGCTCTTTCACAAGCCCTTCCTCCTCTTAAGGCAATTCCAGTTCAAATACTAAAGGCATACAAATCTCATTCTGCAAAAAAGAGCCGATAAGTTTACCGACTCTTTTTCGTATGTTCATTATACACGAAGTTTTATGCTTCATCAATAGCTTTTCCAATATCATGACGCATGTATTTATTGTCAAAACGTACCCACTCGGTCGCTTTATAGGCATTGGCCCGGGCCTCTTTTAAATCGCTGCCCTTCGCCGTGACGCCGAGGACACGGCCGCCATTGGTAACAATTCCTGCATCTGTGCGTTTTGTTCCCGCATGGAAGCAATAATAACCATCATGCTCTTTAAATGTATCCAGGCCGTCGATGACAAAGCCTTTATCGTATTTGACCGGATATCCATCGGAAGCCAGTACAACGCAGACTGCTGCATTATCTTCAAACTCCAGATTGATCTCATCCAGCTTACCATCGATACATGCCTCGAAAACATCCACAATGTCTGTCTTCATCCGCGGAAGCACAACCTGAGCTTCCGGATCGCCGAAGCGTGCATTATACTCAAGTACCTTCGGACCATCCTCTGTCAGCATTAAACCAACAAAAAGAATACCAACAAAATCCCGGCCTTCAGCTTTCATGGCAGCCATAGTCGGTCTATAAATATTTTCTTCACAGAAAGCTGCAATTTCCGGTGTATAGAACGGACTTGGAGAGAAGGTTCCCATACCGCCGGTGTTCAGTCCCTGATCACCATCCTTTGCCCGTTTGTGATCCTGGGCGGAAGTCATCGGCACTACATGTGTTCCATCACAGAAGCAAAGCACGGAAACTTCCCGGCCGGTCATAAACTCTTCGATGACCATACGGTTTCCGGCAGAGCCAAACTGTTTATCTTCCATAATGGTCTTTACACCATCTTTAGCTTCTTCCAGTGTATTGCAGATCAAAACACCCTTGCCAAGTGCCAGGCCGTCCGCCTTCAGAACAATCGGCATCTTTGCTGTTTCAAGATATTCCAAAGCTTTCTGAGGATCATCAAAATTCTCATAGGCCGCTGTCGGAATATTATATTTTTTCATTAAATCTTTGGAAAATGCCTTTGAGCCTTCAATCATTGCTGCAAGCTGTCTCGGACCAAAGACCCGAAGTCCCTTTTCTTCAAAAGCATTGACAATGCCGCCAACCAACGGATCATCCATACCGATGACTGTCAGATCAATGCCTTTTTCCAGAGCAAATTCTGTCAGCTTATCAAATTCCATAGCGCCGATATTCACACATTCCGCATATTCTTCAATTCCCGCATTTCCCGGTGCACAGTAAATCTTATCTACACGTTTACTCTGGGCCACCTTCCATGCAATGGCATGTTCTCTTCCGCCGCTTCCTACAATCAGAACTTTCATGCTGTTTCCTCCTCTATAATCACACGGCCATCCTCGACCTTCACTTTACCTGCTGCAATCAAATCAATCGCCTTCGGCATAATCTGCCATTCAGCCTGCTCCATAATCCGTCGCTGTAAAACTTCCGGCGTGTCTCCGGCTTTTACTTCCACAGCCTTCTGCAAAATAATCGGTCCCGTATCTGTTCCTTCATCTACAAAATGCACCGTTGCTCCGCTGACCTTGACGCCCCGCGCCAAAGCTGCCTCATGAACCCGAAGTCCATAATAGCCCGTGCCGCAGAAAGAAGGAATCAGAGACGGATGCACATTGATGATCCGATTTCTGAAATTCTGTATCATTTCCGGCGGAATGACTACCATAAATCCGGCTAAAACAATTAAATCTACATTTAAATCCATCAGAGTCTTTAAAAGTGTCTGGTTAAATACTTCCCTGGTTTCAAAATCCTTCGGAGATATACACATGAAAGGAATATAATGCTTTTCAGCTCTCTGAAGGGCTTTGGCATTTTTATTATTGGAAATTACCATGACGATTTCCGTATTTTTTATCGTTCCGTCTTCAATACGGTCAATGATCGCCTGAAGATTCGTTCCGCCTCCGGATACAAGTACCGCAACTCTTAGCATAATGTCACACCTGTTTCACCTTCCACAGTTTCTCCGATCACATAAGCAGTTTCTCCGGCTTCTGCAAGCAGAGCCAACGCCTTATCCTTATCTGCTGGATCCACGGCGATAACCATACCGATACCCATATTATATGTGTTGTACATTACTTTTTCTTCCACATCGCCTTTTTCAGCCATCAGCTTGAAAATAGCAGGCACTTCATAGGAATCTTTATGAACAACGGCACGTACACCTTCCGGAAGCATTCTCGGAATATTTTCATAGAAACCGCCGCCGGTGATGTGGCTGCAGGCTTTTACCTTCACACCGCTGTTTTTCAGGCTCTTCAATGCTTTGACATAAATTTTTGTCGGAGCCAAAAGTGCTTCACCAAGAGTCTTGCCGAGGCAGTCATAATATGTATTTAAAGATTCTTCTGTCATTTCAAAAATCTTACGTACAAGTGAGAAACCATTGCTGTGAACACCAGAGGATGCAATACCGATCAATGTCTCGCCGCCTTTTAACTCTTTACCCGTGATCAAATCTTTTTTATCAACAATACCTACGGCAAATCCAGCCAGATCGTATTCATCTTCCGGATAAAAGCCCGGCATTTCTGCTGTTTCGCCGCCGATCAATGCTGCTTCAGACTGAACACAGCCTTCGGCCACACCACTGACGATGGTAGCAATCTTTTCCGGATAATTTTTGCCACAGGCAATGTAATCCAGGAAAAATAACGGTTCACCGCCGGCGCAGGCAATGTCATTTACACACATAGCCACACAGTCAATACCGATAGTGTCATGTTTTCCCATAATAAAGGCCAGTTTCAATTTTGTTCCGACACCGTCTGTACCAGAAACTAATGTTGGTTCTTCCATATTTTTGAATTTGTCCAGAGCAAAGGCACCGGAAAAACCACCAATATCAGTCAGCACTTCCGGCCGCATCGTCTTCTGTACAAATTTTTTCATCAATTTCACAGATTCATATCCCGCTTCAATATCAACGCCCGCATTTTTGTAATCCATAATTCATCCTCCTATTTATTCCACCGGATATTTTCCGGTAAAGCATGCCATACACAATGTATCTTCTGTACCTTTACAAGCTTCCTTCAAGCCTTCAATCGATAAGAAAGCCAGCGAATCAGCACCAATCATATCTTTGATCTGCTCTGTCGTCTGATGACTGGAAATCAGAGATGTCCGGTCCAGCTCATTGCCGCCAAAGTAACATTCATATTTTACTTCCGGTGCGGCAATCCGCATATGGACTTCTTTTGCCCCCGCATCACGGAGCAGATCCACCAGAAGCCGTCCCGTCGTTCCGCGAACCATGGAATCATCGACAACGACAACCCGTTTGCCGCGGACACGGCTCTTAATCACTGCCAGTTTCATCGTTACCCCGCGGCGGATCATATCCTCCGTTGGCTGGACAAATTTATTACAGTGAAATTTATTTTTAAGAAAAGCATCTTCCAAAGGAAGGTTTAAAGCTTTTGCGTATCCGGAAGCCGCAGCCAATCCTGAATTCGGCACCCAGACAATAACATCCGCATCGGCCGGTGCTTCTTTTGCAAGAATCCGCCCCATGGCCTCCCGGGCTTCAAAAACCTCAACATCCCGAATCACACTGTCCGGTCTGGAATGATAAATATATTCATAGACGCACAACGCCTTTTTCTCTTCATGAATCCGTTGGAAAGATTTAATACCGTCCTGATTGATCGTCACGATCTCACCCGGCATAACTTCCCGAATCACTTCCACATCAAGTTCATTATAGATACATGTCTCTGACGAGAAATAAAGAGAATTTCTCTTTTTCCCAAGAATCAGCGGTTTCATCCCCAATGGGTCCCGGACACCGATAATCTTTCTCGGCGTCATCACGAGCAATGCATAAGCACCGTGAAGCTTCGGCATAATATCCGCAATAGCTTCCTCAATGGTCTCGAAGCGATTGCGTGCTCTGGAAATAAGTACGGAAATAATTTCCGCATCATCGGAAGTCTGGAAAACAGCTCCTTGAAGTTCCAGTTCCTTTCTCAGTCCCTCTGTATTAACCAGACCGCCGTTTAAAGCCACCGCCATCTGACCGCTGGTATAGCGAATGACGATCGGCTGGGCATACTCCCGGACATCACTTCGATTTGAATGAAGGACATGACCAATACCGGCGTGACCTTCCATGCGGCCGAGAAGATTTTCATCAAAAATATCAATGACCATGCCGGCTTCTTTTTTATATTTGAACTGACCATTCTGATTGATACAGATGCCCGTCGCATCCATTCCGCGATGCTGCATGGAAAAGAGTCCATAATAAATCGACGCTGCGGTACTGAAAGCATCGGTGTTATTGTTGTACATAGCAAATAATCCGCTGCGACTCATAAAGCTCCCTCCTATTACATCTGTTTCAGATATTCTTCGTATTTAATGTTTTCTAATTTTTCTGCTTTTTTCAGAACTGTCTGATTCAGCCCTTCGGCATAATCCTTCAGGCGTTTGGAAAGCTCTGCATCTGTTGTCGCCAAAATCTTCGCTGCCAGAAGTCCTGCATTCTGAGCGCCGTTGATGGCCACAGTGGCTACCGGAATTCCCGGAGGCATCTGGACAATTGAATACAGGGAATCCACGCCGCCGAGGGCTTTTGTCTGTACCGGCACACCAATGACCGGAAGTACAGTCATCGCTGCCGTCATACCAGGAAGATGGGCAGCACCGCCGGCTCCGGTAATGATCACTTTAATTCCTCTTTCTTCCGCTGTTTTTGCATATTCACATAAACGATCCGGTGTCCGATGTGCGGATACAATAGTCAACTCATAGTCTACTTTCAGTTCATCCAGAATCTCTGCCGCTTTGGACATGACCGGTAAATCCGAATCGCTTCCCATAATAATTCCAACTTTTACGTCCATGGTACTTTCCTCCTGCTTCTAAAATGATATTTTTGAATGGGCCAGACGGGCTTTCTCAAGCGCTTCTTCCACTGTCGGCGCTGTCACAGTAATGTGTCCCATCTTCCGACCTTTAGATACTTTTTCTTTACCGTAAATATGTACTTTCACTTCCCCAATGGCATAAGCCTCATCCAGGCCTTTGACTTCGGCATGATCCACCGGATACTGACCAATAATATTTTTCATGACCGTCGGCCGGAGAAGCTCCGTACTTCCCAAAGGCAAACCGAGAATTCCCCGAATATGGTTTTCGTACTGGGAAGTCACACAGCCTTCAATGGTATAATGGCCCGAATTATGAGGTCTTGGTGCCAGCTCATTGACAAGCGCCTGTCCATCACCGGTCACAAACAGCTCAATACAGAGCATGCCGCAGGCATTAAACACCTGAACAGCTTCCCGCGCAATATCCATCGCTTTTTTTGTACATTCATCACTGATATTTGCCGGAACGGTCGTCTCATCCAGAATACTGTCTTTATGCACGTTTTCCGCCACCGGAAATACCTTGACATCGCCGTTTACACTGCGGCATACAAGAACAGATACTTCCTTTTCAAATGGGCAAAAAGCTTCCACCATCAGCGGCAGCTTTCCTGCGCCCAACGTCTCAAAGGCATTTTCCACATCGGATTCCGCTGCCACCGGTGCATTTCCTTTGCCGTCATAACCACCGGTACAGGTCTTTAACATCATCGGATAACCAAAAACCTTACCGGCCTCGCGAATATCCTCCGGTGTTTCTACTTTCTTAAAATCCGGTACCGGAAGCCCATGCTGTTTCAGCCACTCCTTCTGATGATATTTGTTCTGAATATGAAGCAGCGTTTCGCTGGAGGGATAGACTTTATGCCCCTCTGCTTCCAGTTCCTGCAATGCTTCTGCATTAATATGTTCAAATTCATAAGTTACGACATCTACTTTTTCAGCCAGTTCATGGAAAGCACGGACATCGTCAAACTCTGCCACGATATGCTCATCCGCAATGCTGTCTGCCGGACACTTTGGTGTCGGGTCCAGAATAACAAAATAAGTATCCAGACGTTTTGCGTCTAAAATCATCATCTTTCCAAGCTGACCGCCGCCAATAATTCCTATTCGATACATACTCTAAAGCCTCTCTTTGTAAAATTCAAATGCGCCTTGGCGCACGAAACTATTCTCATTGTACCTGTCCATTTTTTATCCGTCAATAGCCGTCAAACAAAAAAAGACCCGAAACAGGGCCTTTTTTTTCAACTTATTAAATGTGCTTATCAATGCTCATTAATGACCATTAAGTGGTATGTTTAAGTCCTCCGTTCCTTCTAAAACGAACCGCCCATCCCGAATGACCGAAAACATGTTTTCATCGTTGTCCACGACAAAAATCTCATCGATCTCATCGTATGGAATGGTGATATCCGTATGGCAGTTAAAGTAAGCCTGGAAACCTTCCTCATCTCTGCGGGCAGAAATTTCATTTTCCCTGGCAATAATTTCCTTGCCGTCCGGATTAAATACCGCATGGTCCTCAGATCTCGAGTAACAGGTATCACCAATGGCAAAATGAGGTCCCATCTTCTCCACAATAAGTATCGGCAGCCGTCCGGTAATATCATATGCTCTCGCCGCTGCATAGGCGGTCGTATTTGTACCAATGGCAAATTCCCCAAGAGGCAGACTGTCCCGGCCGATCAAAAGATAATCTTTGATAAGACGCCGATTTCTCTCTCCGTCTTCTGAATTACCGCAGTCAAAACTTACAATCCGGCCATCAGCAAAACGCAGCATTAAATCTTTAAAATGAATGCCATTCAAATAAACACTGGTGGCATGAAGAAGACCTTCAGTACCATTGAGCATAGGACTTGTGAACACTTCGCCGAGAGGAATATTCACATCGGCGCAGCAGTTTTCAAAATTTGTCTCTTTCTTCGGGTTTTTCAACGGATGGAGACGAACCTTCATCACTGTTTTATTTGGAGATTTCCCCCGGATATAGACATAATCCCCCTTATCCAGAACATCAATGATTTTCTGCTGGATCCCGCGGTATACGTCATTATCCAATGTATTGACTTTGACAATTTCATCAAATACCGCCTCATAATCCGGCCCGATATCCGGCGTCGGAAAGGCAATGATCGTAAAGCTGATTTCCGAACTTTTCATATACTGTTCCGCCAACTCCGCCTGGAGATTTGAAAACTCCGCTTCCAGCTTCTGCTGCTTTGGGCTCAGACGGCAGGCATTTTCCTTAAGCACCGGAGCAAATGGAATCTCACCAAAGGTTTCAAAGCAGGCCGGGCCCGCATTGGCCGAAATCCATTCCCGACACTCTTCATAGGCCTTTTTCAGCGCTGCCAGGTGGCGGTTCGCCATAGCCCTGTCATAATAAATAGCTTTATCCTTACAATGATCAAATTCAAACTGTGGGTTCACGCTCTTTCCCTGATACCCCACCCTTACCTGACGACGATTGAGAATGGTCGTTGCTGCCGGGAAAAAGACAGGTTCCAGTCCATGTTCCCGGAATTTCTTCACCGCACTGCGAAGCACCCGTTCAAAACCAACACTTCCGCGGATGGTCACATACTTTTTATTTTCTAAAGATATCCGGTTCACTTCAAAGCCCCGAATATAGCCATCCACAAAGGTTTCTGCCATGGCATCAACCGCTTCTTCCGAAAGACGATTCATATGCTCCGCCGTTCCAAGTTCAGTGTCTGATATGTATTCACCAAAACGATATAAATATCTTAAATCTGTCAGATCCGCCGTCATAATAATGGATTTAATCGGCGAAAAATCCGGTTCCTGCTGTTCATGGATACGCCAGGATACCATCTCATCGCTGTAATCACTGACATACCAGTAAACCGCTTTGGCAATCATTTCAACCGAAGGTTTGTCCCCCTCTTCCACTCCATAGACAAAGGCTGTATAAACTTCGACAAACAACTCCCATAAAATGACAACAGCCTCCAAATGTCCCATCATCCATAACGAAAAGGAACGATAAATCTCACTGGCTAAAAACGAAAAAAGCTTTCCGTATTCTTTTCCAAAAGCTTCTGCTGCCCTGTCCGGATTGGCATAACTGGTCTCATAATCCTGACGCAGCGGCCGGTACATATGCTCATAAAAGACTTTCCATTCTTCCAGAGACCGATCTTTAAAATCATGGGATGCCTGCCAGATTTTAAAATCATCCAGCGCCACCATCCATCCCGACAGTTCACTGAAAAAGTCCATCCACTGAAAAGCTTCCTGACTCAGGCGCCCATCCGTCTTTTTTTTCTCAAGTTCTCCGGGAATTTCACGGATTCGTGTCATGGCAAGGCTATAGCGTTCCGTCAAAAATGTTTCTTCTGTCACCTTTTTCACTCTCCGTTTCTATAAAATAACCTTCAATATACCAATCAGAAAAATACATCCATGGAGTACCGCAGAAACAACGCACACTCTGTACCCAGAACAGAGATATTTTCCTGCCACATCGGTTCTGGAACGGTCCCGCGCTGAAATTACAGCTCCCACAATGCTGCCGATCATCGTCACATAGGGAATAAGGCACATCGCACCACTCATCTGACCACTCTTATATATGCCAAAGCCAATGAAAAAGCCCAGTACGCAAAGGGATATAATGCCCGTTGCCAGAGCGTAAATTCCGGATTTTGTCCGGCGTTTCTCAACTTTTGTAAAGCTATAGACTTTATTTGACAAACCAACGCCTCCTTATCCAATTCATCATCCAAAAAACAATATAACCAATGACACCGCCCAATGTATTTAAAATCAAATCATCCACATCAAAAGAGCCTACCCTGAAAATCAACTGGATACATTCGATAAATAAGCTTAATAAAAATGTCATACCGAGAACCCGCAAAAACTTACGATTCTTCCGCCGGACAATCGGCACCATCACTCCAAAAGGAATGAATGCCAGCACATTCCCGAACAGATTCAGCAGGAAAGCTTCGACTCCTACCAGTTCTCTATATGTATAAAACCGCATGATCTCTTTAAATGGTATGAGATTATAGCGATATGTATTCTGCACATCCGTCCGGCCATAACCCTCACTCCAAAAACAGACATAGGCCAGAACCATCAGATAAATAATCAGGAACACCACTGTGCCCCATTGGATTTTCTTCATTTTACACCTTCTATAATCTATATAATTAAAACGAAAGAAAAGGACATAAATCCGTCCTTTTTCTTTCGTTTACTCTTTTAACATCGTCTTTTAGAAGAGCAGATGCTTTTTATCGCTCAGTAACTGGCCGCCGCAGATAATGGATAAAATACCTACTGTCAGGCCAACCACAATACACACAACGCCCATGGCAATATTGGCGCCGCCGATACGTCCCATTAATTTATAAATCTTTTCATCCATAGAGCTTCCTCCTCTATTTGACACCGTACTGTGCGTAATAGGCATCAATTGCTGCTTTCAACGTGTCATCAATGATCACTTTGCCATTATATGGTTTATTATACAGATATTCCACAACCTCCGCCATCGATACAATGGCACTTGTCTCAAATCCATATAAATCTTTAATTTCATCCAGGGCACTCTTTTCGCCGCCTTTTCCGACTTCCATACGATTCAGAGATACGATAAGTCCTTTGATTTCCACATCCGCCTGAGCTTTAATGATCGGGAAAGTTTCTTCGATGGATTTTCCTGAAGTCGTCACATCTTCAATGATAACGATCCGGTCTCCGTCTTTCAGTTTTGTTCCGAGAAGAATACCTGTATCCCCGTGATCCTTCACTTCTTTACGGTTGGAGCAGTAACGGATATCTTTTCCGTATAACTCGCTGATAGCCATTGTGGTCGCAACACCCAGAGGGATACCTTTATAGGCCGGTCCAAATAACACATCGAAGTCCACGCCATAATTATCATGAATGGCCTTGGCATAATATTCACCGAGACGGCGGAGCTGAGTTCCTGTTACATAGGCTCCCGCATTCATGAAAAATGGAGATTTTCTTCCGCTCTTTAATGTAAACTCACCAAATTTGAGCACATCGCTCTCAACCATAAATTCGATAAACTCTTTTTTATATTGTTCCATGACTATTTCCTCCTCTATGCCTGACAGTATTTTTCAATCACCGCTGCCGCCGAACCATCCGTCAGCGCCTCCGCATAATCCTTTTTCTCTTTTGTGAGCATTTGACCCAATTCCACGATCATCTCAGGAATCCGTTCTGCCAGAATAACTCCGGCTTTTTCTGCAAAACAACTTGCATCCACACCAACATGGCCGCCGATAAAGCAGTCAAAGGCTTCTTCCATCACGCCGTCCACCTTGACTTTACGACCGGAAAATCCCATCGCTGCCACCGGATGCCTTGCACAGCAGTTCGGACAACCACTGATATAAAGCTTCGGCAAACGATTTTCATCAATGTCTGCCTCGGCAACAGCTCTCTCCACCGCCTGACAAAGCTTCTGGCTCTGATTAATTCCCGCCTGACATGTCGGTGTTCCTACACAGCTCACAGACATACGAACCGGACTCATCATCATCCGGCCTTTCATCTCTTCTAACAGATTCTCTGCTTCGTCTTTTGAAAGGTTGCGGATATACAATTCCTCGTCCATACTTAAACGAATCTCTGCCTCCGGAATTTCTGAAAGAATTTCCTGAATTTTTCTTCCGTCCTCTAACTTAAGCTGACCACAGAGCGGATGCAGTACCACCGTAAAACGCCCTCCCTGTTTCTGCGGCAGAATTAAAGAATTCGTTGATGTTCCAATAGCTGTCGATGCAGTTTCGACCGCATTTACTTCTTTGTCATCCCGACATACAGATGGTTCAATGCCGTCAAACTGACATTCCTTTTTAACATCGGCCAGATGCTTTTTATAACATTCCATAAAGGCATCCACACCCATACGGCGCGGGATGAAACGTACCCGGGCCCGGGCTTTATTTGTATAATCGCCCTCTGCCATGAAAAGACGGACCATGGCCTCCACACAATAGAGAACTTCTCCCGGTGCTACCAATTCGTCATAAGGGATTCCCAACGCCGGCTGACCGCCCATACCTCCTGCCAACCACAGCCGGAACATTGGCTTTCCGCCATCAACAACGCCGACAAAGCCCATATCATTCACCGTCGCACAGCCTGTATCCGAAGCGCTTGAGGAAAAAGCAACCTTTAACTTTCTCGGCAGCTTATATCCTGTAGCATTGCGCAAAAAATAATCGCCAACCTGGCGCGCGTAAGGCGTCACGTCAAAAGCCTCCTCCGGGTCCACGCCAGCCATTGGAGACAAAGATACATTCCGAGGGAAGTTACCGCCGCCGCCCCGGGTAAACAGATCCCGGTCGATGGCATCTTTCATAATATCGCATACATCATCAATACTCAGGTCATGAAGCTGTACGGCCTGACGGGTTGTTAAATGAATCTTGTCCAGGCCATACTTTTCGGCATAGTCCAGAATCAGCCCGAAATGTTCTCCCGTCACGATACCCGACGGAGTTCTCAGACGAATCATAAACTTTCCGGCTTCCTTCTGGGCATAGCTTCCCATACCACCGGAAAACCCTTTAAATTCCACTCTGGTCACTGTTCCTTCCAGAAATTCATGTCCTTTTTTTCGAAGAATCTCAACTTCTTCCTTCAATAATTTCTTATATGCTTCCATTATTGCTATTTTACCTTTCCGATTAAATCTTTAATATCGTCAACTCCCATTTGTCTCATGTAAGATTCAATCCCTGCAGCCACCTGTTCCGTAGCAAATGGATTATTAAAATTCGCCGTTCCTACGGCCACCGCCGTTGCTCCTGCCAAAATAAATTCCATGGCATCCTCGCCGGTCTGTATGCCGCCCATACCGATGATCGGAATATTGACTGCATTGGCCACCTGATAGACCATACGCACAGCCACCGGCTTAATGGCCGGGCCTGAAAGCCCTCCAGTCTTATTGGCAAGGGCAAAATCCTGTTTATAAATATCGATCTTCATTCCTGTCAATGTGTTGATCAGGGACAAAACATCGGCTCCACCGGCTTCAGCAGCCTTTGCCATCTCCGTAATATCCGTAACGTTCGGACTTAATTTCATGATCACCGGCTGTTTTGCCACTTTTTTTACAGCCTTCGTAATCTCCTCCACAGCCTTCGGATTCTGACCAAAAGCAATACCGCCCTCTTTTACATTCGGACAGGAGATGTTAATTTCCAACAAATCTACCGGCTGATCACCCAGGCGTTCCACAACCTCCAGATAATCTTCTGTTGTCTTTCCACAGACATTGACAATAATCTTTGTATCAAATTGTTTTAAAAACGGGATATCCCGCTGAATAAGCACATCAATCCCCGGATTCTGGAGTCCGATGGCATTGAGCATACCGCTGGCTGTCTCTGCAATACGCGGTGTCGGATTTCCCGGCCACGGCACATTGGCCACGCCCTTTGTAACAACTGCTCCCAATTTATTTAAATCGACAAACTCACTGTACTCTGCGCCGGAACCAAAGGTGCCGGAACCTTCCATGACAGGATTTTTCAATTCAGCCCCGGCAAGATTTACTTTTGTATTCATTTAAAGTTCCACCTCCCGCGCATCAAATACCGGACCGTCTTTGCAAATCCGTTTATTGTGTACATGTGAATGTTCATCCACATCCTTCGACTGACAAACACAGGCCAGACAAGCACCGATACCGCAGGCCATCCTTTCTTCCAACGAAATCTGTGCTTCGATTCCTTTTTCTTCCGCATAGACTTTCAATGCACGAAGCATCGGTGTCGGTCCGCAGCTATAAATAACTTCGCCTTCGATACCTTCTTCACGGATGGCATCGAGAACATTGCCCTTGACACCCACACTGCCATCTTCTGTAGCTACAATGACTTTACCGTATCTCTCCAGTTCATCTTTCAGAAATGTCTGGCTGTCTTTGTAACCAAGGACAATCGTCTTTTCGACTTTCTTTAACTCCTTTGCCAGTTGGAGCATCGGAGGAATACCGATACCTCCGGCCACAAGAATCGCCTTTTTATCACTCAATGTATAGCCATTGCCAAGAGGTCCCATAATTTTAACCGTATCTTCTGAGACCAGTTTTGAAAATTCCTCTGTTCCCTCGCCGACAACCCGGTAGACAAGTCGAATCGCTTTTGTCGCTTTTGCGACCTCGCATATGCTGACCGGACGCGGAAGCATACGGCTTCCGTCCTTACTGTAAACAGAAACGAACTGACCGGGTTTTGTATGTTTGACCATATCTCCCACATTCAGCCAAAGGCTGTAAACATCAGAGGCTAATTGTTTTTGAGAGATGACTCTCACCATTTTACATTCTTTTTCCTGCATGTTTCGTCAATCTCCTATCTCAATCCTGCGCCGACCTGGATATCCTCAATCATATCCAGAACCGCCTGACGGGATGCATCCGCAAAACCTTCCGGACCAAATTTTTCATATTTCGGCTGTTTATAAGCTGCAATGATACCTCTGGAGGAATTGACGATTGCTCCAAGGCCATCTTCATTGAAATAATTGACAAGGTCAGAACCTTTTGCTCCCTGAGCGCCATACCCCGGTACAAGGATAAAGTTTTTCTTCATGATACCGCGAAGGGCCTTTCCCATCTCCGGATAGGTTGCACCGACAACTGCACCCACATAACTGTAACCGCACTCACCCACGTGCTGGCTGCCCCATTCGACAACCTTTTCAGCCACCCACTCATAGAGCGGACGTCCGTCGATCAAGCGGTCCTGAAACTCGCCACTGGAAGGGTTTGAAGTCTTTGTTAAAATAAACATTCCCTTTTTCTCAGGCACAGCCACATCGATAAACGGCTGTACACTATCTGTCCCCATGTAAGGATTAATTGTAATAAAATCTTCATCAAAACCATAATAGGACTTACTTCCCACCTGGGCTTTTCCCAGATGGCCTGTCGCATAGGCGCCGGATGTCGATCCGATGTCGCCCCGCTTAATATCGCCGATAACGATCAAGTCCTTCTCATGGCAATAATCCAATGTTTTCTTAAAAGCCATGATTCCAGGAATGCCGAACTGCTCATACATGGCAATCTGTGGTTTTACCGCAGGAATCAGATCATACACGGCATCGATAATCGCTTTATTAAACTGCCAGATGGCCTCTGCAGCTCCTTCTAAAGTCTCTCCCTGTTCCTCATAGGCTTTCTGCTTTACAAATTCCGGAACATAGTCAAGCATCGGGTCTAATCCGACTTCAATCGGCGCTCCCGTCTTTCTTATCTTTTCCACCAGCTTATCAATCATGGTTTATCCTCCCGTTCATTTATACTCTAAGACAGTATATCATATTTAGCTTTTAATTAACAGGGTATTTTAACGTCTTCTGTTTCTGCGTTTTCCCCCGCGCCGATCTTCCTTCTTAGAATAACTTTTATCTGAATGTCTCTTTTTCTTTTTAAATACTTCCGGAAATCTTGGCCTCTCTTCAATCTCTCTAAAAGTTTCCGCAGGAATCTCCCGGCTTAAAAACGCCGCTGCCACATCCAGTATCGTATACTCCTGAAATTCTTCTTCCGCCATGAATTTTTCAATGGCATGAGCATATCGGTCCAGATTTTCCCGTTCCATAATTTTCAATATTTCTTTCATCATCTGTTTCGTACGGACCTGAGCAATATCGGCCGCCTTCGGGATTTTCATATATTTAATTTTTGCCCGGGTATAGCTCATAATTTCACGGAGTTTATACATTTCCCTCCGACCAACAAAAGAGTAAGAAACACCTTCCCGGTTAGCTCTTCCAGTTCGGCCAATACGATGAACATAGTATTCCAAATCCTCCGGAAGATCAAAATTAAAGACCGCTTCCACATTTTCAATGTCAAGTCCTCTGGCCGCCACATCGGTAGCAATGAGGATTTCCGCCCGTCCATTTTTGAAAGATTCCATGACCCGGTCTCTCTGTGACTGCTTCATATCCCCATGAAGCCCTTCTGCCTGATAGCCTCTGGCGATCATCTCATGGGCCAATTCATCCACCTGGCGTTTGGTATTACAAAATACCATAGACAATTTAAAATTATTGACATCAATCAGGCGGGCCAGCACATCTATTTTATTTTCCTGACTCACTTCCAGATAATACTGACGGATTGACGGGACAGTAATCTCAGATTTCGTAATCTGTACCCGAACCGGATCGGTCAGATACTTTTTAGTAATTGCTAAAATTTCTCTGGACATGGTCGCAGAGAACAATACCGTCTGCCGTTCCTCCGGCACTGATTCCAAAATCGTGTCAATATCCTCACGGAATCCCATGTTCAGCATTTCATCCGCCTCATCCAATACCATATATTGAAGTTGATTCAGCCGGATCGTATGTCGACGCATATGGTCCATCAAACGCCCCGGAGTTGCCACGATAATCTGAGGCTTACGCTTTAAAGCCATAATCTGTCGTTCAATATTCTGCCCGCCGTAAATCGGAACGATCCTTATGGAATGCTTGTACTTTGTAAGCTTCATAAGCTCATTTGTCGTCTGTACGACCAATTCCCTGGTCGGACACAAGATCAACGCCTGCACACTTCTTGCAGACATATTGATTCCCTCAATCAGCGGAATCCCGAAGGCACAGGTCTTGCCCGTTCCCGTCGGCGCCTGGGCCACTATATCCCTTCCAGCCAGCATCGGCCCGATACTCTGGCTCTGCACCGGTGTTGCTTCCTCAAAGCCCATGTCACGGATAGCCCGCTTAATTTCTTCAGATATATTCAGGTTCTCAAATAATATTTTTTCCATTCTTTCCTCTTTCTAATATACGGGGATATTCTTTCTTTAATCTTCCCCTTTACTTAATTCACATCTATTATATTATACCGATAAAAATTTCTTAATCAACCGAAGTTTTCAAAAAATAAAAGCACCGGGCTTTCTGCCTCCATAAATTTGATAACAGGAAACCCGGTGTTATATCTATTCTTGTCTTTTTATTATCGCTCCATTTTTAAAGCCTGTATCCCCCTTAACATATGGCTTCGCATAGCTGTTCTCGCAAAATCCGCATTTCTTTCATTTAAATACTGTATAATCATTCTGTGGTCGAGAATTGTCCCCTGCCGTACTTCTTCCAGATTAAATACATTTCTGGACTTATCAATTGCATCGAATATGGTTGGCGCCAATCGGTCCATAAAACTGTTATGAGCAGCCCTCGCTATAGAAAGATGAAACCTTATCTCTTCTGTTCGTCGGTCCGTAACACCTGCTATAATCTTATCCTCAACAAGTTGTCCATAATAAGCAATTCGTTTCAACTCATGATTCGATGCACGTAAAGCCGCATAATATGCGGTCTCAGGCTCAATCATCATGCGAATTTCATTCAATTCAACAGCATCTATTTCGCTTTCATATTTCTTAAATCTGTTTTCTCTATTTTCAAACACATTTTTACTGACATACATTCCGCTTCCATGTTTGACATTTAATACACCCCGTTCAGATAGTATCTTGACAGCTTCTCTGAATGTAGACCGACTGACAAAAAGTTCTTTTGCAAAATCACTTTCATTTAATATTTTTTCGCCGGGACGAAAACGCCCCTCTATGACAATCATGGACATGATATCATCTGCTATACATTCTGCAAGAGATTTCATTACACTATTCCTCAAGCGCTCTTTCCTGATAATTAAAGGTAGATTTCATCAATTTCTCAATGTCAATTAAATGTCCGATGGTCTCTACGGCTTTCAATTTATCAGACACATTTGTCTCCGTTTCCATCATCTGCTTTGTTTTCTGATAAACATTTTCAAGATCTTCATACGGAACAACTACAATACCATTTCCATCTATTAAAATCACGTCGTATGTATTCACCTGAACACCGCCGCAGGATATCGGCACTTTAATACTTCCATAACCACTGATCTGCCCTACGTTACAGCATGTTCCTATAGAATAGATTGGAAATTCAAGTTTTCTGATTTCCTCAATGTCTCTGCAAGCCCCTTCCATAATGGCCGCAACCACGCCTTTATTAATTGCTGAAAGGCAGAGGTTTTCCCCCCAATATGCTGAATTCAAATATCCGTGACTGTCAATAACGATAATATCCCCTTTCCTGGCATTCTCAATGGCATAGATCACTGCCGATATATCGCCGCCCACAGTTTTAGCTGTCAAAGCGCATCCGGCCATACGCACCGGTTTACTCTCCGGGCGAATTGTAGGATACATACCATTAACTCTTCCCATACAATCACATGCCGCACATGTCACAGAATCAAACGCATCAATAAGATTTTGAAACTTCTCCACATATTCCATTGCTATTTCTCTGCTTTTCCCCATAATTACCCTCCTTTATATTGTCTGACGACTTCATCAAATTGTATTTTTTCAAGTACAATTATAGTACACTCGAAAAATTTATTCAATATTCTCGAAAAGTCCTCTTATTAATTCAATTCATCCGATGTTTAGTTTTTATTGACCCCAATCCCGGAGCAGTTTTATAATTATATCAAAAAAAGGAGGTTCCGGTATGAAACGCTATATTGCTTTACAAAAAATCGTAGAACTGGGAAGTTTTTCAAAGGCTGCCGAGGCTTTGGGCTATACCCAGTCCGCCATGAGCCAGATGATTGCATCCCTCGAGGAAGAATTATCCATCAAACTTCTGAATCGTTCCCGAACCGGAACAACGCTTACCATCGAGGGTGCCGAGCTCTATCCTTATCTTGAACGGACAATTTACCAATATTTTGCTGCCCAGGAAAAGGCCAAAGAAATCCGCAGTCTGGAAACAGGCGTTATTCGTATGGGAACATTAGCCAGCATATCAGCCCATTGGATGCCCGGACTGCTGAAAACCTTCCAGTCAAGATATCCGGGTGTGGAATTTGTCATTCACCAAGGTGATTATACTTCCATCCAGGAATGGATTAAAACCGGCGCCATCGATTTCGGCTTTGTCAATCCAAAAGCCGTCAGCGATATGGAAACTATTGTTCTGAAAGAAGGCGCCATGCTGGCTGTACTCCCGGAAAATCACCCGCTGGCTAAAAAAGATGTGATTCCCCTGGAGGCTCTGGCATCGGAACCTTTCATCCTTCTTGAAGAAGGCCACTACTATGAACCTCTGGAAGCTTTTAAATTGATTGGCACCACACCAAATATCAAATATACGATTCATGATGATTACGCCATCATGACCATGGTAGAAGCCGGCCTGGGTGTCAGCATTCTGGTCGAACTTATTCTTCACCGTACGAATTATCGTCTCGCTCTGAGACCGACAGACCCACCGGTTTCCCGCACCATCGCCATTGGCTATAAGGACAAAAGCAGTCTTCCAATTGCCAGCAAGCGTTTCATTGATTATCTGAAATCCTGTATTGATGAATTACCATGACACATTTCTTTTTCTTATATTTGTATTAGAACTTTTCGTTTTACTTATTTATAAACAAGTTATATACTGCACTTAGAAAATAAGAAATGAGGTATCAATCATGGAAATTATAAAATATGAGGAAAAATACAGACAGGATTTCATTGATTTAAACACCGCCTGGGTGGAACGATTTTTTGTTATGGAACAGGAGGACAGAGATATCCTGTCCCACATTGAAGATTTTTAAAAAAAAGACGGCATGATTTTCTTTGCCGTTGAAGACGAAAAGGTGCTTGCCACCTGTATGGTCTATCCTTTTGGAAATAATATATGGGAAATCTGTAAGCTGGCAGCCAGCGGCCAGCACACCGGAACAGGTGCCGGCAGCGCCGTTTTCAAAGCATGTATGGACTATGCCATAGCCCATGGTGCAGAAAAAATCACGTTGATCTCCAATCATATACTTACTCAGGCACTCCACATTTACGAAAAATTCGGCTTTAAACGCATTGCCCTCGATCGTGGAGACGAATACGAACGGGCCGATGTCCAGTGTGAATACATCGTACCGCACCCAGTCCCAGCCAATTAAAATCTTAAAATAAGCCGGACAATTCCATACATGAAATTGATTACTGCATTCTGGGCCAGCCTCATCGGAATGGACAATATCCCTGTCACGGCAAGGATCGCCAGGACAATATAGCCATAACGGTTCACGTGTTTTTCCATATAATTTTCATCATCATGGGCCAAAATTCCATAAACCTTTGAGCCGTCCAGCGGCGGAACAGGAATCAGATTAAAAACGCCAAGTCCAATATTTAAAACAGCAAAATAATTCAGCAGGTTAAATAAATAAACAAGCACATTCCCCGCATATCCTGCCGTAAACTTGTAAATCAAACCCATGCCGAACAGACCGACAAAAGCCATAATAAAATTGGCTGCCGGACCGGCCAATGCCGTACAAAAAACGCCTTTTTTCCGATCTTTATAATACCATGAGTTGATCCGTACCGGCTTTGCCCAACCAAACCGGAACAAGATCAGACAAAGAGTTCCCATAATATCCAGATGATGGAAGGGATTTAAAGATAACCGTCCATCCTCCTTCGGCGTCGGATCACCCATTTTCCACGAAACATAACCATGGGCAAATTCATGTCCGGTAATGGCAAGCAATGCTGCCGGAACAATATATATCAAATCATCATAATTCATTTTCTCACTTCCTAATAATACCAGAAATGCTCTGCCATCGGGCAGAGCACTCTCAAACTCTAAAACACATTGGTTACCAGCCATGGAATAAAGTAGCTGATGATACACATGATTACCGTCGCCAGACAAATTCCAAGAAGGATCGCCGGGAAGGCTTTTTTGAACTTGATGTTCAGTAAAGAAGCAATCAATGAACCGGTCCATGCGCCAGTCCCCGGCAATGGAATGCCTACAAAAAGCAATAACCCGATAAATTCATACTTCTGAATCGTATCGCTCTTTCCCATAGATTTTGCTTCCAGTTTCTCAATCTTTGGTTTCAGCCACCGTGTCTTTTTCAACCAGTTAAAAATTGGTGTGATGAAGGCCAAAATAAACGGCACAGGAATAATATTCCCCACAACACAGAGGCCAACGGCCTGAAAAAGCGGAATTTTCAGGAGAGCTGCCGCAACCAGTCCGCCTCGAAGTTCCAGAATCGGTATCATAGAAATGATAAACACAATCATCTCTTTAGACACAACGCCATTTAAGTTGGTGGTAAACCAGGTAATTAAAGAATCTGTCATACTGCTGTTCCCTTTCTCTTCTCTTTTTTAAGCCGTCTTTTTTTCAGTTTATTGGTCACCTTATATCCTACACGGATTTCCCGTTCAAACGCAAAGGCCGCCATGATACCGCACAATACCATTTGGATACACGCAGTGATTTGATTTATTCGCTTCTGTGATAATTTCATATTCACATCTCCCTTCAAAAGGTTTCCGGTCATTGTATCATTCTATCATAAAATAATATCGGATACAATCTTAATCATCAAAAGAATCATGACGCAAAGAATCATCGGCCGTATAAAAGCCGCACCCTTTTTCAGTGCCATGCCAGACCCAAAGTAACTGCCGAGGACATTACATACTGACGCCGGCACCGCCGCCATCCAGAGAACATTACCATTTATTGCATATGTAATAAGTGATGCATAATTCGATGCAAGATTAAGAATTTTAGCATTGCCTGATGCAGTCTTTAAATCATATTTCATCAGAATTGAAAAGGCAATAATGGCAAATGTGCCTGTTCCCGGTCCCACCATGCCGTCATAAAAGCCGATAAAAAGTCCGATCAGCAGAGCAAACACCACTTTTCGTCTTTTTGTTAAACTGTCCGAATGATTCTCCGCCCCATATCCCCGGTTCAAAAAAATCACAACCGCGGCAACCGGCAAAAAAACAATAACGATCCTCTTTAAAATCTGATCATCCAACATCAAAACAATCCGGGCTGCAACACCGGAACCGATAAAAGATCCGACCGCCGCCAGCAAAGCAACCTGGATATCCATTGCCCGGTTTTTAAAAAAACGAACAGAGGCCAGCGTTGTTCCGCAGGCACTGGAAAACTTATTGCATCCATAAGCCATATGTGCGGGCATACCCGTGGCAATATAGGCTGGAAGTGAAATCAATCCGCCGCCTCCGGCTGCTGCATCCACAAAACCGGCTAAAAATACAAAAAAGCAAATCATACACAGCAGAGGCAGTGATAACGTAAATGTTTCCATATTCTCTCCTTACTGGAACAGAATTTTATTCCCTAATACCGCAATAAGGCCGGAGTGAGTATATCGCCCCGGCCCGCTCGTACTTTATTCTACATTAATCTAAATCATAATCAATAGCTATGCTTGCTTCTGCTGCTTTATGCATATGTTCTTTAACAACGCCTACATGGTATGGATCCTCCTGGTAAGCATCTAGTGTCTCCCGGTCATCCAGCTCCACCTGAAGAATAATGTCATAAGAACGCGGCGATTTCAAGAAATCCACGCCGACCTGAATATCCCGAACCATTGGCACCTTATCCTTCATGGACATCAGAATATCCCTTGCCACCTTCTTATTCTCGTCACTGTTGTCCTTCAACTTAAAACATACGATGTGTTTAATCATCTCTCCCCCACCTTTCTCAATTTTATAAATTTTACCTGAATTTCATTTTCTCATGAAAATGAAAAAACCCGATAAAATATCGGGTTCTTTAGAGCGCGAGACGGGATTCGAACCCGCGACCCTCGCCTTGGCAAGGCGATACTCCACCACTGAGCCACTCGCGCTTAATGCCTCATCTCAAAGGCAAGTATGAGTATACAACAGAATATTTGCTTTGTCAACAGATTTTATAAATTTTTTTGCAAACTTTTTTCACAAAAATGGAATTCCTTTTTCCATCCAAATATACTATAATTAAATTACTCGGAAATGGCAAGATTCCGACACTACATACCATTACATCAGGAGGAATGCTTTTTGGATAATAATACAATACAGACACTGAAATCCGTAATGAATGAAGTTTTGGACGAAAAACTTTCTGGCTTTAAAACAGAGTTGGTCGATACCATGGATAAAAAGCTTGAAAGCCTTGAAAACAGAATGGATGAAAAGCTTGAAAGCCTTGAAAACAGAATGGATGAAAAGCTTGAAAAACTCGAAAACAAAATGGTAAATACTATGGATGAAAAACTCAGAGATTCTGAAAATCTGCTTTTGGAAGAAATGGAACGCACACGCACCATTTTGGAAGATAAGATTTCCATAGTCCAGAAAAATGTTGATGACTTAAATCAATATTACCGAGTAGCCAGATTGGAAAGTGACAATTTATCACTCGTCATTGGGACTGTCCAGAATCTGACCAAAAGAGTTGAAGAACTCGAAAGAAAAACCGCCTGATAACAAAAAATACGCCCGAAAGCGTTGATAATATACAAAAGAAAAATAAGTAAATATACGATCCATATTAAATAGGAGCGGGCTTGCCACCGCTCCTCTAATATAAATTTAAGTATCTTATTCCTCTCGACTATACCATCCGGGTATAATAGATTTCCACCCATACAAACGGCTGAGATCCACATCATCTTCAGGCTCGATAAGCTCCAGACGAACCCTGGCATTTCCATTAGAATTATCATAGGTTAATTTATAAGAAACCGGTACAACACCGGTCGCCCCTATTTCTACCAACTGGACTGTCAAAATATCATTTTCTATAGTATATTTTGTTGTATACTCAACTTCACAACTCACCGTCGGCATATAAAAGACGTTTCCATCTTCCTGAAACTTAAACATCAACGGGTCATTAACATCTTCCTGAATCCACGTTTCTCTGATTCCCACAGCCGTCTCCGAATTCACATTGGCAGCTGCTATCATCGCTCCGTCATAGTAAACAGTCACATAAATTGTCCAACATTCGCCGACTTTCCAGTAAACCGGCGACTCTTGCGAAATTTCCACATTTAATTCTTTTGGAATACCAAGCTGCTCACAGACACGCTTCAACTGCTCGTCACTCAGTGCAGCCGCATTTTCTGTTTCAAATACGGCTGCGTAAGAATAATCTCCGAGATTGACACAAAATGTCCTTTCGTCAGAATAGCCTTCAGTCCCACCTTCCATTGTCACTTCAACCGTATTTTCTTTTTTCCGGATACTGCACGCCCAATAATAAGCTTCATCGAAGGTTTCTATTCTGCACAGACTGTTGCCTTCTGTATCAACCGCATAGAAATCCGGCCCATAATAGCCGCAAATATAGATGTTCCCGTTTTCATCAATGATAGAATGAACAGAAGCCCCGCTAAAATCGCTGTTTTTCCACAGAACAGTTCCCGCAGCCATATCCAGTGAAACAATCATACCGCTCTCATTATAGTAGTATTTGTTGTCAAAAATCCCAATTTCCTCTACACGGTCCAACTCTGTCCGGGAATATTTTTCCGTTGTATATGTCCACAATTCCTGTCCGAATTCATCGAGAGCTGTAATGACTGCATATTCATTGCCTGCTTCCATATAACGGGTCAATTTCCCCCTCTTTTTCTTTGGCATAGTTTAATGCCTCTGACACTGTATAAAAACTTCCGTTGTCATTTTGCTTTGTAAATCCCTCAAAAAAGCGATACATCATTGTCGTGGAATAAGGTATCCAGGTTTCCATTGTATTACCTACAACACATCTGGCCCCCTTATTCCATATACTCATTGCCAGCCGTTCATCTGCAAAGCTTGAGCAGGCATTCAGATAAAACAAACAGCCTTCGTAAGCATTTTCCGGAACAACTTTCTCAAAAAATACCGATGTCACACAGTATTGCCCGTTTTGAGCAACAAGAAGCGCATCCTGTCCGACAAATATATCGTAAACATCCAATGTCTGTTCATCCAGCTTTTGATTTCCCAATCCCAAAAAAGAACCGACTCTGTCATTGTATCCGCCATGGCCTTCCCACATAACAACGCTTCGCTTCGGGAAATTCAGAAGCATTTCTATAGAAATTGCATCATCGTTATAATTCTTTTTGTACTCACACTCTTCACGAATATTTTCTGAATCAATCCGGCAGTGATATCCGGTGTTTTGTTAAAGAAAACACCAGATCCCAAAGCCAGTCTGTACGCTGTAAACTCAGTGGAATAGAGCTGTGCTGTATATATTTCGACTTTTCCATCGGAACCTCCGGATAAGGAATCCTCCAGCCGAGGCATATATACAAATCCCAATCATCGATTCGCATATAAACACAGGTATCTCCGGTCTTATAGGCATAATGCATCATGACCAAAAATACTATCCATGTTTTCTTATGTTTCATCCCTATCCCTCAAAGATATATTAAAATTCTTCGTTGCCGTTATGATACATCGGTTCAAAGACCCGGCTGAGTTCTTCGTCTTTTTTCTTGTCCTCTGCCGCTGCTTCCATGGCTTCCTGGCAGAAATAATCCTGAGAAGACACGAGAACCTTTCCCCGTTTGTCCGGTTTCTGATAAGTATCATCTGGCTGGAGATAATGGGCTTTCACATTGTCCTGAAGCTGAATATCCAGAATGTGCATCACTTCTTTTTTGCACTCCTCATCTTCCACAGGGAACATGATCTCCACACGGCGGTCCAGATTTCGCGGCATCCAGTCCGCACTTCCCATGAATACATTTTCCCATCCGTTATTGTAGAAATAGAAAATCCGGCTATGTTCCAGGAAATTGCCTACGATGGATTTTACTGTAATATTCTCACTGATGCCTGGAATTCCTGTTTTCAGGCAACAGATTCCGCGAACGATCAATTCAATCTTTACACCAGCCGCAGAAGCTTTATAAAGCGCCATAATAATTCCTTTATCACAGAGGGAATTCATCTTGGCAATAATATGGGCCGGACGGCCTTCCTGGGCATTGACTTCTTCCTGATGAATCAGCTCAATGAAGCGGTCACGAAGCCAAAGCGGCGCCAAAGACAGCTTGTTCCAGGCCAGAGGCTCCGAATAGCCGGAAAGCATATTAAACACGGCGGTGGCATCCTCACCGATCGGTTTTGCACAGGTCAAAAGGCCCATATCTGTATACATCTTTGCCGTACTATCATTATAGTTACCCGTTCCCAGATGGACATACCGGCGGATACCGTCTTCTTCCTGACGGACAACCAAGGTAATTTTACTGTGGGTCTTTAATCCTACCAGGCCATAAATAACATGACAGCCAGCCTTCTCCAGCTTCTTCGCCCAGATGATGTTATTCTCCTCGTCAAAACGTGCCTTCAACTCGACCAGTACCGTAACCTGTTTACCATTTTCCGCCGCCTCGGCCAGAGATGCGATAATCGGCGAATTTCCGCTGACACGGTAAAGCGTCTGCTTAATGGCCAGTACATCCGGGTCTTTAGCCGCCTGACGGACAAAATCAACCACCGTATCAAAACTCTGGAACGGATGGAAAAGTAAAATATCTTTTCTTCGAATCTGGGTAAAAAGATCCTCTTCCAGATTAATATCCTTTGAAAGCTGAGGCTGATATTTCGGATATCTTAAATGCTCATAGCCGTCCATTCCGCTGACCTTCATAAGGAATGTCAGATCCAGCGGACCGCTGATCCGATAAATCGAGGCCTCTCCCACATTCATCGCTTTTTTCAATATTTTAAGAAGACGTTTGTCCATGCCGTCTTCCACTTCCAGACGGATAACCTCGCCCCATTGGCGACGTTTCAACTGCTTCTGAATTTCTTTTAAAAGGTCTGCCGCATCCTCTTCATCAATGCTCAAATCCGCATTTCGCATAATCCGGTAAGGATGGGCACAGATTACTTTATAATTGAGGAACAGCTTTTGAATATTCATCTCAATGACCTGTTCCAGTAAAATCAATGTTTTATGTTCTTTTTCATCGGATGGAATCTCAATAAATCTCGGAAGTACCGACGGCACCTGAACTGTGGCAAAATCATACTCGGACTCATCCTCCTTATCCGAAATCAAAGCGCCGATATTCAGCGACTTATTTCGAATCAACGGAAACGGCCGGGAAGAATCCACTGCCATCGGCGTTAATACAGGATACACATCCTGCTGAAAATACTGATTTACATAGGTTTTCTGTGACTCATTCAAATCCTCGTAAGAGTCAATGATCGTCAAACCGTTTTGCCGCAGCATCGGCTTTAAGGATCGATTGTAGGTTGTATACTGGGTGCCTACCAGATCATGGGTCTTCTTGCTGATGGCATCCAACTGCATCTGCGGTGTCATCCCCGCAATATCCGGTTTCCCATATTTTGCATTGACCATATCCTTTAAAGATGCAACCCGGATCATAAAAAACTCATCCAGATTGGACGATGTAATACTTAAAAATTTCAATCGTTCAAACAGTGGAATTGTCTTATCCCTGGCCTCGGCAAGTACCCGGTAATTAAAATCCAGCCAGCTCAGTTCCCGATTTGTAAAATATTCTGCTTTGCTCACATCCATTCCAATTACCCCCTTCGTTTCTGCCTGAGAATCGGCCGGAGTCCATAAATCTGTTCAAAGAAATGGGCTCTGCTGTCCATCATTCCCTGCTCCAACGTAATATCATAAATGGTATTTGCCATGATTTTCAACTCATTATCCTTCACTGTGACCCGGACATCCTGAATCCGCTGCAGATGACTCCGGTCCATACCATTTGCCAGCCGGAGAATGGCAGCCATTTTAAGCATCCGCACATAATCCATATGATTCATCTCACCGGCAACCTCCGCGTATTCCGGAACTTCACTGTTGGAGTTAAACCGAATCACATTGGCAACAATCCTTTTTTCTGTTTCTGACAAACCGATAATTTCTGTGTTCAAAACAAGATAATACGTATTGTCAGTACCATGCATCATGTTCACGTACTTACCACAGTCATGAAGAATTCCTGAAACCTGCAAAAGCAGACGGTCTCTCTGGGTCAGGCCGGACACCTTTCGTATACTGTCAAAAATAGACAGCGAAAGCTGTTCCACATTCTGTGTATGATTCATGTCACTTTCATAATGTTTTGCCACCTGACGGGTAACTGAAATAATGTCCTCTGCAAAATCACGGATATTTTTAGTCATATGATGGCTTCGCACATAATCCGCCAGAATACCGTCACACAGCCCCACATTGGAAGCCCATACAACCTCGCCGCCCAGCATTTCCACCAGATTTTTGAAAATGATCATGGATGGTTTTAACACGGTAGCCGTCTCATAAGGAATATTATATTTTTTAGAAATATCCTCTTCCCTGCTCCGCATCAGTTTAATATAAAATTTTTCAAACTGGGAAGCAGTAAAACTTTCTCTGTTTTTGGAAGCATTGACCGCATTCAGCAGCGTTGCTATTTCCTCACCGAGAACGATCACATGCTTCACCCGATACTTCCTGATGACAAGACGCTGCAATGTTCGCAGATCATTGCCGATATAATCTTCCATAACAGTGACAAAGGATGTGGTCTGCTGTTCAATATCCGCAAGAATCTCCCGGATTCTAAGGGACCCCAGTTTCAGGTTTTGGGTCAGCTGCAAAGCGCCCTCCGCATAGACAGAGACCTGCAGACTTCCTGATGAAAGGTCCACCACTGCCATACCTTCTTTGGAAAGGGACTCAAACTGACGCATCGTTCCGGCCAGGGACTGCAGTATAAGAAAACGCTGCTGGGCATTTCCGATAATCTGCACATCAAGTCCTGTCCGAAGCCGGATCTCATCCAGTACCAATTCCCGATTTTCAGCCTCACGCATGGCACTTCCTGCGTAAGCCACATATTTTTCAATACGGTATTCCTTCAATTTATTCACAAAACCACCCAGAACACCGCACAATTCCCGTACAGTGTCATGGGCGATCACCCCCGTATTATAGGTGTCTGCCCCAAGCTCGACAATTGAACGGACATACTCCACTTCCTGAATTCCGGTCCGTTTGGAAAACTGATAGATCTTCATTGCAACCTCACTTGATCCTACGTCAATGGCTGCCAACATCTGTATGGGCATCCGTTCTGCCTCCCTCCTGCTTATTCTGCAATTCCTATCAGATGATTGATAAACTGCTGGGCTGTCCGTCCGGAACGTCCGCCGTGACCAAGCTCCCACTTGACAGCTTCCTGTTCAATCATCTCTTCACTCATTGTAATACCATAACGTTTCGCCAATTCTCTGGCGATTTCCAAATATTCTTTCTGATTCGGTTTACCGTAATAGATTGATTCACCAAACCGGGTTGCCAGCGATAATTTTTCCTGCATGGAATCTCCGCCGTGAACGTCATCCGGCGCTTGTTTCCGGTCGCTCCACGTCTCACGGATGAGATGTCTTCGGTTGGATGTGGCATAAATCACCACATTATCCGGCTTTGTTTCCAGTCCGCCTTCGATAATGGCTTTTAAATATTTGTATTCGATTTCAAATTCCTCAAAAGACAGATCATCCATATACAGAATATATTTATAATTCCGGTTCTTGATCTGAGCGATCACATTTGAAATATCTTTAAACTGATGTTTATATATTTCAATCATGCGAAGTCCGTCTTTATAATATTCATTCAAAATTGCTTTAATACTTGTAGATTTTCCCGTACCGCTGTCACCGTAAAGCAAGGCATTATTCGCCTTCTTTCCCTGAATGAACGCCTCCGTATTATCTCTCAGTTTTTTCTTCTGAATCTCATAACCGACAATGTCGGAAAGAACCACTTTCTCCGTCCGTGTAATCGGAGCGATCTCCGGTTCCTGGCCGTCACTGATAATCTTGAAAGCCCGATGAAGACCAAATTTGCCCACACCGTAATCCTTATAAAAATCTGTCAGTACATCGTACATCCGATGAACATCTTCTGCCGCAGCCAACTGACCATTCAGTTCATCAATCCGCTCCCGCAGGCTCTGGCTGTAGATGATTCCCAGATTATCCGGGCTGTGGAAAGCGCGGATCATACTGATAAAATGCACACCCAGCTCTTTTTCAATATCATCCCATTCCACATCATAAGCTTCTTTAAAAATACGCAGATCATGCAAAGCCAGCTCATTAATGCTGCCCTCAATGGCACCCTTCTTCTCACAGGACATACTGAACGCGTTTTCATTGGTCGTCAAAAGATAGGTAAGATATCCATGCCAAAGATTTCCATTAAATCCATGATCTCTGGCAATGGTAACGATCTGGTTGATACACTGATACAGTTTATCGATCAGCACCTCTCTGTCACAATCTTCATTCAAATAATTGTTGGCCACATCGGCCATATCATAAAAAATAGTTTCTGCAAAATTACGATATAAAATTAATTCATGCACTCTGATCTTCATCACTGCTGCTCCACTCCTATATAGTTTCCAAGAATACGAAATCCTTCCGTTTCAGACTGAATACCATGAAGGGCATTTCTTACGGCCTGCTCTCTCAGATTTCCATAAAAATCAACGAAGAAACGGTATTGCCACGGTTTCCCCTGAATCGGCCGCGACTCAATCCGCGACATACTCAAGCCATTAAAGATAAAATGGCCGAGAATGTTATACAATGTACCGCTCTCATGAGGTACTTCAAAACAAACGCTGATTTTATCTGCATTTTCCTGGAATACTTTTTTGTGGCTTATAATGACAAAGCGCGTAAAATTATTATCCAAGTCATTTAATTTTTCTTTCAAAACAGTCAGGCCAAAATTTTTTGCGGCCTGCTGGCTTGCGATTGCTGCCTGGCTCATATCTCCGTCATCCAGAACCCGCTTTGCCGATGCCGCTGTGTTCTGAAGGCTGACCTGCTGCCATTCTCTGTGCTCATCTAAGAAACAGCTGCACTGCATCAGTCCCTGCGGATGGGAATAAACTGTACGGATATCTTCAATCCGACTTCCCGGAAGCCCCAAAAGGGCATGCTCGATCTTTATCATCGTTTCACCAACAATATGATTATCGTAAGCGGATAATAAATCATAGACATCATTGACACTGCCTGTTGAAGAATTTTCAATAGGCAGGACGCCGTACTCAGCCTGTCCGCTGTGGACTGCTTCCATGGCATCTCCAAAAGTCTCCACGTTAAAGCCATCGATTTCCGAACCAAAGTAACTGTCCATGGCCGCCTGTGCATAGGCACCCGGAACTCCGGTATAAACGACCTTTGTCTTCGGCGTCGTCACCATATCTTCAACCCGAAAGCCTTCCACATCAGTCCGCTCACTGGCCAACCTCTGATATTGGAGCATACGGCTGACTGCCATAATCTGACCGAAAAGAGATTCCACGGCCTGACGATTAAAAGCATTCGATGTTTTTTCCGTTACTTTCTGTATTTTAATCTTTTCCCGCTCTTTATCCAGAACTGGTTTTCCAACGCTTCGTTTGAAGGCAGCTACATTTTCCGCCACTGCCATACGCTGTTCAAAAAGACTGACAATCTGGTCATCAATAGCGTCAATCTCATTACGTAATTTCACTAAGTCTTCCATTGTCTCCTACTCCTTGTCCACGATTGCCTTATTGGCTTCATATAAGTCAAACCGTAAACGGTCCTTTTCCATTTGAGAAAGGAAAGCGCCATTTACAGCATTTTGATTCATCTGATAAATTTCATAAGGTGTGAAACCAAGATACCGTTCAAGCTTCCGATATTCTTCAGCCAATGTGATGCCGGACACTCTCAGACGGTCCGTACAGACACACACCGGAACACCTCTGTCAAAAAGTTTACGTATCGGATGATGACTGTAATTTTCCACCGAACCCAGTTTCAGGTTACTAGCCGGGCAGCATTCCACGACAACTTTCCGGTTAATAATTTCCTGCAGAAGATCATCATCATCTAAAATATGTAAGCCCTGGCTGATCCTCTGAGCACCATAACGAATGGCCTTGCGCATACTGTCCGTATTATATTGTCCGGCATGAACTGTAAATGGAATATGTTCTTCTTTAATCAGTCCAAACAGCCAGTCATAAACTTCGGTTTCATAAAGCTTCTCTTCCAGCAGAAGATCCAAACCGCAAACCCCTTTACGCAGATGCTTTTTCGCTTCCACAAGGGTTTCAAAGGCTTCATGCTCATCCATTTTCGGTATGATGCAGAGTATCAGATTGGCACGAATACGCCGACTTTCCTGCATTCCTCTGGCCAGTCCTTCCAACGCAGCAGACACGGCATCTCCCTGGCGCAAACCGCCCAGTGTACATTCAGATGGTGAAAAACGGATTTCCGCATACATGACACCCTGAGCATCCAGTTCCCGAACCATCTCTGTCATGGCACGACGGATGGCGCGGCGCTCCTGAAGTACCCAGTCTGTCATATCGCAAAGCTCATAAAACTCGGCGATATCCGGACAGTGGTCCGGAGCTTCCAGATAGCTTTCAAGCACGGAAGCATTGTAAGTGGGCAAAGGGACATTTCTCTCCTTGGCATATTCAATAATTGTTGCCGGTTTCAGCGATCCGGCCAGATGTACATGCAAATCAATCATGACTCTATTGCCTCCTTCTCATTCAATGCTTCTCTTAACTGGTGAATTGTTTTCTTTTCTGTCGGATGCCAGGCCCAGCCGGCAATCTCATCCAGCGGTTCCAGCACAAAACGTCGGTTTATCATATCCGGATGGGGTACACATAAATCTTTTGTATGTATGATTTCTTCGCCATACAAAAGCATGTCCAGATCAATGGTCCGAGGTCCCCAGTGAATCTTGCGCTCCCGGTGTAAAATCAGCTCAATTTCCTGCATTCGCTTTAAAAGAACTTCCGGCGGAAGCCAGGTCCGCAGTTTCAGGCACCCATTTAAAAATTCATCCTGGTCTGTATAACCATAAGGTTCTGTTTGAATCAGAGTAGAGACTTTCTCCACCTGAATTCCCCGTGTTTCTGACAAAAACCGGATGGCAGACCGGATATTTTCCTCCTTATCTCCCATATTACTTCCGATTCCTATATAAACCTCCTGCCATTCCCGACAAGCTTCGGCATACACGGTGCCGAAGGGTATCGGTATCGGGGCTTCAGGCTTATATAACTCTACACGTACTTTATTAAGTTTTGGAAAATTTATCATTAAATCTTCGCAAATTTCTCCGGCCGCCCGTTCAATGAGCTGATGATTCTGCCGCGTCATAATATCTTTAATAAACTCACAGACTGTTCCGTAATTTACAGAAGTCTCCAAATCATCTGTATGCTCTGCTTCCCAGGTGTCCAAATATAAATCTGCCGAAACATAAAACATCTGTCCGTTTTCTGTCTCCTCCGGATATACGCCATGGTGGGCAAATACTTCCAAATCTCTTATCCCAATGTGTCCCAAATCGATTCCTCCCGCACTTTCAAAATCGCCTCAGTCATTTGAATTGCCCGGCGGTTGGCTTCCACATCATGAACACGGACAAAGCTCATTCCGGCCATAACGCCCATTACCGTCGTCACTAACGTCCCTTCCACTCTCTGGTCTGCCGGTAAATCCAGTGTCAGCCCGATCATAGATTTTCTGGAAGTTCCCAATAATACCGGGTATCCCAATTCCCTGAAAGCATCCAAATGCTTCATGACAATCAGGTTGTGTTCGTAGGTTTTTCCAAAACCCACACCCGGGTCCAGAATGATTTTGTCGTCTTCAATTCCTGCCGCCTTTGCAAGATTCAAAGTTTCTTTTAAATCATTCAGGCATTCTGTCATAAAATGCCCATAGTCCGGTACCTTCCGGTTGTGCATCAGACAGCACGGCACCTTTGTTCTGGCAATAACCCCGGCCAGCTTTTCATCGTATTTTAAGCCCCAGACATCATTGACCAAATCTGCCCCGGCAAGGATCGCCGCCTCAGCCACACCGGATTTATAAGTATCTATCGAAACCGGCACATCAAACCGCTGTTTCACGGCCTCAATCACCGGAATCACCCGCGACTTTTCCTCTTCATCGGAAATCAGTGTATGTCCCGGCCGGGTCGATTCACCGCCGATATCGATAATATCGGCCCCTTCCGAAATCATCTGTTCCGCATGTTTTAAAGCCTTATCTAAAGTTGTATATTTACCGCCGTCAGAAAACGAATCCGGCGTCACATTTAAAATACCCATAATATAGGTATGTCCTGTCAATTCAAATTCTTTTCCGCCAATGTTCATTGATTTTTTCATGCAATCACTCCCGGTGTCTTTTTGTCTTCAATCCAGTCACATTCAGCTGCCGCAGAACAAGCATAACAAGCCCGGGATATTTTATCCGCCCGGTAAAGAATCCGCCCAAGAGGGTTTGCATCCGCCGCCGCTTTATCCCGATGGCTTAATATGGCCTGACAAATTTCTTTATTTTCATTCGCTGTAAAACCAGCATCTGTTAATATTCCCTCCGCCAGCTCGGCGCTGGAAATATGATGAGGAATCCCTTCTTTATATTGCAGATATTTTCCCACATCATGAAGAAGACCCGCCGCATAAATCACATCCTTGCGGAAACCTGCGCCCCGCTCCAGGTTATCAATCCAGCCAATCCGGGCCACATCTAAAAGATGAGTTATGCTATGACCGCAGAATATCCGGTCCTTCTCCAAAATATTGATCCACTCCATGGATTTTTTAAATTCCGGATGCTGCAAAATCTTCTGCACCCGCACCATATCCGCCGGAATCTCATTCCATTTCATGGCTTCACCATATTGAATACCATCTGCTGTAATGCCGAATTGTTCTCAAAGGCGCCCCGGCAGACATAGGTCATCGTCTGACTTCCCGGTTTTTTAATTCCCCGCATCGTCATGCACATGTGCTCTGCCTGCAGAATAACCATAACACCCTTCGGTTTCAAATACGTCATAATGGCATCCCCAATCTGAGCTGTCATCTGCTCCTGAATCTGAGGCCGCTTTGCAAACACATCCACCGTCCGGGCCAATTTGCTCAGTCCAACAACTTTATCATCCGGTATATAGGCGATATGAGCTTTTCCATAGAAAGGCAGCAAATGATGTTCGCAGGTCGAATAAAAGGTGATGTCCTTCTCCAAAACAAGCTCATTATTGATAGCCGGAAAGGTTTTTTCCAAATAAACCGACGCATCCTCATCCAATCCACCGTAAATTTCTTTATACATATTGGCTATACGATGCGGCGTCTCAGCCAGCCCCGGACGTTCCAGGTCCTCGCCGATGCCCTCCAAAAGCAATCTTATCGCCGCCTCGATTTTCTTCTCATCTATCATGTCAGCCTCCGCTTTTTTATACATTTTTTCCTAGTATACCATAAAATGTCGAAATAGTTGATAAGGAACCAAAAATTATTATAACATCTTCGGGTTGAGCCTGTTTTTTTGCAAGCTCTAAAGCATTTTCCGCTGTTTTTGCATCGACGACCTGCGGGAAATAGTCCTGGGCTGCAATTTTTAATTCTGCGCTGTCAAGTCCCCGGGCATTCTCCGGTGTGAAGCTGATTAAAACAGAGGAAACCGATTTCATTTCCTTCAAGATAGACACATAATCTTTATCTGCAAAAACACCCATGACGAGAATTTTCCGCCGTTCCGGAAAATAAGCTTCGATGGTCTCCCGGAGACTCACCGCTCCTTCCGGGTTGTGAGCGCCGTCAATGAAAATCAAGGGTTCTTTGGAAAGGCACTGGAACCGTCCCGGCCATCTTGCTTTTTCCAGCCCCTGGACAATGGCTTCACATATTGGCATTTGCATTTCTAATGCTTCTATAGCTTCAATGGCAAGGCAGGCATTTTGTACCTGATAGGTGCCGCCCAGATGTATCGTCAGGTTTTTATATTGTTTATAATCAAAGATCTGACAGGCCAACATGGACAATGTTTTCCCCTCCTGATCCGATGACGCATTGACATCTTCAAACAGACACCGTTCTTTAACATTCAGTTTATCCCAGGCCGCAACTGTCGGAGAAATATTTTTTTTACGGCATTGTTCCAGAAGAACGTTCATAGCTTCCGGCTTCTGAGGTGAAAGCACTGCCGGTGTTCCCGGCTTTAATATGCCCGCTTTTTCAAAAGCAATCTCCGAAAGTGTATTTCCAAGCCGGGCCATGTGGTCCATGGATATCGGCGTAATAACGGACAGCACCGGATGCTCCACCACATTGGTGGAATCGAGTCGTCCGCCCATGCCCGTTTCAAGAACGACAAAATCACAGGCATTTTTCTTAAAGTACCAAAACCCAAGGGCTGTCTCTGCCTCAAATACGGTCGGAACCTCCAGGCCGTCGGCCGCCATGGATTCACAGATTTCCCGGATTATGCTCATTCCTTCAGCTAAAGCTTCTGGTTCAATGTAAACACCGTTAATCTGTATTCGCTCTCTATAATCAGATAAGGTTGGCGATATATATCGTCCAACCTTATAGCCTGCCGCTTCTAAAATCGCTGCGATAAATGTACAGACAGACCCTTTCCCGTTGGTTCCCGCAACATGGATGATCTTTAACGCCCGTTCGGGCCGTCCCAACCGGTTCAGAAGTTCCTCCATTCGTTCCAGGCCAAGGACAATGCCTGACTTTCCCATCTGCTGAATCCACTCCATTGTCTCTTCATATGTCATTTGATTCATCCTGCTGTCACCTACTTTTCGTCACACACCTGGAAAATGTAAAATTTCAGATAATAGGACTCATCTGCTGCCCATAAAATCGGATGGTCCGGCGCCTGAGTGCGAAATTCCACCTGGCGCAAACGCTTATGGGCGCTGCGGGCTGCCTGCTGAATAGTTTCCGTAAACCGTTCATAATCCATAAAATGGGAACAGGAACATGTCGCCAGATAGCCGCCGTCCTTCACCAGCTTCAATCCGCGGATATTGATTTCCCGGTAACCTTTCACTGCATTTTTAATCGAATTTCTGGACTTGGTAAAGGCCGGAGGGTCGAGAACAACCAAATCAAATTTCTTTCCCTCTTTTTCTAAAGCCGGAAGATACTCAAACACATCGGCACAGACAAAATCCACAAAGGAATCCACGCCATTTAAGACCGCATTTTCCCGAGCCTGATCCACAGCCAACTGGGACGCATCCACGCCGGTCACATGAACCGCACCGCCGAGGGCCGCATTTAAAGCAAAGGAACCGGTATGAGTGAAACAATCCAGCACTTCAAAACCCTTGCTTAAATTTCCTACTGCTTTCCGGTTCTCTTTCTGGTCCAGGAAGAAACCGGTTTTCTGTCCGTCTTTCACATCGACCATGTATTTGACACCATTTTCCACAATCGGCACTTTCGTATCAAAGGCTTCACCGATGAAGCCCTTCACCCGCTCCATGCCTTCCTGCTGGCGAACCTTCGCATCGCTCCGCTCATAGACGCCGCGAATCCGGATTCCGTCTTCCGCCATAACTTCTTTTAACAAATCAATAATCTGCATTTTATATTTATCAATGCCCAGGGCCAGTGACTGAACCACAAGGACATCCGAAAATTTATCCACAACCAGTCCCGGAAGGAAGTCGGCCTCGCCAAAAATTACCCGGCAGCTCTCCGTGTCAATGACCTTTTTCCGGTATTCCCAGGCGTTTTTTACACGCATTCTTAAAAATTCTTCATCTATCTCCTGATCCACATTCCGCGTCATCATGCGGATGCGGATTTTTGAAGCATTATTTATAAATCCACGGCCCATCGGATATCCGTCAAAATCCCGGACAATGACATCTCCGCCGTTCTCATAATTACCCATCACCGTATCGATTTCATTATCAAAAACCCAGGCGCCTCCGGCCTTTAACGTCCGGCCTTCGCCCTTTTTCAATGTTACGATTGCTGTTCCCATCATTTTCCCTCTTTACTACGATTTCTTATATCTATTTACTTTACCATTGCCATGAAAGGGAATCAAGAATATTTTTTTCATGACGCATATTTTGTCCATCCTACGGCATAATATATCTATGAAGAAAAATTTTATTCTTTGTGGTCTGGCGGGTTGGTGCATGGAAGTACTGTGGACCGGACTGGGCTCCATAGTGTCACGTGACCCCAAACTGACCTGCCGGACTTCTGTGTGGATGTTTCCAATCTATGGAATGGCTGCTTTTTTGTCTCCCATCAGCAGACGGCTGAATGGCAAAAGTACATTCTTTCGAGGAGGTTTATATACATTACTTATTTTTGCCACGGAATACACCACCGGTGCGGTTCTGAAAAAATATCACCGCTGCCCCTGGGATTACAGTGAACAGCCTGCAAATATCAATGGATTAATCAACCTGTGCTACACGCCTTTATGGTTTGGCGCCGGTCTGTTTTTTGAAAGAATGCTATCTAAAGCTAATGCAAAATAAGGCACAAGCCCTAAACGGCCTGTGCCTCATTTATCTTATACCTCCAGCACCAGAAACTGGTAGCCTTTCATCAGAATCCGGCTGCCATGCTCTGATTTTTCCGGCTGACTAATATCCCCGGATTCACCGTTTCGGCTGGCGCCCGACCAATCACTGCAGTTATCAATCAAGATTTTCTTGACTTCCCCGGGAACAAAAACTTCTCTTGACTCCATCTGATAATTTGCCAGCACCAGTAATGTTTTCTCTTTACCTTTCCGGTAAAATCCCATAAAATTCTTCAACTCTTCAAAGGCCGGCACCTGTTTTCCGTAAACTACAGCTTCACCGTATTCCGGGTTCGTTCTCATAGAAATCAGTTTCTTATAAAAGTTCAGCACAGAATCTGCCCGGTCTTTCTGCTCTTCCACATTAATCTCATGATAATTTTCATTTTCCTTAAGCCACGGCTCCTCCGCCGAGAATCCGGCATGGATTTCCCCACTCCACTGCATCGGTGTCCGGGCATTATCCCGGCTCATTTCTGCAATAACTTTCAAGGCTTCGGATTCATCCAGGCCATGTTCCAAAGCTACATGATACTCGTCAATAGTATTGATATCGTCCACTTCCCGAATCGATTTAAACGTCTTATTTGTCATCCCGATTTCCTGTCCCTGATAGAGGAATGGCAGACCAAAGGTCATCAAAGAGATTCCGGCAAGCATTTTTTTGCTTGTCTCATTGACATCACCCTCCGGAAGATAGCGGCTGACACCTCTCGGCTCATCATGATTTTCAATAATATTTGCCATCATGCCAATGTCCTGGGAAACCTGCTTACTCTTATAAACGGCATCTCTGAATTCATCCGGACTTATCTTCCGACAATCATACCATCCCTTTTCACTTCCGCCCAAAATATGCGGTGCAAAATCAAAAATCGATTCAAAGCAGCCGTCATTTCCGATATACCGCTCCAGCTCTTCCGGCCGGAAATCAAAAAGTTCTCCAATAGTAAACGCATGATATGGCTCGAAAGCTTCCTGTTTCATTTCCTGCAGGAAATCGTGTACTCCTTCGACATATTTAAGCATTTCCGTACCGGAACACATTCCGTCCTCCCTATCCGCCGGAAAGTCCTGAAACCGCAAATCCTTCTTTATATTAATGATCGCATCCAGACGGAATCCGGCGATACCCTTCTCAAGCCACCAGCGAATCATTTTATAAATCTCCTGACGCAGTTCCGGATTTTCCCAATTTAAATCCGGCTGTTCTTTGGCAAACATATGAAGATAGAACAGATTGTCATATCCCGGAAGTTTTTCCCATACGCTGCCTCCAAAATAGGAACGCCAGTTACACGGCGGATTGCCGTTCTTTCCTTCCTTAATATAAAAATACTTTCCGTATTTACCAAAAGGGTCCTTTAAGGCTTTCTGAAACCACTCATGCTGGTCTGAACAATGATTCACGACCAAATCCATAACAATAGCAATGTCCCGTTTCTTTGTCTCCGCCAGCAGCTCGTCCATATCCTCTATGGTTCCAAAGGCCGGGTCAAGGGCATAATAATCGGAAATATCATAGCCCTGGTCCACAAAAGGCGATTGATAAATCGAAGAAATCCAGACAATTCCCACGCCCAGTTCCTTTAAATAATCCAGTTTTTCAATAATTCCCCGCAAATCACCGATACCGTCGTCATTTCCATCCTTAAAGCTTTTTGGATATATCTGATAGGCCACCTTGCCGTGCCACCATTTTTTCTTCATCATTTTACCGCTCCTCACTTTGAAATTCTGTATGATTATGTTATTATACGATTAATTATAGGAATTTTCTTCCGTTTTTCCCGGTTTTTATTACACGATTCTGCGATCAACTGCAAAAAGGAGGATTTTTATGAAAGTCAAAAAAACTTTGTCCATTGATGAAGCTAAATTAAAAGAAAAAGCGCCTCATGGCGACGTCTTTTTTCCCTTTCAATACCATTTAACCCATCTGAACACCACTTCTCCCGAAGTGTCGATTCACTGGCATCCTGAAATGGAGCTTTCCATGATTACCTCCGGCCAGGCTCACTACTCCATTGATTTTCAGGATTACAAAGTATCCGAAGGGGATATTATCTGTATTCAGCCAAATCTCCTGCACTCAGTCAAAATCCGGCCAAAGGAACCCCTGACTTCCGACTCCTTTGTGTTTCACCTGAATCTTCTGGGTAATTCCCCGGCAGACATCTGCACACGGCGGTATTTCACGCCAATTACCGAGGGCACTTTGAAACTCCCTCAGATCATATCTAAAGAAAATCCCATGTATTCGGAGTTAAAAAAACATTTTGAGCTGCTCACTGACTGCTGCCGTCAAAAAGCAACCGGATATGAACTTGAAATCAAAGCGCTGCTCTTTCACCTGCTTTGCATGATTATTTCCAGCCCACAGACTCACCGCACAACACCGGACAATACACATAGCGAACGGATGAAGCGCATATTTAATTATCTGCATGACCATTATTCCGAGGATATTTCCGTTGAGGATGCAGCCAGTCTCTGCGGTATTACTCCATCCCATTTTATGCACTATTTCAAAGAAAAAAGCGGAACCACCTTCACCCAATATTTAAACCAATACCGGCTGAACCAGTCCGCTTTACTTTTAAGCCAGGGCATTCCTGCCGCCGAAGCCGCCTTCGCCTGCGGCTTCAATAACCTGCCTTATTTTTATAAACGCTTCCGGGAATACTATCGGATGACACCCCGGGAATTTCAACTGCGAAAATAAACTATTTTGGGAGCCGTTCATTTAACTTCGGGTAAATACGCTCCCGAAACCATGGTTCAGAAGAGGCTTTCACTGCCTCTTCCAGCCCAAACCAGGCCACGCCGCTGTTTTCATCCGGCTTCATGTGAAGACTTTCCTCCTCGGAAGCTTCCAACAGGTAGGTGACATTCAAATGCAAATGGGAGGATACATAGGCCCCGTGTTTCACATGTCCGTCCACCGTCAGCACTTCCAGGGAATAAATATCCTCCGTCACCGGATGTACCTGCCGGATACCGCTCTCTTCCTGAACCTCCCGCAGAGCGACCGACAGCAAATTTTCCTCTCCATCCGCATGCCCGCCCATCCAGGACCAGGAATCATAAATGTTATGATAAACCATCAGCACTTTCGTCCGCGCTTTATTTACGACCCAGGCCGAAGCCGTCATATGCACCAGGGCATTTTCCCTTGAAAAAATATTTTCCTGATGTTTCAGACAATATAGCATGAATTTTTTATCCTGTTCTTCCTGTTCATTTCCCGGTTGGTATTGTTCAATTTGCCGGATTAACTTCATAAATTATTTCCTCCGTTTTGATTTACTTTTTTCGGCTTCTGCCTTATAATATTTAAATTAGACTAAAATCGAGGTGATACACCATGACAAATAAGCAGAAGGGCATTATATGTATTCTCATCTCCGCCTTTTCCTTCGCGTTGATGAATTTATTTGTTCAGCTTGCTGGAGATATCAATCCGATTCAGAAAAGCTTTTTCCGGAATCTGATTGCCTTTTTATTTGCGGCTGCCATTTTATTTAAAGAACATGATTTTTCATTTCAAAAACGTAATCTGAAATATCTTATCCTTCGTTCAACTTTGGGAACAATTGGTATTTTATGTAATTATTACGCCCTGGGACACTTGCTTCTGTCCGACGCTTCCATGCTCGGAAAGCTGTCGCCTTTTGTCGTTCTCATTTGTTCCTACATCTTTTTAAAAGAAAAAATGAACGGCTTCCAGGTTTTCAGTATTGTTGTTGCCTTTATCGGCAGCCTGTTTATCATCCGGCCCGGCTTTTCCCTGACAGAAATGCTGCCGGCTCTGATGGGGCTGATCGGCGCCATCGCCGCAGGCTCGGCCTACACCACAGTACGATATCTTGGACTTCGGGGTGAACGGGGACCTTTTATTGTTTTTTTCTTCTCCGCATTTTCCTGCATTGCCGTTCTTCCTTATATTATACTGAACTTTGAACCAATGACAATGAAACAGCTCGACACACTGCTCCTGGCCGGTGTTGCCGCATCGGGCGGTCAGTTCGGCGTTACCTACGCCTATAAATTTGCCCCGGCCCGGGACATTTCCATTTATGATTACACGCAGGTCATTTTTGCGGCCGTTCTTGGCTTCGTCGTATTCGGCGAACTGCCGGATGGTCTCAGCCTGATTGGTTATATCATTATCTGCGGTATATCCCTTTTAATGTATATGTATAATATGGGTTATTTAAAAATACGAAAGGATGCAACACACCATGAACAAGACTAAAAACACCTTACTGCTTCTTTTGACAGCCTTTATCTGGGGCGTCGCCTTTGTCGCTCAAAGCGTGGGTATGGACTATGTAGGTCCTCTGACCTTCAATGCTTCCCGATTTATCATCGGCGCGGTTTTCCTCATTCCGTGTATCGCATTTCTGAATACACTGAAAAAAAAGGATACGGACACTTCCGGCAAGCCTTCGGCCAATTCCGAATCTCAGGATAAGAAAACACTCCTGATTGGGGGCTTGTGCTGCGGCATCGCTATTGCCGTTGCCAGCACTCTGCAGCAATATGGCATATCCATGACCACCGTCGGAAAGGCCGGTTTTATCACAGCCCTATACATCGTTATTGTTCCTATACTTGGCATTTTTCTTAAGAAAAAGCCACGGCTGATTATCTGGGTCAGCGTCATCCTCGCCCTGGCCGGGCTGTATTTCTTGTGTATGACAGACAGTCTCAGCTTCAGCAAAGGCGATACCATGGTGCTTCTCTGTGCCCTGGCTTTCTCCATACATATTTTAATTATTGACTATTTTTCACCAAAGGTTGACGGCGTACGGATGTCCTGTATTCAGTTTTTCATCGCCGGAATCCTCTGCGGTGTTCCGGCACTGATTTTTGAACATCCGGAATTTTCTTCTCTGATTGCCGCCTGGGCCCCGATTCTCTATGCAGGAATCCTCTCCTGCGGTGTGGCTTACACGCTCCAGATTGTAGCCCAGAAAAACTATGACCCGACCATTGCTTCGCTGATTTTAAGCCTGGAATCGGTGTTCAGCGTTCTCGCCGGCTGGGTCATTCTGCACCAGGCCCTTGCGCCAAGGGAAATCTTCGGCTGCGTTCTTGTATTTATTGCGATCATTCTGGTACAGCTTCCAAATAGGAACACCTTAATTAAAAAATGAAAATCTGTTCAATCGGTATGCCGACGGCTCTGGAAATATCCACGGCCAATTTAAGAGACGGATTATACTGGGCTTTTTCCAAGCGCATAATCGTCTCCCGACGGACACCGACTTTTTCCGCCAGCTGCTCCTGGGTCAATCCCACCTGCTGGCGGTATTTTTTTAAATGACATATAAATTCAGCCATAATCATTCACCTTCGTCTTCCCAATCTGCCGAATCCATCTGGTCATAACGGTACAATAAATATTCATTCAGAAATTGAACCAAACCGCAAATCAAAGAGATTCCCGAAGTCAATAAGACAGCCACGATCCCGGCGCTCACACGACTTCCCGACTTCCCGTCATCCCCACAAGAAGAATCAGCAAAAAAGTTAAACGATATCCCACTCTCAGCGCTTTTAATTCAGCTTCCCGGCGATTTTTCCGAAAGCGTTCATCTGCCAGGACATTGGACATTTTTCCTTCATAAAAGAACCCAAAAAAGCCAAAAAAGATAAAAAATACAAAAGGGAAAATAATACCATAAACCAGATAGGTCCAGATTCCCAGGAAACCAATAAAGCCCAAAAAGCCCAGATATCCAAACTTCGGACTGATCTTCCGTGTCCGGCCTGTCCGCTTACTCTCCCGCTTCACGACTAATCCGCTGACAATCAGGGAAACAACCAGATAAGCAACGTATAAAAGCACCAAAATCAACGCCAGAATCATCGGCACATCCTTAATCTGGAACTGATAACTGCCGAAATCCATCGGATAAACCAACCGCCCGTCATTAAAGGTCAGAGAATATCCGATAGCCGCCGCTGTACATATGGCGCAAATCACTCCTAAAATAATTAATCGTTTCAAGTTCCTTTTTGACATAAGCTTTTCCTCCCCGGCTCAGAATTTCCCACAGAACAAAAAAGTGATATATTTATCTCTTCTATCCTGAGACAAATATATCACTCTCTAATAGCATTGTCAATATAAAAAGTGCGAAATATATCACTTTTTAACAGCCGATATCTGCTAATACTTCTTTCAATGTTTCCGCAGACTCTTTCAGATTTTTCTGTTCCTCTTCATCCAAATCAATTGGCACCAGGCTTTCCAAACCATCCTTTCCGACAATCGCCGGCATACTCAAAACCACATCGTCTATACCATACTCTCCGTGCATCCGGCTGGAAATCGGAAGAATCGATTTTTCATCCCGGACAATGGCCTCACAAATCCGGCGCACCGACATGGCAATACCGTAATATGTGGCTTTCTTCTTGGCTATAATCTCATAAGCGCTGTTCTTAACCGTATCTGCAATCCGAGCCGCCGCCTTTTCATACTTATGCCTGCCCCGCATTTCGTAAAAATTCCGCAGAGGCACACCGGAAACATTGGCGCTGCTCCAGGCCGCAATCTCGCTGTCTCCATGTTCACCGACAATAAAGGCATGGACACTCCGGCTGTCCACACCAAGATACTCACCAATTTCATATTTTAAACGGGATGTATCGAGGACCGTGCCCGAACCAATGACCCGATTCTCCGGAAAACCACTGATTTTTAAAGCCGCATAGGTGAGAATATCTACCGGATTGGAAACAATCAATAAAATGCCCTGACAGTCCCGCTTTGAAATCTCCGGAATAATTTTCTGAAGGATTGCCACATTTTTATGCACCAGATCCAACCGGGTCTCCTCCGGTTTCTGATTGGCTCCCGCCGTAATGATAATGATCGCCGCATCCACAATATCATCATAACTTCCCGCATAAATTTTCATCGGACGCCCAAATGGCAGGCCGTGACTGATATCCATTGCTTCACCTTCCGCCCGGTCCGTATCTGCATCAATCAACACCATTTCCGAAAACAAACCGCTCTGCATCAAGGCAAAAGCCGATGCCGAGCCTACAAAACCACAGCCGATCATGGCTACTTTTCTTAAATTCACTTCCTGGCAATTCTTTTCCATGTAAAAACCTCCTGTCACTTGGTATTTTATACAAAAAGAATTATCATATACTTAAATTTCCCCGGATTTTTTGAAGTCTGAAAAATAACTATGGCGAAATCACCCTGTTTGCTGATTTCACCATTTTATCCTTTGTAAATATTCATTTTCTTATTTCTCCAACAATTCTAAGTATTTCTCCCTTTCTTCTTTCGGCACCTTTAAAGCTTCCATCGCATTTTCTGCAGACAATGCCATCGTCTCCATCAGATTTCTAATGGAAGCAAGTCTTTCTTCTGCTACACCGCTCTCATGGCCCTCACGTAAACCTTCAGCATGACCCTCAAGTCGTGCATCTGCCAATTCTTCCCACAACCGCATATACTTTACACCTACTTCCTGACTGCTTTTAAGCATATCAATCTGGTCCGCAAGCTTCCGTACACGTGAGTCCTCGATGTTCTTTTCATACCGTTCAGGATCTTCTACATAATGTAAAAATTCAACAAGCCTTCGCGGAACCTCATCACAGGTCATATGAAACGTGTACTTATACTTGTCTTCCCCAAACAGATCAAATGGCGCAATAAAGATGACATAGACATCATTCATCTTTCCAAAATCCAAATCTCCCGGCTGCAAAAGATTCACATCAATAGCCAGCACATCCAGCCGCACAGCTCTTGAATCATAGTAAGGTTCCTTCGTCTGCTCTGCAGCACTAAACCGGATGGCTGGTATCTCTCTGTCGCTAAAAATAATGGACAGAATATTCCTGCTAATCTCCGGATCACTCATAGCCGTATCAAAAAGGAAACGGTCCAGCAATGTCAGATTCTTTAACGGTTTGCGCCCTTGCTTTTGTTCTTGTCTGTTCTCCAATAGATTTCCTCCTTCATCGTAGCATATTTTTTTATGTATCGCAAGAACAGGTTAGCACACTTCTGTTGTGGATTCTGTCAAAGTTGGTTGTCGAACCGCTTTTATTCATCGCCAAAAATACCCTGGTTATCCATTTTTCTATTGTCCCAGGATATCTGCAATGACTTCCCGCACCGTAGAGATTTTCTGTATTTTATCCACATTGGCGCCGCAGAAAACAAGACCATTTTCCACATCGCCCTGAACCGCCCGAATGAGAGCATCGGTAATACAGTAGGGAATGGCCGCCGGATTACAATTTCCCAGACATTGTTTACAATGGATTTCATCCCGCTTTCCCCGGGCAACTCTTTCAAGAAAAGCATTTTTGATGCCCCGGCCCGGCATCCCCACCGGACTTTTTAAAATGACAACATCTTCTTTTTTTGCTTTAATATAAGCTTCTTTAAAGTTTTTGTGGGCATCGCATTCCTCCGTTGCCACAAAAGGTGTTGCGGCCTGAATGCCAGATGCACCCAGTGAAAGAGCATGCTGGGTCTTCTCCACTGTGTCGATACCTCCCGCTACAACGACAGGAATTTCTTTTTCGTATTTTTCACCATATTCATGACACACATGGATAATCCGCCGAATTTCCTCATCATAATCGGCCATCATATGGTTTATATCAGCATCGCTGCCCTTGGTAAAGGGCATCAGCTCTTTTTCCGAAAAGCCCAGATGACCGCCTGCCATAGGTCCTTCGATCACGACCATATCCGGAACGCGATGGTGATTTCTGTCCCAGAGACGACAGATAACTTTTGCAGCTTTCTCTGAAGAAACAATGGGTGCAATTTTGACCGCAGAATCCCGGACGTATTCGGGCAAATTTCTCGGCAGTCCCGCACCGGAAATAATCACATCCACACCGGCCCGAACAGCCGCTGTCACATACTCTTTATAATTTCTTGTAGCAACCATAATATTAGCACCAATAATACCGCCTTTGGCTTTTTCTTTCGCCAAAGCAACCTGCTCTTTGATAGCTTTTAAATTGGCCTCTAAAGGGTTCTTTTCAAAATCGGGACGATAAAATCCAATCTGAGCCGTAGAAATAACGCCGATACCACCTTCTGCTGCCACGGCGCCTGCCAGAGACGAAAGGCTGACTCCGACACCCATGCCTCCCTGTATGATTGGCAGTTTTGCCGTTAACTCCCCGATTTTTAATGGTTTAATCTGTTTTGATTTCATGATTTTCTCCTAAAAATGACGGAACCGCTCATAACGTTCCCCGGCAATAGCTTCCGGCGCCATCTTATCATAGCGCTTAAAAAATTCAATCATGGCCTGCTTCATTTTCTCTGCCAACGCTTCACCATTATCCACATGAACCGGCTCCGGTTCAGCAAATACTCTGTCAACGACTTTCAATGCTTTCAAATGCTCTGATGTCATTTTCATAACTTCGGCCGCCTCATCGGCCCGTTTACCGTCCTTCCATAAAATGGCGGCAAAGCCCTCCGGTGAAAGCACCGAATAAACCGAATTTTCCAGACACCAGACTTCATTGCCTACGGCCATAGCCAATGCGCCGCCGCTGCCGCCTTCACCGATAACAATAGATAAAACCGGCACAGTCAGCCCGGCCATTTCCATAAGATTCCGTGCAATGGCTTCGCCCTGTCCCCGTTCTTCCGCTTCGATACCGCAAAAAGCTCCGGAAGTATCTACAAAACAAACAGTGGGACGACGAAACTTCTCCGCCTGCTTCATGAGACGCAATGCCTTGCGGTAACCCTCCGGATTTGGCATACCAAAGTTCCGCTCCACCTGTTCTTTCAAGTCACGGCCCTTCTGCTGTCCGATGATCGTCACCGGACGCCCGTCCAGAAAACCAATACCGCCCACAATGGCCGGGTCATCCTTCACATTCCTATCTCCATGAAGCTCCATGAAATCCTCAAAAATATGTTCAATATAATAAAGACTTGTCGGACGGTCCGTTTCCCTGGCAATCCGTACCCGATCCCATGCTGTAAATTCCATTTGTCCTACGCCTCCCTATTTACCAAACGATGTGCCCGAATGAGCTGAAACAAACACTGTTTTAAATCTTTGCGTTTCACAATCTTATCGATAAATCCATGTTCCATCATAAATTCCGCCCGCTGAAAGCCTTCCGGCAGCTTCTGCCCAATGGTTTGTTCGATGACCCTTTGACCGGCAAAGCCAATCAGTACGCCCGGCTCCGCAAGAATCACATCACCAAGCATGGCAAAGCTGGCCGTCACACCGCCGGTCGTTGGATCAGTAATCACTGAAAAATAAGGCAGACCGGCCCGTCCGTGGGCTTCCACCGCTGCCGAGGTCTTTGCCATCTGCATCAACGATAAAATGCCCTCCTGCATCCGTGCGCCGCCGGAACACGTAAAAATAATGACAGGAAGCTTTAATTGTGTGGCTGTTTCGATGGCCCGGGTGATTTTTTCACCAACAATCGTCCCCATACTTCCCATCATAAACCGGGAATCCATGATAGCCAGCACCGTCTGCTCACCATGAATGGTACATAAGCCATAAATGACGCCCTCGTTTAATCCGGTGGACTTTCTCATGGCCGCCAGCTTTCCTTCATATTCCGGAAAATCCAGTGGATTCCTGTCCTCCATCACAGCATCCAGTTCTTCAAAGCTTCCTGCGTCGGCAATCTGCCCAATGCGTGTCCAGGCCGAAATACGTTGATGGTGATGGCACTCCTGACACACATAAAAGTTTTTCTCCAAATCTCTGTCATAAAGAATCGCACCGCATTTCTCACATTTTTTCCAGAGGCCTTCCGGAACATTTGGCTGTTCCGACACCTCTGCCGGATTCAATTCCTTTTCCGACACCAAAGCATCCTGGCGAATACTCTGACGGCGGTTGGACAGGGTGATATAGGTCGTTTTCTTAAACATACTGTTTAATTTCGACATCATTCACCCTCCCTTTCCATTTGCTCAATAAAGTCTGTACTAAAATCGCCGCTCTGGAATTTCGGATGGTTCATAATCTCCATCTGAAAATCCACATTCGTGTCGATACCGTCTACAATAAATTCGCTCAACGCACTTTTCATCTTTTTAATGGCTTCATTCCTGGACTTGCCAAGAACAATCAACTTTGCAATCATCGAATCATAGTAGGGTGGAATGGTATAACCGGCATAAACCGCCGTGTCCACCCGTATGCCCTTGCCGCCCGGCAGGTGAAGCCGTTCAATTTTCCCCGGTGACGGGCGGAAATTCATTTCCGGATTTTCCGCATTAATCCGACATTCAATGGCATGACCCTTAAATTCGATATCTTCCTGTCGAATATTTAAAGGTTCTCCGGCGGCAATTCGAATCTGACTTTTAATCAAATCCACCTTCGTCACAAATTCTGTTACCGGATGTTCTACCTGAATCCGGGTATTCATTTCCATAAAATAGTAGTTTTTATGCTTATCCAATAAAAATTCAATCGTTCCTGCACTCTCGTAGCCGACAGCTTTGGCAGCCTGAACGGCCGTACGCCCCATCTTTTCCCGGAGCTCATCATCGATGGCCGGGGACGGTGATTCCTCCAGCACCTTCTGATGCCTTCTTTGAATGGAGCAATCCCTTTCTCCCAAATGAATGACATGACCATAAGCATCGCCCAAAATCTGAAATTCAATATGATGCGGAGATTCAATATATTTTTCAATATACATAGTATCATCACTAAAACTGCTGATTGATTCCATCTGTGCCATTCGGAAATTTTCTTCAAAATCCCCGGAGCTGTGGGAAATCCGCATGCCTTTGCCGCCACCGCCGAAAGATGCCTTAATCATGACCGGATATCCCATGTTGTCTGCAATGGCCTTTGCCTCTCCCGTCGTGTATACCGGTTCCTTTGTCCCCGGAACTACAGGAACATCTGCTTCCATCATTGTCTTGCGCGCTTCGGATTTATTACCCATTTTATGAATTAATTCCGGTGAAGGTCCAATAAATGTAATATGACATTGACGGCACATTTCCGCAAACCGGGCATTTTCCGATAAAAACCCAAAACCGGGATGTATGGCATCCGCACCGCTGATCACCGTCGCACTGATGATATTTTCCATATTCAAATAACTGTCTTTGGAGGCCGCCGGTCCGATGCACACGGCTTCGTCTGCCAACTGAACATGAAGGGCTGTTTCATCTGCTTTTGAATAGACAGCCACCGTCTCAATACCCATTTCCCGGCAAGCCCGGATAATCCGGACGGCAATCTCGCCCCGGTTGGCAATTAATACTTTATTTATCAAGTCTGTCACCTCGTTAACCAATCATAAATGTCATTTCGCTTTCTGCCGCCAGACCTTCCTCCGTATAAGCCTTTCCATAGACGACGGCCACAGGCCTCCGGCGTTTAAGCACTTCAATTTCCATGCGGAGCAAGCTTCCCGGCACGACTTTTTTACGAAATTTCGCTTTATTAATTCCGCCGAAATAACCAATCTTACCTCGCATTTCTTCTTTATTCAAAAGAAGAACCGCCGTTGTCTGAGCCATAGCTTCCATAATCAGAACCCCCGGCATAACCGGTTCTGTAGGAAAATGTCCTGCAAAGAAGGGTTCGTTGTAAGTAACCCCTTTGTATCCCACAGCCTTTTTATCTTCTTCCAGAATTTCCACTTTATCAACAAGCAGCATCGGCTGTCTGTGGGGAATAATTTCCATAATCTCTTTAATTCCAAAAGTCATACCGCACCCCTATTCCTGTACACGAATCAGAGGCTGACCGTATTCCACGCCTTCCCCATTCTGTACGCAAATTTCCGTGACAATACCGGATACGTCACTTTGAATTTCATTCATCAGCTTCATAGCTTCCACAATACCAATGACCTGACCGGCCTCAACCCGGTCGCCAACTTTAACAAAGGGTTCGGCTTCCGGCCCCGGCGCTGCATAAAATACACCGACGATCGGAGAAACTACCGGTATTCCTCCCAGCTCATGTACTGCTTTGGCCTCCGCCCCGGCTTCTTTCTCTTCATATTCTCTGAAATTCTCCGAAGCCTCCAGGCCGCTTACCGTGCTGTCCTTTTCAGTAACCTGTAAAATTTTCGGCGGTTTCTTTCCAAGATGAATTTTTAAATTTCCTTCCTCATAATCAAATTCGGTAAGCCCTGATTCCGCCACGGTTTCGACAAGACGAAGTATCTGCTCAAATTCCATGTATTTTAAGCCTCCTCAAACTTTTTCACTGCCAGTGTTGCATTGTGGCCGCCGAATCCAAGGGAATTGGACAGGGCCACCCGGACATCACCATGAATCCCCTGACCCGGTACATAATTTAAGTCACACTCTTCATCGGGAACCTTCAGACCAACCGTTGGATGTATATAACCCTCTTCAATGGATTTGACACAGGTAATAAATTCTACTGCTCCGGCGGCTCCAAGAAGATGCCCAATCATCGATTTTGTCGAACTGATCGGCACCTGATAAGCTGCATCACCAAAAGCACGTTTAATTGCCCGTGTCTCAAATAAATCATTGTGATGGGTTCCTGTTCCATGGGCATTAATGTAACTCACTTCTTCCGGATTTACTCCGGCTTCCTTCATGGCAAGTTCCATGGCTTTTGCCGCACCGCTACCATCCTCACACGGGGATGTAATATGATATGCATCCGATGTTGCTCCATATCCGGCAACTTCTGCCAAGATTTTTGCTCCCCGTGCTTTTGCATGGGAAAGACTTTCCAAAACAACAACGCCGGCGCCTTCACCCATGACAAATCCTTTACGTTCCGTATCAAAAGGAATAGAGGCCCGTTCCGGGTCAGAAGCAGACGACAAAGCCGTCAATGCTGCAAAACCTGCAATGCCAATCGGACAAACAGCGGCCTCCGTACCTCCGGCCAGCATAACATCCACCTCACCGGACTGAATACTCCGATAAGCTTCACCAATCGAATGGCTTCCTGTAGCACAGGCTGTTACCACATTCAGAGATTTTCCACGACACCCAAAAGCAATCGAAACATTTCCGGAAGCCATATTTGAAATCATCATCGGTACAAGCAGCGGACCGACTCTTCCCGGTCCTTTTTCCACCAGACGCTTTTCTTCCTTTTCCATAATCTGGAGACTTCCCACACTGGAGCTGACACAAACGCCCACACTGAATGGATCTTCTTTTTCCATATCCAGTCCGGCATTTTCAATAGCTTCTTTGGAAGCAGCCACCGCATACTGACAAAAAAGTTCCATTCGGCGTGCCACACGCTTATCCATATAATCTGCAGCATTGAAATTTTTCACCTCTGCTGCCAGAGAAGTTTTAAAATTTGAAGTATCAAATGTACTGATTTTTCCAAATCCGATTTTCCCTGCCTTAATTCCATTCCAAAAATCTTCGATATTATTTCCAATAGGTGTAATTGCACCCATTCCTGTGACTACAACACGTTCTTTCATTTTTAAATCTCCTTATTCCCGACTTTTAATTTCCGCATGCCCGCTGATGTCACGACATTTCTACATGCCTATGCCTCCGTCGACACCAAGAACCTGCCCCGTAATGTAGCGCGCCTGGTCTGACGCAAGAAAGCATGCGGCATGAGCAATATCTTCCACTGTGCCAAAACTGCCCAGAGAAATTGCCGCGAGCATCTTCTCTTTCAATTCTTGATTCAATCCCTCGGTCATATCTGTCTGAATAAATCCCGGCGCAATGGCATTGACCGTGATTCCCCGACTTCCAAGTTCCTTTGCCGCTGCCTTTGTCAGACCAATGATTCCCGCCTTAGACGCAGCATAATTCGCCTGACCTGCATTTCCGTAAATGCCGACCACCGACGACATATTGATAATTCGTCCGTATCTTTGTTTCAGCATCTGACGGGCCACATTTTGAATACAGTTGAATGTACCTTTCAGATTAATATCAATTACTTGATCAAAGTCTGTTTCCTTCATCCTCATCAACAAGCCGTCCTTGACAATTCCGGCGTTATTGACGAGAATATCCAACCGGCCATAATGCTGAATAATATCTCCGATCATTGCTTTGACACTGTTATATTCCGAAACATCACAGCGAAAAATATCTGCTTTTCCGCCATTCGACCGGATTTCTGACTGTACTTTCTTTGCTGCTTCCTCAGAGCGGCTGTAATTAATAATGACCGTTGCTCCCTGAGAGGCCATTTCCTTAGCGATTGCCGCGCCAATACCTTTTCCTCCTCCTGTCACCAGGGCAATTTTATTCTTTAACATACCAAGGCCTCCAATTTATCCAAATCTTTGACAGTTTCTATGGTTATACATGGAATCTTTCTGTCTATCCGTTTTGCAAATCCGGCCAGTGTTTTTCCCGGTCCGATTTCTACAAAAACTTCTACGCCCATATCAATCATCACTTTCATATCCTGCTGCCATCGAACCGATTCGGAAACCTGACGGACAAGCAGCGATGCAATCCGCTCTTTATCCCAAATAATTTCTCCTGTCGTATTTGACACATAAGGAATTTTTGAATCCATCCATTTGATTTTCAAAAGCTCTGGCTTCAGCCGTTCCCCGGCTCCTTTAAGCAATGAAGAATGAAAAGGTCCGCTCACATTCAAAGGCGCTACCCGCTTTGCTCCGACCGCTTTCATAACCTCGCCCGCTGAAGCTACTGCCCCGGCCTCACCGGAAATCACCGTCTGTCCCGGACAATTATCGTTTGCAACTTCTACAATTCCCGGAGTCTCAGCACAAATCTTTTGAATAGTTTCCATATCCAACCCAAGAACCGCCGACATGGCGCCGCCCACCGGAACAGCTTCCTGCATAAACTGTCCCCGTTTATCAATGACCCGGATGGCATCTTCCACAGAAATTTTTCCTGCCGCAGTCAAAGCTCCATACTCTCCAAGACTTAAACCGGCCGTCACCATCGGGACAATCCCCATAGTTTCCACGGCTTTTAACATGGCAATCTCTGTGGTCAGCAATCCAATCTGGGTATAATGCGTAATATCTAACTTATCATTTTCTTTAAAGCAAAGACCCTGTACATCCATACCAAGCCATTCATCGGCCTGTTCATAGACCTCTCTGCTGACTGCAAAAGTCTCATAAAAATCCTCTCCCATACCAATTTTCTGAGCTCCCTGCCCCGGAAAAATCAATGCTGTCTTTTTCATTTTCTTACCTCAAAATTAATTTGATATTCAAAATATTTATTTAAAGATAAAGCCGCCGCATCTGCAGCGACCCTGTCTTTTGCCTATTTTCTAAATCTGTCTGCCTTCGTCTGTATAATTGCCAAAGCTTCATCCATCATTTCTTCAATAATTTCTTTACATGACTGACGCTTATTAACAAGTCCGGCAATCTGACCGGCCATGAAAGAGCCTTCCTCCAAATCACCATCAACAACAGCCCGTCGAAGGGAACCCAGTGTCATCAATTCAAGTTCCTTTGCCGATGCGCCTTCCCCTTCCATTTTTAAATACTTTCGGGTCATCGGATTTCTGAGCTGGCGCACCGGATGTCCAGTCGAACGCCCGGTAACCTGGGTGTCAATATCTTTTGCCTTGACGACCTTCGCCTTATAATTTTCATGAATCTGAGTTTCATCCGCCAGCAAGAACCGGGTTCCTGCCTGAACTCCTTCAGCTCCGAGCATAAAAGCTGCGGCCACGCCCCGGCCATCGCCGATACCACCAGCCGCCAGCACCGGAATGTCCACGGCCTGAACGACCTGAGGGACCAAGGCCATCGTCGTCTCCTCGCCAATATGTCCGCCGGACTCGCAGCCCTCGGCAATCAGCGCATCCGCCCCGTATTTTGCCATACGTCTGGCAAGCCCTACGGAAGCCACCACCGGAATAATTTTAATTCCTGCTTCTTTCCACAGCGGAAAGTATTTCTCCGGATTACCAGCGCCTGTCGTTACCACCGGAACACCTTCTTCCACAACCATTCGGGCAATTGCTTCCGTCTCCGGATTCATCAGCATAACATTCACCCCAAAAGGCCGATTCGTAAGTTCCTTCGTCTTCCGTACCTCTTCCCGAACAAACTCGCAGGGCGCCCCGCCCGACGCGATAATACCAAGACCGCCCGCATTGGAAACGGCAGCGGCCAGCGTATGCTCCGCCACCCAGGCCATACCACCCTGAAAAATCGGATATTTTATTTGCAATAACTCTGTAATTGCTGTTTTCATTCTATTCCTCAACACCCTGTGCCTTTAAAAAATCGATAATATCCTGAACAGTTACAATTTTAGCAGTATCATCTTCTTCAATTTTCACATCAAAGGCATCTTCCAGGGCCATAACAAGCTCAACAAAATCCAAAGAGTCTGCTTCTAAATCCTTAACCAGGGATGTTGCTGGCTGAATGGCACTTTCATCAACGGATAACTGGTCTGCAATGATTTCTTTAATTTTCTCTAACATAAATAATCTCCTCTGTCTTTCATTTTTAATTTGATATTTTAATATTTTGATATTCAAAGTATATCACTATATTTTCATTTGTCAATACAAAAAATGAGGAAACCTTATAAAAGGTCTCCCCATTCTTTCCGAATATGTTCGAGAAGTCCTTCACATCCTTCAAGGACATCCCGGTAAGTCACATCAAAATTTCCGGTATACCACGGGTCAGCCACATCCTCCGAACGACCGGCAAACTCCAACAGCTTATGAACTTTACCCTCCGGGTCACTGCCGAAAATCCGCAGCATATTCCGCATATTCCAACTATCCATACCAATCAGATAATCGTAATATTCATAATCTCTTCGGGTCACCTGGGCCGCATGCTTTCCCCGGCAGCTGATGCCCAGAGAATCCAAAATCCTCCGGGTTCCCGGATGCACCGGATTCCCAATTTCCTCCCGGCTCGTCGCTGCCGAGGCAATCTTAAAAGACCTGCCCAGGCCGGCCTTCTCCACCATATCCTTAAAAATAAACTCCGCCATCGGCGAACGGCAGATATTGCCGTGGCAAATGAAAAGTATTTTAATCATCTTTTTATATCTCCATTTAAGTCTTGTATTTCTTCTCAAACGCTTGATATTTCAGGGTTTTCCGACTTCTGAGTTTTCCTTTCTTTTCAAGGTATCTTCTCAAATCTTCTCGTATTTTCTTATGTTTTTCCCTGCAATCTTGG
>ENA-UOJC01000595-UOJC01000595.1-human-gut-metagenome-genome-assembly--contig:-C104-NODE-595-length-61943-cov-10.462125_pt1 | contig 61943 bp, 66 predicted proteins | sample MGYA00242339_ERZ723886 | MGnify/ENA metagenome assembly ERZ723886 | reverse complement strand
TCCAAACGGACTTTTTCGACAGCCGGAAGGGAGCCGCACTCCGGCTCCCTTCCGCGTTTTTTTCAGGCCTCCTGGCCCTCCACCTGGGCCTCAACCTGGGCCTCGGCCTCCTTGGCGGCCCGGGCCTCGTTGATGTCCTTGGCGGAGGCCAGAATGTCGGCGGCGTTCTCCTGAACGGATGTAACGGTCTCCATCACGCTGTCCTTCACCCGCAGGCCGGCGGCGGTGATGTGGGTGTAGGCCTTTTTGGCGTCCTTGCTGGTGAGCAGCTTCACACCGGCGGAGCCGAACAGCGCGCCGCCGGCAAAGCAGGCCAGCCTGATATAATGCTTCATCATCGTGATCGTTCCTTTCAATGGCTGATTATTTGTGTTTGCGGCCTGTAATCATGGCCAGGATCATGCAGATCATGGCGCCCCAGGCCCAAAAGCGATGTTGTTTCATCCGGCTCTCCTCCTGTCCGAAAACAAGCCTGTTCCTTTGCGTATCCCAATACTATACCAGATGAAAGCCCCCATGTATCACCGAAACAGACGGCTTTGTGCCGGTTCAGACATTTTTTCGGTACTTGGCCGGCGTCATGCCGTACTGCCGGCGAAAGGCAGCGGTAAACTGGCTGGCGCTGCCATATCCCACCGACTGGGCCACGCCCAGCACACTGAGGGACGACTCCCGCAGCAGCTGCGCCGCCCACTCCATGCGCCGCTGCCGCAGCCAGGTGTGGACCGGCAGACCGTACAGACGGCGGAAACCCTCTTTGAATGCCGTGGCGGAGAGACAGGCATGGCGGCTCAGGGTGGGAATGGTCAGGGGGTCGGCCAGATGCTCCTCCATGTAACGGCGGGTCTCCGCCAGGCTCCGCGCCGTCTCCCGATCCGGCGCCGGGGCCTTGGACACCGCCGGCGCCTGCCCCTCCGGGGCGGAGAGCAGATAGAGCAGCTCCGCCAGCTTCCACACGCACCAGCGCGCCCACTCGCCCCGGGGCAGACGATCCAGGCCGGCAAAGGCCGCCTGGGTCCAGTCCGTGGGCCCCTCCACGGCGCAGCCGTCCCGGACAGCCGCCCATCGCCGGGCCTGTTCCGTGTTCCAAGAGAGATTTCCCAAGAGGGCGCCCGGGGCCTCCGGGCCGTCCCCGGCCCCGTGGGCGTCCACCGTCACAAGGACCCCCGCCAGAGGCGCGTCAGCCCTGGCGCCGGCCAGGCCGGAGAGGCCGGCGAGAAGCAGCGCCTGCCGGGGGCCCGCCGTCAAAACCGAGCCGTCCAGCCGGGTCAGCGTCACCGACCCGCCCGTGCAGAACAGGGCCTCGAACCGCAGGGGCTCCAGTAGAAGCGGCAGGGGAAAGGAGCCCTGTTCCAGGGAGAACAGGCAGGCCCGGACCCCGGGCATCACCTGGATCCACTCCCCCAGGCCCGCCAGGAATTTCGCCAGCATGTGCCGCCTCCTCTCTCTGCCTGTCTGCCGTTCGGCCGCTTACCGGCCGAACAGTCCCTTCTTCTCCCAGGGCTCTTTCCGGATCTCTCCCGCGTCATAGCCGGCGGCCTGGATGGCGTCCCGCAAGGCCGCCTCGTCCAGCTCCGTCTCCGAGAGCACCACAGTCTCCTTTTTGCTCCGGGACGAGGTGACTTTCTTCACCGGAAAGGCTTTGCGCACCGCGTCGTTCACATGGCTCTCGCACATGCCGCACATCATGCCGTCCACCCGCGCCGTATATTTCCACATATTCTGCTGCCTCCGTCACTTTTTCAGGTACTGACCGCCGGGCGGTTTCCCGTCGGAAAACTGCCCGGCCCGCCCCGCTCGTACAGCCGCGCGGGAGTGGGTTAGCTTTGTCTAACTACCGGGTATTATAGAGCCGCTCCCACCTGTTTGTCAAGGGGGGCGCGGGGTTTCCAATCAATATGCGCTGTTATTTTCCGCCGCTGCCCATGGGGGGATCCGCGTCAGCTTGTCAAAAAATCTCTGTTTGGAGAAAAAGAATTCCGTTTCGCGGGGGGGAGTACGAGGGGGCGGGAGCCCCCTCGTGTTGGATCGAATGCCTGCAAACGGGCTGCGGCAGCAGCCCGTTGCGCCGCGAAGCAGACAAAAAAGCGAGGCATTGTTCAGGCTGTTGAAAAAGTCCGCTGGACTTTTTCAACAGCCTGAGGCCCCCTGCCCTGGCAGGGGGCCTTTTCCATTGGCTCCGGCGGCGCCGGGGCACGGATGAACGGGGGAGAATGAGATGCTGAAAGACCTGATACAGCTGGAATTCATCATGGTGCTTCTGACCGCCGCGGGTGTTTGCCTGCGGCGGAGGGGGGTGATCACGGACGGGGGACGGGACTGTCTGACAGACCTGATGACCATACTGATCCTTCCGTGCAGCATTTTTCTTTCCTTTGTGGGAAACACGGACATGGAGGCGCTGAAAAGCTCTTTGCTGACAGTCGCCATCAGCGTGGCGGCGATGCTATGCACGGCGGTGCTGGGCATCATTGCCATGGTCACGGGGATTCGGAGCTGGGCGCCCTTTTGGTGGCGGTGAGCACGATCCTGTCCGCCGTAACCATCCCCCATGGTTTATATTTTTGCAGTGACAGGCCTGTATGCGCCGGCGGCGAATCAAGCGGAAGGGATCCCCCCGATCCCGTTCCCATGGGAACGGGATCTTCTCTCAATCTATTCTTGATATAAGGAGGGCCGTCATGGCCGCGAAAGAGACCGCCGTGATCGAGCCCCACGCTCTGGCCGCCGCGCTGGATCAGGGGCTGGAGGCATACAAATTTTTATATATCGCCGCTCCCGCCGGCTGGGGCAAGACCACGGCGGTGCGCTGGCACTTCCGCCTCCGCCGCTGCACCTATGTCAGCTTGTGGGACGAGGACGCCCTGGAGCGGGCGGAAAAGGACGCCTCGGGGCTGCTGCTTCTGGACGACTGCCATGTGCTGTCCGATCAGCCGGAGCGCCGGGAGCGGCTGTTTGAGCTGCTGAAAAAGCGTCCGGCGGGCAGCCATGCCGTGCTCCTCAGCCGCGCCGCCCTTCCCGGCTGGCTGCTGCCCCTCCAGCTCAGCGGCCTGCTGGCCACCGTGCCGGAGGAGGCCCTCGCCCTGGGGGCGGAGGACGCGGCAGGCCTGGCGGCGGCCTTTGGGCTGGAGCTGTCCCGGGAGGAGGTGCTGCGCCTGGTGCGGGAGAGCCGGGGGCATCCCCTGTCCCTGAAGCTGGTCTGCATAAAGCTCTCCCAGGGCGCGCCCCTGAACTCCGACACCCTGCGGGCCGTGTCCGCCCAGATGTTCGGCTATCTGGACCGGCAGCTTTCCGACTACTGGGGCGGCAGGCTGTACCGGCTGGTGCAGGCCGTCTCCTTCTTTGACAGCTTCACCCTGGGGCTGGCCCGGGTGCTCACCGGAGACAATCAGGTGGAGCGGTCCCTGGACCGGCTGCTTCAAATCAGCAGCTTTCTCAACGTGGAAAACGGCGTCTACACCATCCGCTACCCCGCCTACCGGGACTACCTGCGCCGCAGGGCGGAGGCCGGCTGGAGCGCCCGGGAGAAAAGCGCCCTGTACGCCACCGCCGGCATGTACTACCAGCTGACCGGCGACCTGCCCGCCGCCCTGGACTGCTACGCCAGGGACGGCAACTACGCCAAGGTCTCCGAGCTGCTGGCGGAGCACTCCCGGCTCAACCCCGGCCACGGCTCCTATTACCGGCTGCGAAACTATTACCGCCAGCTGCCGGAAAAGGAGATCCTGGCCTCCCCGGCGCTGATGAGCGGCATGAGCATCCTGTGCTCCCTGACCTTTGACGTGGAGGGCTCCGAGCGGTGGTATGCCGCCCTGAAGGACTGCGCCGACAGCATGAGCCGCCGTGCCTGCGATTATCAGGAGGTCCGGGGGATGGTCCGGTATCTGGACATCGCCCTGCCCCACCGGGGGAGCAGGGGGATCGGCGAGATCCTCCTGGCCCTGTTCCGGCAGGGCGGAAAGCCCCGCCTGCCGGAATTCTCCGTCACCAGCAACCTGCCCAGCGTCCTCCGGGGCGGCAAGGATTTTTCCCAGTGGGTGCCCAAGGACCGGGAGATGTACCGATTGCTGGCCCTGCCTGTCAAGGTGCTGCTGGGCCCCATGGGAGTGGGCCTGCCGGATGTGGCCCTGGCCGAGAGCCGGTACGAAAAAGGGGAGGACGTCAGCGACGCCTATCTGACCCTGACTTCCTGTCAGGCTGAGATCCGGCGCAAGGGCACGCCGGAGGTGGAATTTGCCCTGAACGCTTTGCTTGCCAACTGCCTGGTGGACCGGGGCGACCTGGACCGGGCCGTGGAGGACATGTCCGCCTTCCGCGCCCGGATGGAGGAGGCGGGGCAGAAGCAGCTCCTGCCCAACCTGGACGCCCTGCTGTGCCGCTTCTCCCTGCTCACCGGCGGAGAACAGGCCCACCGATGGTTCACCGAGGAGGCCCCGGACGAAAACGACTTCTTCATCATGGAGCGTTACCGCTATCTGACCAAGGCGCGGTGCTATCTCCAGCGGGGAAAGTATCTGCCCGCCCTGGCCCTGCTGGGCCGCCTGCTGGACTACTTCACCCAGTATGAGCGGACGCTGGACAGAATTGAAACCCTGATTTTGCTGGCCGTCTGCCGCTATCGGATGGAGGCCGCCGACTGGCGGGAGCACCTGACAGCGGCGGTGGAGCTGGCCTATCCCTGCGGCTACATCACCGTGTTTGCCCACGAGGGGGCGGCGCTGCTGCCCCTGCTGCGGGAGTGGGAGTGGCCGCCGCCTGACACGGAGCAGACGGAGGAGGAAAAGCGGGCCCGGAGAAAATACCTGTCCCGGCTGAAAACGGCGGTGACGGCCTTTGCCGCCCGGTATTCCGACTATCTGGCCGCTGCCGGGCCCTCCGTCCTCCAGTCCCTGCGGAAAAAGGAGCTGGAGGTGCTGCGGCTGATCTGCCAGGGCAAGACCAGCGAGGAGATCCAGTCCATCCTGAATATCTCCAAGAGCACCATGAAAACCCACATCCGCCGGCTGTATCAGGTTTTGGAGGTCAACAGCCGGGCAAGCGCCCAGGCCGAAGCCAAGCGGCTGGGGCTGGTATAGAAGGAGGAAGCATCATGAAAAAACGAATTTTGAGCCTTGTCACCGCGCTGGTATTGTGCCTTTCCGTGCTCCCGGCGGGGGCGCTGGCACTGGAGACGGAGGAACATGCCGCCCGTGTGACCGTGGGAGAAACCGTCACCGAATATACCGATATCGCTGAAGCCTTCCGGGCCGCCAGCGGACAGACCGCCACCATCACCCTGCTGGCGGAGAAAATTGCGGTCAGCGACAGTTTGACGGTCAATGACGCGAATAGCAAGATCACCCTTGAACTGAATGGAAAGCAACTGCGAAATGCGGGGAATACTGCTTTAGACAGAGGTGTGATCGCAATTTCTGCCGGCGAGCTGATTGTTCAGGATAGCACTGAAAAATGCGAAGGATGGGTCAGGGCAACCAACGGGAGGCCGATTGACCTGACAGGCGGCAGCCTGACGGTGAAGAGTGGAAAAGTGATGGCAAGCGATTGTATTGGCGCCGAAAACGGTGCCAAAGTGACCGTAGACGGCGGGACAGTCATAGGCGGCACCGGAATCAAAGCGCATAACAGCACCGTTGTTATAAACGGCGGTGTGGTTTTGGGCACCCCTGGTGTGGGCATTTATGCGTATTTTGGCGCCTCAGTGACCGTCACAGGCGGCTTTATCAAGAGTTCACAGAGCACTTGTTTCTATAATTATAATTCTTCGATTACCATTTCCGATGGCTTTATCAGCAGCGAAAGCGACGAACTGGATATACCGGTTGAAGGCAGCGGGACCGGGACCGTTTCCATCTCCGGCGGCTGGTTCAGCAAGCCAGTGGCCGAGAAACACTGCGCGGAGGGGTATGCCCCCACGACGGAGCCTCAAACGGTGAAGGGCAGCCCGGTGGAGGACGCAAATTGGTATACAGTGGAACAGCTCCCCACCGGCACCGTGACCTTTCACACCAACGGCGGTTCCGAAGTGGGCAGCCAGACGGTCATCCATGGCAATCCCGCCGTGGAACCGGAAGTTCCCACCCGCGCCGGTTATGCCTTTGATGGCTGGTACACGGACGAAGCATGTACAAATAAGTATACCTTTGATACGGAAGTCGCAGGGGATCTGAGCCTCTACGCAAAGTGGACGGAGATCCATTACACCGTGACCGTGGCAGAGAGCGAACACGGCACGGCCTCTGCCTCCGCTGGAACTGCGGCAATGGGAACGGAAGTCACCCTGACCGCCGCGGCGGACAGCGGCTACCAATTTAAGGAGTGGCAGGTGACCTCCGGCGAGGCTGCCGTGCCGGTGGAGGGAAATGTGTTTACCATGCCCGCCGGAAATGTGACCGTTCAGGCGGTCTTTGAGGAGGTCCCGAGCCGCCCGAGCCAGTCCGGCGGCGGAGGCGGCGGCTCCAGCACTTACCCCGTCACCGTGGAGGATGCCCGCCACGGCACCGTCAAGACCGACCGTACCCAGGCCGGCAGCGGAAACACCGTGACCATCACCGTCACCCCGGACGAGGGCTATGAGCTGGATGACCTGACCGTCGCCGACAGCCGAGGAAATGAACTGGCCCTGACCGACAAGGGAAACGGCAAGTACACCTTCCGGATGCCCGGCGGCAGGGTCACGGTGGAGGCGGTGTTCACGGCCGTGGAGACCGGGCATGAGTGCCTCTCCCTGGCCTTTACTGATCTGGACGTCACCGCCTGGTATCACGAGGCCGTGGACTATGCCCTGGAAAACGGCTTGATGGGCGGCTACGGCAGCGGCCTGTTCGCCCCCAACAAATCCCTGTCCCGGGCCATGCTGTGCCAGATCCTCTACAACCTGGAGGACCGGCCCGCCGCCGGGCAGAGCGCCTTTGACGATGTGGCGGCGGACGCGTGGTGCGCCGGCGCGGTGGCCTGGGCTAACGCCAACGGCATCGTGGGCGGCTACGGCGACGGGCGCTTCGGCCCCAGCGATCCCATTACCCGGGAGCAGCTGGCCGCCATCCTGTGGCGCTATGCCCGGTACAAGGGCTATGACACCGCCCAGGGCGGCATGGCCGTCCGGGAGTTCTCCGACTATGAATCCATTTCCGGTTACGCCGTGGACGCCATGACCTGGGCGGTCAACACCGGGGTGGTTGGCGGCTACGGGGATCAGACCCTCCGGCCCCAGAACGGCGCCACCCGCGCGCAGGCGGCGCAGATGCTGATGAACTTTTTGAGATCCGTGGGTTAACGCGGGAATCACGCCGCATAAGCAGTGATCAGGCCGGCCGGAGAGGAGCGCCCTTTCCGGCCGGCCTTTGCGCGGAAAAGCAAAGCCTCCCAAAAACTTCCGCGCGCCGCGTCATCGGACAATTCTCCGCGCCCGCCCCGGTGCCGCTGTTCTCTCAGGCCCTGTCCGCCCGGCGGACGCCATACAGATAGCCGTGCATGTTCCTTCTTGGTTTTGCAGTGGGAGGGGGGCTGTAAAAATCGGCCGGAGCAGCCTGCCCCGGCTGTCCAATTCGATTTTAAAATCTGCCAATCAAAATTCATTCAAAAAAATTTCAAACAGGGATTGACAAAAAGCATAGGAGGGGGTATAATCTCTACTGTTCTGTGCGTCGGGTGTGCTGCTTTCAGCGGACAACGGCATGGAAAAGCCGGATGAAAGATCTGCGCGAACCGTCAAATGCTTGGGACAAGCGGAAGGTGTTGTGAGGAAACATCTGTCACGGCCGGTTTAAGGCCATGTGCCTGGGGCCTGTGTTCTCTTGTTTCTGCCATAAAAGTCTTTACAACTTCGGTTGAGTGTGCTATAATGCTCGAGTGTCAAGCTCCCAAATGGCCCGGTAGTTCAGTTGGTTAGAACGCTAGCCTGTCACGCTAGAGGTCGACGGTTCGAGCCCGTTCCGGGTCGCCATTTATGCTGCTGTAGCTCAGTCGGTAGAGCGCATCCTTGGTAAGGATGAGGTCGGCGGTTCGAATCCGCCCAGCAGCTCCATGAAGAAACCCTGTAACCGCAATGGTTACAGGGTCTTTTCATATTCTCCGGGAGGCTCTTAAAATCAGCTTTGGCTACCAATTTGGTTACCGATAAGCTAATTTCGGGGGTTTTCGAGGATACCTTCCAGTGCTTCGGAGGCATTTCGGTCGCTTTTCGGGAGTGCATGGGTGTAGATATCAAGGGTTACACTGGTATGAGCATGTCCCAGACGGCGGGATACAGTAGCAATGTCCTGATTCGAGGAGATCAACAGAGTGGCGGAAGTGTGACGCAATCCATGGAATGGGATGAGTGGTAATTGCTCCGATTCCGCTTTTCCCTGATTGTAACGATGGATTGCATCCTGAAGCGCCTGATATGGGGTGCTAAGGTCATCAGTAAACTTGAACGCATCAGTGTTCTGAACAACCTTGTAGCGGTCACCTACCACACCCAAGACACTATCGTCGCTGTCCCGGACATTAGCCTTGAAGCCTTTGATGACGCCGCCACGGGCATTGAAAACATTTTCTTGCCGGACAGTCCAATCCAGCCCCGCAAAGCGCAGGGCATCCTCGCTACTGGGTGCATCAGATACCTCCGTACCAAGGCCGTGCCAGGGCTTTTCCCGTACATACATCATCGTTTCAACATTTGCTGCCATTTTCAATTCCTCCTGATTTTAATAGTGATAGTTGATTGTTCCGCCTACATAGAACGGTTTTGAAATATCGGCGCTGCGGAGCCAGTTGTCCAGAGGGGAGAGTTCGCCTTCCTCGTAAATGTAGAAGCTGTACTTGTCCGTATAGCTTTCCGTGATGCTATTGAGCGCCAGATGGAAAGCTGTGGCCGGAGTGATGCCAGCGAATACATTGTATTCGGTTTGGGTCAAGGCTTTAGCGGCTTCCATAAAGTACTTGTGACGTTCTTTGAAGTAGTGCTGCTTGAGCAGAGGAGAGAACCTGATCTGATCTCCGTTGCGGTCACATAGGGTTCCAAAATGCTCTGCCAAGGTTGCGATGCTGTCTGCCCGTTCCGTGCCAGACATCCCAGTTGCATAGTTAGCAATGGTGTCAAAGAACCAATCGGGAAGATATCCGGGGGATAGTTGTTCTTCGGCGGGAATGGGATGGGTAGATAGCTCATATACAGTGCTGTGCATAGAGAACCTCCTCGTTTAGATATAAATAGAACCTCGAGGTCGTTCCTCGAGGTTCCATTTGTACTATAGTATATATACGCTATATAGGGCAAAATCAGGTCATTTTATAGAGTTTGTTTGCAGAATTGCCTCTATCATGCCTTGCAGCACTTTTTCAACACTGGCCTTATATGTTATGTCCAAGTGTTGTATTTTGTCGATTGTTTCAGCCCATGCCCCATTATTGACAGTATTGCCAAACAGAAGGTAGTCACTGCTACAAGACAAGGCGCGACAGACGGTCATAAGGGAATCCAGACTGAATGTAGAATCGCCCAATTCAATATTAGCGATAAAGCGGGGGCTGAGAGAGCATAACTCCCCAAGCTGCTCTCTAGTATAGCCTGCTTGCTCCCGTCTTTCACGAAGCCTGTGGCCGATTTGAGCTTTTACGGCATCAGTCAATTATATCACCTCTTATCACAAGTATAATATGTGAAATCAGAGGTTGAAATGCGCCAATAATTCATATAAAATATGTGATAAAAGATGATATTACAGGAGGTAGAAAAATGTTTTGTCATCAATGTGGCGCAGAGCTGGCAGATGGAATGCAATTCTGTCCTTCCTGTGGCACAAAAATAAGCGTAGTAGTTCCTACGGAAAATCAGGTTTTTTCCCAAAAGACAGAAGCTACATTGACATTATCCATTTTAGGAGAACCAGTTTATTTTGATGGTACCATGGATTTTTATGTGGGATTAAGGGAAGGATTTGAGAAATTAGGGGACGAACTCTCTAAAGAATTTGCGGATGATTTCTACTCGAATTATCGAGATATGGATGCATTGATTCGCGAATTTCCGGAAGATTTTTCTGGGATTTTTAAAGAGGCAACTGATACTATGAATGGGTTGCTATCCGAGTTAAAGATTTTTGGCGTGACCAACGAGGAACTTGCACCACTCACAGAAAAATATTGCTATCATACTTACTTAGAGCTACAAAAAATCAACGAACAGTATCAGGAGATTGTTGGACGGCAAGAAGGAATGCGGGAATATCGTCAAGCCCGAAAGGACAGCCGGGGACGATTAGTTGGAGGCGGATTTGGCCTTGGAGGCGCAGCTAAAGGAATTGTGACCGCAGGTGCAGTTAATGTGGCTACCGGGGCACTGCATTCCGTTGGAAATGCCATCGGAAATATGGGATCGGCAATTAGCGCGGCGAATGCAAAGGATAGACTGTTTAAAAGCGGAATTGTCAGTTATTTGGAATATGCAATAAAGCAGGACATTTTGGGTTTACATATAGTGGTTGCAGAAATTATAACTGACAGGACTGGAAAGCGCATTTACACATTTACAGAGGAGGACGAAAAACGGGCTAATAAAATTTGGGCGGATTTGGAGTGCTCTATAATTCCAAGTGAAAGTGAACAGACTGCGGTAGTTCGTATGTTGTCAACATATCCGTTTAACTCCCGTTATTATCAGTCTGCTGTTCGATTATTTCCTGAGAGATTTGAAGAAATTCGAGAGTTTGCAAAATATTTTGGCTTTGAGATTGATACATTCTATGACGAAATGCTAGAGCTTTTAGATCCAGCGGTGGAGATTCTTCTAGAATACAGAGACGAATTAGAGAATTTACTTGTTGATGATTTAGACTATGAGGAAGAAAAAATAGAAGGATTATCCACGGATCTTGAAGATATGCTGGGATACTTCGACTGCGTATTTGCGTGGGCTGACGAGGACGGATTTTACTTCTTCCCGGACGAGGATGATAAGGGAAAATCAAAACTCAACGGAGCAAAGTCAACATATGCCCAATATGGAAATGAGACGCCGTTAATTCTCTATGATTCCACGCTTGGAAAAAGTGGAAAAAGTGGATTCCTTATTACAAATAAACGCCTTTACATGAAGGACGTTGAGAAGCCAATCGTCTTATCGTTACATGATGCCATAAGAGTATGTATTCACAAGCAATTGATTTTGCACGGCGTTTTATGGGAGAGAGTGCCTATTACGATCCGTTTGCATTGTGTAAGCAGTTAGATATACCTGTCATTACAGATAAAGAACTCAATAAAGATGGCTATCTTATTTGCAGTGATGGGCAGAAACTGATTTTTGTTAGTTCGAAAGTACAGAATAAGCACCGACAAAAGTTTATCATTGCACATGAAGTGGGTCATTTCCTTATGCATCAAGAGCAGCTGTATGGATGTTCAAATGTTTCTCTTTCTTCCAATGCTAAAGTAAATACATCTCGTCAAGAGAGGGATGCTAATGCTTTTGCAACTGAACTTCTGGCGCCTATTGATGAACTACGGTCACTAATCCCTAATAGCTCACTACGCCTCTCAGATATTTCAGCTAACGGCAGTATTCTCCGTGGAGATAGAGACGGTCAACATATTCGCAGAGATATTCTTGACTGTGAGAGGAAAAATAATCCAGTTTCTCACGAGTGGTTTTACATTTGTGCTCTTCGGCTTGGTCAGCAATCCAGGCACGGGAGCATTGCAGTTCCAACCGCAGAATTCCACGCTTTTCCATATCTGGTTTCGAGGGAAACGGAAGCTCCTCTTCTTTCATCTGGTATACTTTATCATAAGCAACAAGGGCTACGCTCTTATTTGAAAGCTTGACTGAGTGCTTTCCCAGCGAGACTTCACCGAGGGGGTTGATTTGCGAGGGAGCGGTATATGTATCGCGTGTGTAAGAATACGGAACAGGCCCCAGACTGATAAGCTGAATCATCTGCTCAGGAAGCTTCCTACGGCTGAAAACAAAATTCACACAAAGATCAATTCGGGTAAGTGACCATTCATCTATAAACTCTGGGAGTCCTGCTTTTCGCATGATCTCAGTAAAACGGTGCTCCATTTTATCTAGGGATTTTTCATCTGTCTGCATAATACCGAGATAACTGCAATCAGGATCGATTAACTTTCTGGGATTGATGACCGCTTTGATAGTGTGGAGCGACTTGTCCCCATTTCCTGATAGATAGATACGAATTCCGTGTTTAGAAAAATGACCGCAGAAATGACAACCTGAGTTGTATTTTTTCAGCTCATAGAACTCGTCGTTCCCACTAATGCGCTTGAGATGACGAAAAGCCTTCTTGTATTTGTGCTCTCTGCTATCGCGGTAGATTTGCTTCAGCTCGATGGTGTGGAAGGAGAACCCTTCGCTGGTCATGTAGATGTGATTCCTGTTACGCATATTGCAAACCTCCTGAAGAATGATATTATATTCTTGTTAGAGGCAAATCAAAATAAAATTGCCCCATCCACAAATATCATGGACTCTCTCAGCTACCCTCTCTTGATGGTTGAGCTGATACTTCCATGACATCTGAATGGGGAGAGAACTACATCAATTATAATATAATAGAGTGATATGGAGCACAGCAGCAAAATTGCCCCGTGGAATAACATAATTATAGAGGGCTGAATCTTCCTGTGAGAACGCTGTAAAATAAATAAAAACCGAAATCTGTTTCCGAACCGAAATCCGAAATAGCATCCGGTGGGAGAGCGAAACGGGATAATATGTCTGGTTACCGTTTGGCTACCGATGATACAAAAAAAGACCAACGATATCGTACGAAAGACGAATCGTGGTCAAAAATATGTGAGATAACAGACGCATTTTTCGGAAGTAAAACGATGCTTACCAGCGAATGCTCGTTGGTAAGGATGAGGTCGGCGGTTCGAATCCGCCCAGCAGCTCCATAAGGTCGCAACAATCTGGATATTTTAAGCGCAAAGCTTAGAGTACCAAAGGGTTGCGGCCTTCTTTTTTTCAAATTTTCGAGTTGCGGAGAATGGATATTTTCGCGCAATTCGAGTAACTGGGCGGATTTGAACTCCATTTTTTCCCGCCGTTTGCGGCGAAAACGAAAAAACGCCCTTTTTCAAAGAGGAAAACAGGGCAAGATTCCCTCAAAATCATATACGAAGTTTCGGGCGTCTGTTTGTTGGTTAAGTCAAAGCCATCAAAGAGGCTCCCTTTTTCAATTCCGGATTCAAAAATGGCACTTTTGCCCATCATACCTTTACCAGCCGAAGTGATCAAGTTCGCTCCGGCTTATTATTTTGTAGGAGGAAATATAAATGGACAAGCAAAATGATATGGCGCAGCTCCGCTATCTCGAGGAAATTGCCATTAGTCTGAAACAAGCAGACTTTGACACCGGGCGGATTGAAGACCGTCACTTCTCCGTCAGTTGAAATGACGGATACTTGTGCCGCATCTCCAGCAAGAGCAGGGTTCTGTACCGGCAGAGGATGTGGACGCAACGGCGCACAGGCAAAACTGTAAAATGTAATCGACATCGCAAAAACGACCTCCGAGTACATGGCAATGATGGAACGAACGCCGCAGCTCAAGGCAAGAAATCTGGAGGCGATTACCGTCTTCTTTTTAAAAATGTGATTTACAATTTCCACCTGGAACTTCTCTTTGTATAATGCAACCCCACAAGAGGATGCCGCAAGTCTAATTTTCAAAGAAGTCCGTCAACGGATACTGTGGACAAGTATCTGCCGCGAAAGGTCCAATCGATGACTTTGAGATAATGGCTGCGAAATACGAAAGAAGGATATTGCAAAATGGCAAATAGTAGTTATACTTATACTCAGGTGTTAAATGGCACTGGTAAATTCCAGATGGAGACCAACGGCGCGTATTCTGGCGGAGTTAAGATCTTGCAGCAGCGGCTGAATTCCATCGGCTACGACATTTCTGCCGATGGTTACTTTGGTAGCGGCACAGAGAAGGCTGTCAAAGCTTTTCAGACGGAGTGTAGTCTCGTTCCTGTTGACGGAATTGCCGACAAGGGTACCTTGACCAAGCTGGAACAGGTTCGCGTCTCCAAATACTTCAACACCTATGGTTATCCTCTGACCAGCACCGACTGGGGTCGGGATAATATTTTGAATGGCAACTTTGATGATATCGACCTGCTGGCTCGTGTCATCTATGCCGAGAACACCTCCGACCAGGATGACCAGAAGGGTGTCGCCATCGTGATTCGAAACCGCAAGAATGCCGGAGAGAGCGGTGGCTATATGGAAAAGTCCAGTGCTTTCCCTGACGCTTCTGTGTGGGCTCGCGTTGTTGCTAAGCACACCGGCTCTGCTGGTGTCCAGTATGGAACCACAAACGCCAGTTGTAAGAACGCTTATGCTCCCCAGCGCGGATATACCGGTGATGATGACAATAGCGATGGTGTTGCCGATGCGTGGGCCAATGCTGTCGACTTGGCTACTAAGCTGAAGAACGGTACGACCATTACTGTCCGCGGCTACAAGGTCAACGGGCTCACTGTTGACACGTCCACGCTGGTCTCTGTTACCAACCAGAAAAACCAGATTTCCTCCACACACTACAAGAACAAGTACAATGCCGGCGACAAGTTTTCTGGCACGGTCATTTCTACGGCCAAGCCCCTCACCGGAAACGTGTTCTGCACATATGCCTGATGGAAATTCAATTTGGCTAACATCTCACTGATTTACCACGGACAAGGAGTTCATATATGTCTGTTAAGTCATCTTTGATGATTTTGGGAATCATTCTTTCTGTGTTCCTTTTCAGCGGCTGCGCCACACACGAAATAACTGCTGAATCCCCAGAGCCTGAAAGCGGCGAAGAGGACGCATGGTATACGCCTGTTGTGGACAAGGCAGAATACTTCACCGGCTTGAATCTGGACGGTGCTGGTGACCATGATGACCAGGCGGTTGTCACCACCTACCGCTGGGAAGGGTCCCTGGAGGACTGCTACACCCTGCTTTCCGTCCGGCTGGGAACCGGGAAGGTTCTGTCCAGAGGTTTTCGCGGCTGGATGGACTTTACTTTCCAGACAGGGCATCTCAGCTCACGGGAGAAGGAGTCCATCGTTTTGGAGATTTCCTCGAAGACCAGCAATTACTGTGCGGCAACCGTGTATGTTCTGGAAATTGGAGAGGATGACCCGGGTGTCTTCCTCAGTGAGCCAGTGATTGTAGGTGATTTTAGTTATAGGCCCAAGCTGACAAACTGTATGGACGTTCCGTTGCTGACTATCGGTACGACGATTCTGGAAGGTGGCCCCGATGAGCTGGATAAGGTTCAACTCTTTGAAATCGACATTGACCGTCCTAGCGACGAGGACATTCCACATACGCTGGCATGGAACGGGGCAGAATGGACATATGATTAAGAGAACAGACACCTAGAAAGACACTCTTTTCCAGTGAACTGCACCAAATTCAAAAAGGGCATGGTTGCCCATCATACGTTTATCTGCCGGAGCGACCACGTTCGCTCCGGCTTATTTTTTTGCAGGAGGAAATTGATATGGACAAGCAAAATGATATGGCGCAGCTTCGCTACCTTGAAGAAGCTGCCATTAGTCTGAAGCGAGCAGGCTATGACATCGGGCAGATTGAAGACCGCCATCTCCCCGTCAGTTGGAATGGCAGCTACCTGTGCCGCATCTCCGGCAAAGGCAGTGTCCTGTACCGCCAGCAGAATGTGGATGCCAATGGCGCACAGGCGGAGCTGCAAAATGTAATCGACATCGCAAAAACGACTTCTGAGTACATGGCGATGATGGAACGTGCGCCGCAGCTCAAGGCAAGAGATCTGGAGGGCGACTACTCCCCGCCATTCTGGCGGGGAGTTTTTTATTGGCATCGAGATATGTTGTGCTTAACCCATGGTCATGTTCCAGCCGCCGTACTGCGGTTCCTCATGGTCATCTGCTTTGTGGCCCATGGCAATACGCTTGTCCCGCATCTTTTGGCGGAGCTTTTGGTCAGCATGGGTCAGTCCTGCATTGCTCCGCGGCAAAGAGTGATCCCGGAAGATATTGCTCATGTGGTGGAGCAGTCTGGTTACGGACAGCATGACAGACGGTGGTCGGAGTTCGTCCTGTCGGTCCAGGAAGAACTGTGCGTACCGGTTTCCTTGATTTGCAGACAGGGTCAGCCAGTGGATCGCCTGCTTCCGGTCACAGGAAACTCCCAGCCCCATCAGGTACAGCTTCCCCAGCATATATTGGGCGTACTGATTGCCCGTCTCTGCCGATTGGGCGAACCACTCCACGGCCTTGGCTGCGTCCTTCTGTACGACTTCTCCTGTAAGATATTCCTTGCCCAGCCAACAGGCGGCGTAGTGGCTGCCGCTTTGGGCGGCCTGCTTCAGCCAGCAGAGTGCCTCGTCCGGGTCCCGGATCTCTGAATCGTCGGAGAGGAGTAGCTTGCCCAGGGCGTACTGGGCCTGTGGCAGCCCTGTGTTTGCCGCTTGTGTGAACCAGCGTTTGGCTGTTTGACCGTCCGGGATCAGCAGAGGGCCGTCCCGATAGAGTTGGCCCAAAAGAAACTGGGCGTGCGGGTCTCCCAGCTCCGCCAACTGTTCCAATTCCTCTACGGCGTTGTCTCGATTCTCCAACGGAAAGGACTCATCCCGAATAATCTGCCCCAGTTCCCGGCAGGCGTAGGATTCGTCCTGCGTCTGCTCAGGTTCATCGTTTCCGGCCAAGCCACCGTCCTCGAAGGTGATCTCCCCCAGGCGGATGCGCTCCGCCTCCTGGATGACCGCGTTCTTAATCTGTCGGAACTCCTTTTGCCGGGACAGCGGTGGACGCTGCCGCTCTTTTTCAGAATAGAAATCTTCCACTTGATTCTGAAGCTCCCACCACGTCTGATAGCACGTAGCCACCACCGGGAGCTGTTCCATCTGATCCACGATCTCATCCACCTGTTTCTTCACCGACTTGGGGAGATAGCCGTAGGATTTCTTACCCCGGACCATTTCCAACTGTACTGCCAGCTTCTGCATCAGTTGTTCCGCTTCGGGATGGTCGGCGACACCCACTGCCATGGCCCGCACCAATTCCTTCATCGCCATCCGCGTCTGCCGGACCAGTTCATCCCGGGATGCCGACTTCTGCTCATAGAGATGCAGCATTTCATGACGGAAGATCTGGTTGGTCAGCTTGGATTTGATTTGCCGGATGCCGTCCTTGGACAGATACGCCTGTCCCGGTGTCACAGACCACGCCATCATGTGAATGTGCGGATGCTCCCCCTCATCGTGGAAAGCGGCGTACCAGCGGAAGTCCTGGGGCGGGATGTTCATGGCAGCAGCGATATCGTTGCGGTTGGCCCGGAGCAGGTCCCGCCACGCCTTGGCGTTGTCATAGACCAGCCGGACAGCGTCCTCTCGTTTAAGTGAGATGATGTGCGTCCACACATTCCCGGTGTAGTGTTCCAACTCAGACATGGCCTTGTCCAACTCCACACCATCTTTGTCACCGAAGAGCCCGTGGAAGCCGAGCCGCTCCGCTCTCGGCCGCGTTGCAATGTACTTCATGTAGCCATCTGATTTCTGAACGTCACTCCAGTTTTCCTCCAACGCCTGAGAGATAAAAGCCGAGGCGTTGGCCTTGGTGGGATGTTCCCGGTAGTCACTATACTCATCCAGCCCCCTTGCGTCAGGAAAGTCCTTCACCAGTTTTGCGATTAGCTGCTCCTGCTTTCGCGTGGGAGGACGGTCATCCTGGATCAGCTCTACCCGCTCACGGGTGGCGATGTATCTCATGTAGCCGCCTGCTGAGTTGCCACTTCCGCACTTGATGTACGGACTCTTGACGATCAGTCGAGCCACTCATCCCCCTCCTCCCAGGCTTCCCGCACCCGATTCTCGAAGGAGACGCGGCCGTTGGTTCGCTTCACATTACCGACGCTCTCTGCGCGTCGCCGGCGCAGGTCCTCCTCGCTGAACTGAAAACTGTCCGCAAGGATGCCGGCGTGCATATCCAGTTCCACGGCCTGCTTGTACAGCAGAGAAGATACCCTGTCCTCGAATTGTCCCAGCCGCCCGTCCAGATAGGACTTGATGGAGGCAGGAAGGAACAGCCCTGCGTCGTTAGCACTGAGATAGTCCAGATAAAAATCAATAGCTCGCTCAATAAATCCAGTGAGGCTCCGGCTGCCGTCCTCCTGATACCGGCGCTCCAGCACGGCCTTTTTCTCCGGCGTCAGATATAAGGCAAATTTTTCTTTTTTGCTCATAATAGGCTCCTTGTATTATAGAGTAGTAGTTATTAGAGCCCCTCTCCAAGGGCTATGTGCTACACTGTAAAGGATGCTGTGGATTGGTGAGTCACTCCTACCACAAGATGGTTTCGGAAAGGTTCCAACCACAGCCCTTTGCAGTATTGTTAATCAGTTAAATACCGCCAGACAGTTTATGTGGAACAAGGTTACAAAAGCAAAGTGTTCTGTGGATGCAGCATCACATTCTTACCGTCGGAGGTTTTTATCATGATAGTACCACGATGCGGTTCCCGATTTTCAGCGTGGGGAACCCATCTTCGTGCATCAACTCGTACCCGCTGCTTGGCGATATGCCCAGCACCCTTGCTACCGTTTCTGCGTTCAGGAACAGCGGCAGCTCGTCATAGCTTTTGTATGTAGATTCCTTCATGACTGGTACCTCCCTGTGATTGATTTTTGGCTTTTCATCTGGTACGATGAGGGTAACATACCTGTAGGACTACTTCAATGGATTTGAGCGCGTTCAGGTAAACGCCGATTCTTGATCGGGTACAAGGGGGACGTTATGGAAGAACAGATGGAGCGCATAGAGATACCTTTCACCTACACCTACGACCAGTTCACCGTGTTCTTCCACGGTGACCATGTTTTCATTGGAGAAAAGGACTTTCCCATCGGGCAGTGCTGCGTGGACATCATGAACCTGAATGAGTCCGTTTTCCATGAGATCGAACAGCGGGTGCGGGAGTTTGTTCCGGCTGCTCAGGCGCTGCTTGCAGAAAAAACAGACACCGCCGCGGCCTCCGCACAGGAGAAGCTGAACGCTGTCTGGGACGTCATATTTGCATTGCCGGTGTACCGGGAATTAAAGATGGACGCGGAGAGCAACTACCACACCTTTGAACGGCTCCTTATGGACAAAGAGAAATGGGCACAGGTACAGGACCCGACTTCAGAGGGCCACGCGATCTATCAGGGGATGATTGCCGGCCTGGCGTGTTTTTCCAGCGGACTTATGGGGCTTCGCCAACAGATCGGCATCATGACAGAGAAATACTTCGAGCCGCTGAAGCGGAGAAACAGCGGGGCCTACGCCGAGGCGTATTCCACCTTCTATGCCCAGATGCTTTCCGTGGCCGCGCATCTTTTTGGCGAGGACTTCACCCAGAGCTTCCCCATGGAGGTGAGCTTTGTTCCCATGATGCGCCAAGCGAATGAGGACGAGATCTTCATAGCGGAGAAAGCCACCTTCAACAGCCTGACGGACTTCCTGCGGACGGAATTCTACCGGGGATTGGCTACGGGCAACGCGCCCCGCCGCTGCCATAACTGCGGGAGGTATTTTCTGCTGACGGCAGGATATAACACCTGCTACTGTAGCAACATTGCTCCCGGTGAGACAGAACGCACCTGCCGGAAGGTGGGCGCTCACCGCAAGGAAGCCCAGGGCAAAGCCAACCGAACCCCGGCCCAGGTGGAGTATGACCGCACCTATAACCGGCTGAAGCAGAGGAAGAACCGGAAGAAGATTAGTAGGGATGAGTGGAACGCCGCCGTCGCGGAAGCGATGAAGGTGTTGGAGCAGACGGAGCAGGGCAAGCTCAATGACGAGGAGATGCGGAAACGCTTCGCGGAGTTTTGAAAGAAAAGACAGTCTGGAGATCCATCTCCAATCTGCCTTTCTTGTTTATGCGACGCATATTTTGCGGACGGAAAGCGCACGGGCTTAAACCACTTCGGGCATAAAAATTTTTGCGAAATTTTGTGAGAAATGAAGGCGCTGACACATTTATATATTGAGGGACTATCAGAATTTATAGGGACAAGCGGGGTGGTATTATGCTGGCAGTCCTTTTGACTGCGCTGGAAAGCGATGAAGACAGACTCAGATTCATTGAAATCTATGAGCGGTATCATGCCCGGATGGAGCAGATCGCTATGCGCATTCTGGTAAATCAAACTGACGCCGAGGATGCGGTGCAGAATGCGTTCATGCAGGTGATCCGGCACTTTGAAAAAGTTTCTGAAATTCCTTGTGAGAATTTGCCCTTCTGGATCATTTCTATAGTGAAGAACGAAGCAATCATGATCCTGCGGCGGAACAAGCGGATCGTTCCGTTAGAGGACTGGGATGGCTTTGCCGCGGAAGCGGAGAACGTAACAGACTACCGGGAGCTGGTGAGCCTTTTTTCCAAGCTGCCGGAGACGTACCGTGCCGTGCTGGAGATGAAGCTTCTTTTGGGCTATGGAGATCAGGAGGTCGCCAGGAAACTCGGTATTTCAAGGGCGGCGGTCAGTACACGGGCCAGCCGGGGACGGGCGCTGCTGCGGGAAATTTTAGAAGGGGAGGGATTTCATTCATGACGGATTGGGAACTGGATTTCATGATGCGGCGTGTTCTGCTGGACGCTGCTAAGCTCAACTGGGAGGAAGAGGCAGAGCCTGCGCCGCCATTTCAGGCATCTGCCCGGCATCAGCGCCAGGTAACGGCCATGCTGGCGGACCCCATGAGATGGGCGCGCAAGAGGGCGCGGCCTGTATGGGAGAAAGCGTTTCAGCGTGTCGCCGTGGTACTGCTTGTGTTCTCTCTGAGTTTGGGAAGCCTTATGGCGGTCAGTCCCACCGTGCGGGCCGCCGTTGTGCGCTGGGTCACGGAATGGTACGAAGCACATATCACATACAGGTATTCGGGAGAAACGAATGCCGGAGAGATGCCGCGGTATGAAATCACGGATTTGCCGGAAGGGTATGTTGAGGATAAGAGCCAGAAAATAGAATGGTCTAATTATGTTCGTGTAACTTATTATAATGAAGAAACTGATAAAACAATGTTTTTTGACTATGTCTATATGCAGCAAGGTTCTACATGGGATTATGTAACAGAAGATGTGGAAAGCCTGCCAGTCACAGTAAATGGATTGGAAGGGCAACTGTTTTTGGTAAAAGACTGGGAAGATAAATGGAATACCATTACATGGATTGATCCGAAAAGTAACCTTCAGTTTTCTGTGGATGCGAATCTTAGCCAAAGCGATATTTTGCACATAGCTGAAAGCGTTTCTTTGGTTAAAATAGAGAATTGAAATATTTGTAAAAAATGATGTGAGAATCACACCTCCTTCCGCATTTGCATAATAGGAACGCAAGATCCTGTTATGATGTGGAAGGAGGTGAATTTTTGTGAAAAAGCGTGTGATTGTACTGATTACTCTTCTTGTTTTGGTGCTAACAACCATGAGCGCCCAGGCCGTAGAGCCGCGGGCAATCAGCAACAAACCCAATCTATCTTTTAGTAGCACAACTGCACATTGCTCTGCAGTCTGTACTGGAGCAGGTAGTAGCGATAAGGTGGAAGCAACACTGACTCTTTACCAGGGAACAACTTATGTGGATTCTTGGAGTGATTCTGGGAAAGGCAGTGTCTCTATTTCTGGAGAATGCACAGTTAAGAGCGGTAAAAGCTATAGGCTTACACTGACCTATTCCATCAATGGAGTATCTAAACCGTCTGCTTCTACTACAGCGACCTGTCCGTAGCGAAGAAATGCGTCTGCATATATGCAAGCCCAAGGGGATATATCCCCTTGGGCGATAAGCAGTAGATGTTGCGCGTGGTGCGGCAAGCACTTACAAACACGTTAGATTGGTGGTGGGACTATACAGTTAAAGACGAAATCTTGACACAAGCTATAATCGGGTGAGAATTTGAAAGGAGTTATCATGAAAAAGTTTAAGAAATTGATTGCCACGATGCTGGCTGTTGCCACCTGCCTCGCAATGTCTGTTCCCTGCTTTGCCGCATCCGTACCCGCCAAGAATGCTGTTCGGCTGAAAGTCGGAGAGTCGTATACAATCGGGGACACGACCATTACGATCAAGAGGGATGAGCGGACTCCCGCGCAGAGAGCTGCTGCAAGAAAAACTCTCCTGGCAGAGTCAATTACCCGCGCACAAATCGGCGACAGATATTACTATGTCAAGGCTGAGGAGTATGCCAAAGCCCATTTGGATGACTACGCCGACATCCTGATCCCTGTGTATGATCTGAATGGCAATGTGATCGGTCAGTTTGTAAGTAACGCCACCACATGACTGGCAGTAATTACCGAAACGGATAATTCAGCGATATCACGTGTTCTCTGAAACAATATAAGTGATGGATAGGTGATTTTAGAGCAATTCGAGCAAGTCAATCAAAGTGACTGAGGGTGTAAGACACTGAGATTAGACAAGGAAACTGCTGGAGCAACGGGAAATACCTGTTCAAATTTAAAGGAAGATTAGAGGAGGCTGTGAAATGAAGAAGAACCGAAGAGTGTTTGCACTGCTTTTGACCTTAGCGATGGCTATGGCGCTGTGTGTCCCCGTGTTTGCCGCAGAGACGGGCAACAGCGCTGAGACCGTCGCAAACGGCGACAAGGTGATCGTGCCTCTGAATGCCGACGATATCGTTGATTTCTCTGACGTAATCTCAGAGATGCCGCCTATTGTCCTGGGGACTCCTGACATGGCTGAATATGATGATTCCCCCAATATCCAAACACGGGCCAGCGGATTCCTGTTTAGCATGACAGCGAATGCCGTTTATGAATTGCTTGTCACTGGCTCTGCCAAGACGTTTACTGAATCCGATCTGGACAATAATTATCTCTACATTAGCGGAGAACTGTCACATAGCTACGGATCGGATGCGTCAATTAAAATCGGCGGTTGCTATTATGATGCCAGTTCCGGTCTGTATGTCGCGGATTTGTATGCTTATGTTTATGAGGGATCCATTTCGCGAAAAATCAATACACAGTTTGCTATTGCGAAGGAATATACTCATCGTGGCTTTATCAAGAATCAAGCAGGGGTGGGATATGTTTCCGGAAACCTGTCTTTCTATAGCAAGGCATGAGGAACACTGCGATGAAAAAGACGTCTCTACTCTTTATTACCATCGGGATTCTTGTCGCTGCTTTGGCATTTTTCATTTATCAGGGAACCCAGGATGGCACAGAAACATATGAGGAAACGCTGGTTGCCTATTTAGAGGCTATGAAAGAGGGAACTGATAAAGCAATTCAGTACACAGCATTCCCAAATGAGACTATAGAGTATGATTATTTGGAATCGCCCATGCGAATCGCTGATTACGAAGTTGTTTCATCTACCCAAATTAACAGAAATCTCTACGTGTTTACTCTGAATATCGCAGTAACCGATCAACCTGAAGTATATACACCACTATACTACTTCGTTGGGTGTCAGGATGGGGAGTATACAGTCTATATCAATGCGGCGTATGTTCCGGAGGCCCTTCACAAAAACTTCAATGCCGATGATTATAGCTATAGCAATCCCAATTACTTAGAGAGTGTGCCACAATTTGAGGAATAAAAGAGAGACTGCGTATGAAAAAAATGGCATGCTCTTTTTAACCATAGCTATGGTTGCGAGTTTAGATGCTGCTTCTGCTGCGGCAGCCGAGACGGACAAAAGCAACGATGAACAGGGATATACCTATCTTGATTTTGACTTTGCTGCCCCGCAAATGTAAAGAGAGCATTGGAGTCCCAAAGCCTAAGTTATAAATAGGATGGAATAACGATGAGGGATGCCGCAAGGCATCCCTCATCGCAGCCTGTCGATTAACCCGGTTGCGCATTAGGCGGCAACCGGGTTTATCGACAGGCTGAAAGCAGGGGCATCCCCAGCTTTTTCGCAGATATGGAGCGTTATTTCGGTTGTAAACCTCGCTCTTATTTGGTATACTGAAAACGACAGAAGAGATGGCGGGCATGGAAACAAGTGACTCGAAGATGCTTACCAGCGGCGTGGTGGATATCTTTGGCGATAAGTTAGACGCCGTAATTTTATATGGGGCTTATACCAGTTAGGCTCAGCAAAATCAGATATGACATCGCCCAGGTTTTGCGCAAACTGATTTGCCAAGCTTCAAAATGTGATGCCGTTTTATCGGAACATTCAGACAGAGGAGGACGTATTGTGGAAGGCCGCCTGATGTTTGAACTTTCCAATCACTACATGAAGCGGGCAAGGGAGACGCTTTGAGCAGGGGCTGTACTCTTTGTTTACTGTGCCTCAAAATTTGAGCCGGGTAATGGTTGTATATTTCTGAGATGCACTGAGGGAGAGAATACATATTTCAGGTTTAAGGAGGGAAAACGATGTCCGAACATATCTATTCCAAAAGTGAACTGGCGGATATTGTGCTCCCGCTGTTAAAGAAGTATCGGGCGGAAAAAGCAATCTTGTTTGGCTCATATGCCAGACAGGAGGCCGATAGCTCGTCTGATATTGATTTGATGATCATAGGCGGAGGTCAGTTTGACCCCACAGATGTGCTTTGCATTGCAGAAGAACTGCACTGCATAACGGGGAAGCAGGTCGATGTGTACGCTGCGTGCGAGATCAATGCGGGGTCGGCTTTTTACGATGCGATTCTGGAAGAAGGAGTTCAGATTGCATGAAATACAGTGATGAACAGAGAATTGCTAAAATTTGCGAAACGACAGAAAAGCTATTGAATTTTGTCGCAAAGGAACAGATTACTTCTGAGAGAATATTTGAAGAAGAACCGATTCAATGGGCGGTTACGACGCCGCTCTATAATATTGGTGAGCATGTGGCGAATCTGTCTGATGAGTTTAAGAGAAGCCATGCGGAGATACCCTGGGTAAAAATAGCGGGCCTGCGTCATCGTCTGGTCCATCATTATGAGGACACCAACTGGACAGTGATTTGTGCAATTATTTATGATATACTGCCGACATTTTTGGAAGATTTGAAACGCCTTTGAGATTTTGACCAGAACTGCTGAGAGTTCCTGAAATGTGGTAAACTGCGAACGCGGAAGAGCGGCTTTGTGATGCATCCATTATAGCAGATCAATGATTTTGCGCCGCCACTGAAGAGAATATGGCCTGCACAGAGCTGCTATTTGATGTTTGTCAGCAGTTTGGCATCCGCTATTATTCTGCGAAAAAAGAGCGCCGCTTCGTTGAAGAAGTAACGCGAGTTACCTGGGCAAAGCAGCAGGAGGAGAAGACCGGCATCCCACAGGATATTCGCCCCGCATTTTCGGCTTGACCCACACCGTGACCCACACGGGGAAATAAGCGGATGGAAACAATGGAGTGAACAGGTCTCGACCTCATCCTTTTTGGAGAAAAAAGCACCGGAAAGCCTTGCGCGGGAAGGACTGGAAGGTTTTTAAGCACTTGGTAAGGATGAGGTCGGCGGTTCGAATCCGCCCAGCAGCTCCAGAAAACAGCTTATTTCTTCGGAAATAGGCTGTTTTTCTTTGCTTTTCGCAACTTTTTGAGGCGATTAAAAATTGCGGATTATTTTTGACCACAGCGCTGCCCACAGACAGGAAAAAACCGGCCTCCGGAATTGTTTGTTCCGGAGGCCGGGATTCTTTTGTCAGCCTGCCTTTTTGCTGAGGTTCAGTCGCTCCTTTTCAGCGGCGATCTCTGCTTTTACTTCTTGTATCATTTCTGCCAGCAACTGTTCGCACTCCTCCTCGCTGTGGGCGTAGACATTGCGCGGATGCTTTTTTCCGTCGGGCCAGATGGGGGAGTAGCGGCCCTCCCAGAGTTTGTCGTTGACCTGTGAGACACAGCCTGTGCCTGGCTTGCGCCGCTGGCCCTTGTATGGGTGGAAGGTAGACGGGGCGGGCTTTCTGGGGGCGGCGCTATCAGTTGCTTTCTGCGGCTCTGTTTTGCTGATTCCACGGTCGATCTTCACAGCCGCTGTGCGCCGCATCTCATCTGTCACGTGTGCATAGATGTTCAGCGTAGTCGAGGTTGAAACATGGCCGATGATGGTGGAGAGGGTCTTGGTGTCCATCCCATGTTCCAGAGCGGTAGTGGCGAAGGTGTGCCGGAGGTCATGGAAACGAACCTTTTTGCATCCAGCCCGCTCCAGCACAGTCTGGAGCCGCTTGCGGACCGAAGCCGGGTCCAGAGGAGAATCCTTCATAACAGGGGATGGGAACATCCAGCGGAAGGCTACGGTTTGACGGTATTCCTTCAGAACCTTCAAGACAGGGAAGGGAAGAATGACCGTTCGGTTGGAACTGTTGGTTTTGGGCTGTGAGACGACAAGCTCTCCTTTTACCCGATGGACCTGCCGTTCCACCCGGAGCGCTCCTGTGTTGAAGTTCAGGTCATCCCATTGCAGAGCCAGAATTTCTCCCCGCCGCAGTCCTGTGGACAGCTCCAGCAGGAGAAGCTCATAACAGCCGTCCTCTTTAGCTTGAATGAGGAGTCTCTGCATTTCCTCTGGGGTTAGCACCTGCATTTCTCTGGGCTTGGCGGAGGGAAGCCTGCAGCCGTCCGCGGGATTCCGGATGATGAGCTTTTCTTCCACCGCTTTTACCAATGCGGAACGTAGGGTGCTGTGGCAGCCACGTACTGTTTGGTCGGATAGCCCTTCGCCGTAAACCAATCATCATTGGTCAATCCATGGGGGGATATGTCGGGCAGGCTTATGCGGAGTTGTACCCGGAGAAGCTGAAGGGCTTTGTGTCCATCGACTCCGCTCCGCTGCAGCGCAGCTATGTAACCGGGGCGGAGCTGTGGCTCCTGAAAAGAATGGAGCCTGTGTACCGTCACTACCCATGGAAGTGGCTGCTGCGCTCCGGCACACAGGGTGTTTCAACCACAGAGTATGGGCGGAAGCTGATGCACGATATGATGATGACCTACGACGGAGATCAGGAACGCTATGCAAAGATTTCAGGACATGGGTTCCGGATTCTGGCGGAGGCCATGGAAGCGGATTTGCCGTATCGCCTGCAATGCCCGGCGCTGCTGATCTGCGGAGAGAAGGACCATGCCGGTTTCTGCATCCGTTATAACAAAGCGTGGCACCAGCGAACAGGAATCCCTATTCGCTGGCTAAAAAACGCGGGGCACAATTCCAACACGGATTCGCCGCAGCTGGTGAATCAGATCCTTGATGCTTTCCTTCAGGAAATCAAAGAACAGAATCCTTGATGAAAAGGAGCAGTCACCCTTACTGTGCTTTGGGTAACTGCTCCTTTTTGGGCTTTGACCGAGAAACCGAAATAATGGGTCATCATCCTGAGAAAGGTGTTATGCTATCAGGTAAGAAAAATGATTTGAATATGAAAACTCTACTTTGATATCTTTATCTGAAACGAAAACGGATATGGTGCCGTCTAATAGGATGAAGCCGCTTCAAGTACCGGGGGAAAAACTATGGAACAAATCGAAACAAAGGAAGCTCAGATTTCAGCCGCCATGGGAGATCAGCAGATTATTCAGCTGTTCTTTCAGAGGTGTGAGGAAGCCATTACCCAGACCCAGAAGAAATATGGTGCGCTGTGCCGCAGTGTGGCCCAGCGGCTCCTGGCAGACCCCAGGGACACGGAAGAGTGTGTCAGTGACACCTACCTCCGTGTCTGGAATGCCATCCCGCCGGAACGCCCCCGCTCTCTGCGAGCCTATCTGGCCCGCATCACCCGGAATCTGGCATTGGACCGCTATAATTACAATACTGCCGCCCAGCGCAGCACCGCCCTCACCGACGCTTTTGAGGAATTGGAACCGTGGATCGTTACCGGGCAGGGTGATCCGGACACAGAACTGGATGCATCAGAGCTGCGCCGGGTGCTGAACGACTTCCTGCGCCGTCAGAGCGCTGAGGCCCGCACGTTCTTTTTGCGCCGCTACTGGTACGGAGAGAGCATCCGGGAGATCGCGGAAGAATGCCATGCCAGCGAAGGAAAGGTTAAAACATCGCTGTTCCGCACAAGGGAACGTCTGCGCGTGGAACTGGAACAGGAAAGGATCGCACTATGAATCAAACTCGTTTTCAAAAATGGATGAACGCCGTGGACGATGACCTGCTGGAGGAAGCTCAGCAGCCTATGAAAAAGAGGCGTTCCTGGCTGTACAGCGCCGGGGCGATTGCCGCCTGTCTTGCCGTGGCTGTAACTGCCGTCACCATGACCCACCGGGGCACCGACCAGCCGGCCATGATCGCAAACCCCATGCACGAATCCAGCGCAGCTGAGTTTCAGCAGCTGGGGTATTCCATCCCCCTGCCGGACAGTGCCTCCGGCACCTCCTACTACCTGATCGACACAGGGGAAAGCGACAAGCAAATGGCCGAAGTTAATTTTGAACAGAGCGGACAGTCGTACTACTGCCGTGCCTTAAAGGCAGAGCAGCCCCAGGACATCTCCGGCATTTTTGCTGACTGGACGGAGAGCCTGGACTGGAGCGGTGAAGATGTTTCCGTCCAGCTGCGCAAGTCCGAGGATGCGGCCTGGGTGGGCTGGTATGCCCCGGAGGCCGAGGTACAGTGGTGTGTTGCCGGCGGCAGCGATGCCCAGGTGCTGCTGGACACCGCCCAAGCCATTGTAGAGAAGCTGGGGTACGTCATGCCGCTGTATCCAATGGAAAATGCGGAGGACGCCTTTGCCGACGGAGGCTATTCCGTGGACTTCACGGCAGCGGACCTCGTCAAGACCGGGGACGGATATTCCCTGACCGCAAAGATCTATGACTATGACCGCTATGAACTGGAAGACATTCAGAATTTGAAAGAAGGCGACCGGATCCAGGTCTGTCGGAAGCCGGTGACCGTTGAGAGCATCCGGCGGGATAACGGCACCGTCATCATCAACGGCGGCATCGAAAACGGCGACGTGGAGCTGATCGAGGAGGACGGCCTGTACCGCACCAACGAAATGGATGACCAGCCGATCTACTATGATCTGGGAACGATCACCCTGCCCCTATCTGCCGACTGTACCTTTGAAGATCACGCCGACCTGGAACAGGAGCCCGACGGCTTGGTTTATGAGTACGAGGACGTCCCATCGGCTATTCAGGCCAGCGAAACGCCCTTCAACTGCTACAACACGGTCATCACCGTCCGGCAGGAGCAGGTGGTGCAGATCATCCGCTATTGGATTCCCTGATGAATCGACATATACATATAGAATCGAGGTAACATGATATGATTCAGAAAGAAAAACACAACGCAAAAAAGATACTTGCCCTGATCCTGTCTCTCGCCTGTGTGATAGGGATGCTGGCCGGGTGCGGCCGACAGAACACCAGTGAAGGAAAAGCTGACGGAAGCTCCTTGGAAGAACAAACATCCGACACCTGGTATGAAATTGATCAGGAAGCAGGCATTCTGACTGTCCGCCTTCCATCCGAAAAGGAAGGATTCATTTGGGACTTTACCATCAACGACACCTCCCTGTTGGAGCTGGTCACGGAGGAGGACAATGACGGCACCCTTGTCGCCAGCTTCCGGGCGCTGGGAGACGGCGAGACAGTTGTGTCTTTCTCCTATGCCAAGGATGACGCGCTGGAGGAAATTCGGGCTCTGAATGTTACCTGTAAGGACGGAAAAGTGTCCGGTATCTCCAACGCTTCCGTTATGCCCATCAGCGGGCAGGATGATCAGGAGATCACAGACCTTCGAAGCAGCAACAGCATCCCCATGATTATGAAGGAACACAGTGCGGTGACCTGCGTCTCCGAGACCTGGGACGGGGAGAATAACTGGCAGAATAAAACTGTCCGTCAATTCGTCAGTTCCGATGGCCGTCTGTGGTACGACTACGAACAGTACGATGACGCTGACCAAGTAGTATACTGCGAGGCGGGATACATCAACGATGACGTTCCCGGCGCCCTGTATACCTGCGAAAAAGACGGCTTGAAGACCATGACGCTGTGTCCGGCATCTGAGTATGAAGCCATGGTGTCTGACCGCTGGCTGGCGCGTCAGCCGTACGACTATGAGACCGTGACGGACAAGACCGACAGCACGGAGTATGGAACCTCCACCTTGACCGCCGCCAGACAGAATCGCCTGACAGGGATCAGCAGCGAGGTCATTTACTTTATCGACGATGCGACCGGCCTCATCAACGGCATGGAGGTGACGGAGCACAGCGCCGAGGACGGCAGCGTAGTCTCCGTGACCCGCAGCAACATTCTCTATGATGAACCCCGGCTCATGGAGGAGCAGGCGGCTATGAATATCCTGTTCCCGGAGGACGCCTGCTATCTGAACGTGGTCATCAATCCCGGAAAAGAGAATTCCGAGGAACAGGCTTTCCAGGTGGATAAGTCCACGGAGGTGGAATTTGACGCCATGGAGGGCTATCAGCTGTACTACGATTATGATTGTACCCAGCCCATGGATTGGATCGACGTTGGCCAGAATAAGCTGACTGTCTATATTCAGATTGATATCGCAAAGTAGGAGTTTCAGGATACTCAAAACTAATTCAAAAGATTTGCCCAAATATAAATCGGTCGTGGTTCAGTAGTTACTGCTAAACCACGACCGTTTACATTCACTTGAACATGCAGTCATATTCTGAATTACTCGACGGAGCAATCAAATCCAAAGGCGGCCAGAAAAGCATCCACGCATAATGGATACAATTCCTTGCAGGATCAGGAACACACCTACAACAGTAGTCATGGCCACAAGGCTGGCAATGGGTGACAGGAACGAGAAGAAACCGGCACATGCAAGCAGAACGCCAATCGCTGTGAACCAGCCCCAGCCGCGTACTCCAAGACGCTGCAGGTCAAAGGAGTTCACGAATTTGGTTATGCCGGAGAAAATCAGCCACATTCCAAAAATGAACGGCAGGGTAAGTGCCGTAAACCACCCATTGCCAAGAACGAACAGAGACAGCAGCACCGTCAGAATTCCGTCCAGCAGGAACCATCCTGACCCAGCCATATAATTATGAGCAGTGGCGAAGATCACAATATCCACGATGCCAGAGAACAGCATCGCAACGCCAAGAATCATCGTCATGCTTGTGAGTGCGGCGCCTGGATTTCTCAGGCAGACGATACCCGCAATCACAAGCAGAACACCGGCAATGACCCACAACACACGGGAAGTTGTCCGACTCATCATGCATGCCTCCGTTCTTAGCTAACCTTGTCTTTTATTCAATCGCAATCGTCGAATTCCTGGGCAGTTCTTTCTTTACCTGCTTGGGAAGAGATACTCTCAGGATACCATCCTCAAACTTGGCGGACACATCCCGAGGTTCAATCCCCTCGCCCACAAAGAAGCTGCGGCTGCAGGCACCGGCGTACCGCTCCTGACGGATGTACTTGCCCTTCTTATCTTCCTGATCTTTGTCCAATCCCTTGGCGGCGCTGATGGTCAGATAGCCATCCTTCAGGTCAAGCTGAACTTCATCCTTCTTGAAGCCGGGAAGATCAACATCCAACTCGTAGGTATTGTCGGTCTCCCGTACATCGGTCTTCATCAGGTTTTTGGCGTTCTTCCCATACAGCGGATTCCGAATAGAACGCATCGGGATCATAGGAAAGTCGTCATCAAAGAATTCATCAAACAGGTTCTCACCAAAAATACTGGGCATCATAAGTCATTCCTCCATTCATAATCCTTACTGAAATGCCCTGTGTGAGGGGGCTGTTTTGCCCTCCCGCTTGGAACGACTCTGTTATAGTCTCTTGCATTAGCACTGTCAATAGGAGAGTGCTAATGTTAACAGAAATACAAAAGTTCGTTCACATATGATACGATTTCTCAGCCGTCAGGCATTAGAAATGCTGGGGCCGCAAGGAATGCCCCAGCACTTTTAGCTCTCGCCTACGAATCAGTCAAGAAAATGATGCCGATTATACCCCGATTGCACTGTGTGGAACCATTAAAACTGCTTTTGACAAGGAAACCGAAGGCGGTGTTGCGCTTTGTGCAGATAGTGGTACAATGGCACTGAAAAAGAAGCTATTCAGGAGGCCGCTTATGTATCAATATAGGATAGGTTCTAACCTGACGCCGCTGTCTGGAAAGCCGGAGCCAGATACCTGTGTCCTTACACTGCTGTCCTCGGAGGAGCTGGACCAGAATCTCCAACTCCCGGGACTGGAGCAGGTTCTCCGCCATACACCTACAGCGAGGGATGCCCGCGTATGTAAGGCTGAACCCCACCGAAATTATCTGTGCGGGACCATTGTGACCCCACGGCATACAAAAGAAAAGGCGCCCATCGCCTTCGGATATCTGATGACACCCAGCCATGTGGTTTTGTGCGACGATGCGGGTGTGGCCCATGCCATGATCCAGAGACTGATCCGGGAGAATCCACAGATGGAAAAGAGCCCAGGCAGTTTCTTTTATACGTTCCTGGAGCTGATCATTGCCAAGGATATGCACCACTTGCAAGAATTAGAGGATAAGCTGGACCAACTCGAAGATCAGGTGCTGGCAGGCCAGTTGGAGGGATTCAACCCCAAAATGACGGCAATACGAAAAGAAATTTCCAACTGGATACGGTACTATACGCAGTTGGATGATATGGTCTGTGAATTTCAGGAAAACGAAAATGAGTATTTCGATGAGCATGAACTTCGTCTGTTTCATATGGTGGAAAAACGCATTGGACGGCTGAAGGATGAGGCGCAGATGCTGCGGGAATATGGCCTGCAGGTGCGGGAACTGTTTCAGGCGGAAATCGATATTCGCCAGAACAACATCATGAAGATACTTACCATCGTCACGACGATCTTTTTACCCCTATCTCTGGTGGCAGGCTGGTATGGCATGAACTTTACCAATATGCCGGAATTGACCTGGAAATACGGCTACCCGGCAGTCATTGGCATCAGTGTTCTTGTAGTTTTGATTTGTCTCTGGGTGATGAAGAAGAAAAAATTCTGGTGAATCCCGCGATACCAGCGAATTGGTACCTCTTTGGACTTAATAAACACCCCATTCGTCAGGCAGCATGCCATACTGTCTAACGAATGGGGTGCATCTCAATATTTATCGGTTTTTTTACCGTTGCAGGATTTACAAAGCATTTGACAGTTATCGGGCGTTGTTTGCCCGCCTTTGCTCCAAGGCTTGATGTGATCGCCCTCCATTTCCTCAAATTCAAAATGCTCTCCGCAGACAGGACATATCCCATTTTGCCTGCTGTACGCCGCCAGTTTTTCCCGTTTATCAAATGCACGCAGGTTTAACAATCTGCCTGCGAACGGATCGGTATCTCGGCAAAGTAAGAACTCATAAATGCCTTTCGGCTTTTGCACATCTTCATCCTCGTGTAGACGTTTTACTTCTGCGGACATGACCGCAGAATTGTAGGCGCGATTATGGTACTCATTGTAGAGATGACACCAATCCAACCCTTTCATATCCGAAAAGTATTTTGGGAAAATCTTCTCAGACCAATGGATAACATCTTGGAAATACTGCCACAATTCATCTGCGTCCGCATCTGATTTATGCCGCGCCATATATTCGGTGATTTCGGAAATGCTTTGATATTCGCAGATACCACGCAGCGCCTTTTCCAGTAATTCCTGCCTATTCGGGTCGCCAGTAATGTATTTGTCTGCCAGTAGTTTTGCAGCACAGTTCCGTTTGGAAAAATATCGCTTTGCATCTGAAAGCCATTCACCGGTATAAACAGAGTTCCGAAGTTCCTGTTCCGTTAGCTTCTCCCCTGCAATATTGACAACCCGGAACCATTCTAACTTTTCGGATTCCTCCCCCTCGCAAATATAAACCATAAATTCATAGTTCATAATTGCATTGTACTTATCATCGGGCAAGGCGTCCCAATAATATTTCCTGCCATCCAACGCGATAGAAAACTTATGTTTCAAATATTGCATAACAGACAAGGTTCGCTGCTGACCGTCCAGCACCTCATATCTGTCGCTTCCGACCTTAACCCAATACATGACATTCAAAGGAAAGCCTTTTAATACTGTTTGGATAACGGCCTCCGCCTGCTCATTGTCATAAACAAATTCTCGTTGATAGGGCGGGCGGATCGCAAGTCTGCCTCCATAGGCAAAAACACCGTCATCGCCGTTGTCAGCATAACTCTCAAAAACCTCTCTGACCTTAATTTGCTTTGGCTCTATTTTCACTTGCTTGCCCTCCTTTTGATTAAAATTCTCTTAAAGGTATTTTTTGCGTTCCCACTTGTATCGTAATATACAAGGCTTGTCATATTTGCGGTGTAATGTCCTCTGCCACCTTGCGCACGATATTTTGCAATCCATTCTTCACCAATTCTGCTAATTCCAATTTCATCAGAGCCATACTTCCCCGTATAATCAGCGCAACCGATAATTTCAAATTGTTCTGGATTGTACTTATCTAAAAATGTAATGGGAACGCCCATAATCCCACTACATCTTTCTCTTAATAACGATTCTGTCATACAGTCGTCTGTACTTTGCGTTTGATGACAATCCTGTCGTAGAGGCAGCGATAGAGGAGCTTGCCGCGCCGTGCTACGTCTCTCTCTCTCTCTCTCTACTTTAACAAATTGTGAACATTCCTCAGGCAAATAGAAACGAACGCCGCCTGCCACATAACTTCCTTTGGGAGCAATTTCCGACATGGGTTTTCCCATCCACCGGCTTGCTCCGATGATCTCAAACTGTTCAGGGTTATGCTTGTCCAGATAGGTAATCGGAACACCAATTTCCTCAAAGTAGTCACATGGAATATCAGCGACCTTGTTTACGTTGATAGCGTCGTAATTGGCATAGCGAGGGTACTCATCCTCGTTCCCATAGTATTTCTTATACAGTACTAATTTTTCGTGTCTTATTGCATAGTCAAGATTTGTAAACCATCGGACACCTTTCACACGAATATATTTTCTGCCGTCCTTATCGACGCCGCACCCCGCTGCACGGAGAGGATAGTCGTCAGGAACATAAAACTTTCTATCCCCACTGTGAATACTTGCGCCAAGCCATAATTTATTATCTTTGATAAGAGGGAAAATTTCCTTGTATGTAATTGCGTTGACATTTCCAATAATCAAAAAGTCCTTTTGGTATGCCACAAGCTGCGCAACGTACTCCCTGAACAGACTGAATGGAGGATTCGTAACAACAATATCAGCCTGTTTCAGATATTCAATGCATTCCTCGCTGCGGAAATCGCCGTCACCCTTTAGCTTCTTGACGCCACGCCTTTTTGATTTCAAAAGTGCGTCAATGTCCTCGTCGGAAACACCTCTGCCGTTTGCCATCGGTACTTCCCTAATGTCCATGACATAACCGTGACCTCGGGCCACAGGCTCGTTTTCATCATCGAACAAGGAAAGCTGCTGTCCCACCACTGGAGAAGTACCATAGGAAGTGCAGATCAATCGTTTCAAGCCGAGGTAATTAAAGTTCCGCAGGAAGAATTTACAGAAATTGCTCTCAAAGGGATCATCGCAGTTGCAAAGAACGGTTTTCCCACGAAAGTGCTGTTCGTAGTGGTTCAATTCGTTCTGTATATCCTCATACTGCGTATAGAACTCATCTTTTTTTGCGTCTTTGGCTTTATGCAAATTCTCATTCTTTGCCATATATCTTTCCCCCGTTGCCGCTTTTGCGGTTACTTTTAATATAGTACAAACCGGAAAGAACGGCAACAACATGTTTTAAGAACATGGTGTTTCATTGTAAAAGACCGACACCCATGTTGAATGAGTGTCGGTCTTTGTTACCCTATTATGCGCTTGATTTTTTTGCGTACATGGCGTGAGTTTGACGTAAATCCGCTTCTCTATCTCGCAAACCAAGCAATTTCAGGGGTTAAGGCATTTTTTAGTACATACCGCTTGTAACCAACCTTAGTTACTCTTTGATAACAGCGTCGCAAAATTTGCCCATATTTGTAGCCTCATTCAGAAGCTGATAAATGCTGAATCCGCTCTGCTTCATGAGCCTTGACCACACAAACAGCCACAGACCTGCGTGGAACACGTGGAAACAGCAGACTTAAAAAATGCTGGAAAGCAAATGAAGCGGAATGGAAACGGCCATAAACGAACGAAAAATATTATAAAAAGTTTCAAAATTCGGTTGGTAAGGATGAGGTCGGCGGTTCGAATCCGCCCAGCAGCTCCAACATTAAGCGCTTGAATCTTGTGATTTGAGTGCTTTTCGTTTTACTTTCAAAACTTTTTGGGCTCATTCGTGATTTTGACGAACAGCCAAAATTTGCAGAAACCCATACAAAAACCCATACCGACAGGCAAAATAGAGCCGGACAGGTCAACCCTGCCCGGCTTTTTTGATACTCTCTCTGACGATCTGCGCGGCCTTGATGATGCTTTCCTCACTGGCGTGGGTGTACATCCGCAGCGTCACCGCTTTGTCACTGTGGCCCAGGGCCTCCGACACGCTGGCGACATCGGCCCCGTTGGTGATGGCGATGCTGGCGAAGGTATGGCGTAGCTTGTGGGGATGGAGACCAGGGACGCCGCTTTTTTTAGACAGCTTTTGCAGATAGCGGGTAGGACTTTGGGGGTGCATCGGCTCCGGGCTGTTCTCCTGAGTGAAGACATAGGCGCTGATCGCTTTATCAGCCTGATTTTCACGGAGCTGGCGGAGCAGGACTGTGGTATCATCCCCGGCGTATACTGTGCGTGTGCGGCCATTCTTGGGAGTGTCCAGATAGACGCTTTTCTGCTTTGTGTAACAGAGGTTCCCGGCAATGGTGACGGCCCCGGTCTTGAAGTCGATGTTTTTCCATTGGAGGGCGCAGCACTCTCCCCGCCGTATGCCGGTATCAATAAGCAGATGAACCAGCGCCCGCCACTTTAGAGGCTCACCGTCCAGGGCGGCCAGAATCTTGCTGACCTCCACGGCGGTGTATGCCTCCGGCTCCGTGGGCTTTACTTCGTCCTTACGGGGTGTGGGCCGCTCCACCTTGTCCATCGGATTCCGGGGGATCATATCGCCCAGATAAGCCATTTTGAAAAGGCTGTGCAGGACAGTGTATGTCTTGATGACGGTGCTGTGGGCCTTGCCCTGAGACTGGATGGACAGCAGCAGGGCGGTGATCTGCGCCGGGGTAATATCCGGCATTTTGATGTCACCAAGGGCCGGGTATATCTTTTTGTCCAGGTTGGCCTGATATGCCGCGCGGCCATTCTCACTCATGGTGATGGTCTTGGCGGGCATGAAGACCCGTTCCCCATACTGGCGCAGGGTGAGGATTTTGGCGGCCTCTGCGGCCTCCTGGGCGACTTTCTGGCGGGTCTCCTCGCGGCTGACGATCTCCCCAGCATCGCATTGGCGTTCGAAATCCGCCGCTACGGCGGCAAGCTCCCGGTCTATGGCCTTTTGGCTCCATCCCTCCGGCACATACCAGCGTTTTGTCAGATAGGATTTATCCCGGCCACGGCTGACGCGGATCTCGTAAAAGACCGCGCCCGCTTTGGTGGTCTTCTTCCTGGTTGATGGCATTGTGTCACCCCTTGCGTATGACGAAAATTTGTGATATGCTGACTGTGGCGCTGCTGGATTAAGCGGTCGGCCCTCTGTGTACAGGGGGCAGCTTCTTGCCCTCTGATCCGATGAGAGGAGGGCTGCCCATGATGGTTACATATTCTGACCTGATTCAGATTGGTATTCTCATTGTTAGTATTTGCGGCCTGTTCATTCAGGTATACAAAAAGAAGTGACCGCCGGCACCCTGACAAGTACGGCGATCACTTCAAAGCACTTATAGGGGGCTGACCGTTTCTAGCAGCGCCCTTCGTTATCTTTAGTATAGCCGTAAAATCTGAAATTGTCAATGCCCTGGGCCTTTGGTCTGGGGCTTTATTTTTGGTTGCCGGCATTTTGTCCACTTGCCAAAACAAATATGACAAAATGGCCGGGTTCAACTTACCCAAAATTGAGAAAGTTGCTTTTGCTCATTTTTGAGCGAAAGTTAAGGACATTTTTGTCCGTTTCACTTTTTGCTCTCTGGCGGCGTTTCCACGCCCTCTGACGGGCCTTTTGACGGGGGGGTGGTATCCATACCCTCTGGATGGTCCTGCGGGGCCTCTGTGCGCTGGTACTGTGGAATTTTTGACAAAGCTTCATTCCATATCGAGATGGGGTAACTGGAGGAGATTTTTTAATAGAGGATTATTTCCTGTGGGACAAAACAATTAAGAGTATGGTGGACAAAGCCATTGAATCAAGTCACCATCCCCTGAAAAATCTTCCGAAATTATCGTCGAGAATCAAATCTGCTCTAAGTGAAAAATATATGACTTTCTCAAAGGAAGAATTTGATGGCTTTATTCCGCTTTTGGACAAGATATTAGAACTTATATAGTAAAAGTAAAATCAGTATGTGAACAAATGTGGAAGGTGCAACATGAACATAAACACTGGCGTAATCTATATTCTTACAAACCCGTCCTTCCCTCAATACGTAAAGATCGGCTATGCCGATAATGTGGAATTACGGCTGAAACAACTGAATAACAGCGAGTGCATTCCTTTTGCCTTCCGCATTTTCGCTACATATGAGGTCGAGGAACGCTTGACGGATTTGAAGCTCCACGCTCTGATTGACCAACTCAATCCCAATTTGCGTTCCATTGATGAGGTGAACGGCAAAAAGCGCGTTCGAGAGTTCTATGCAATGTCGAAGGAACAGGCATACTCTATCCTTGAAACGATAGCTATTCTCGGCGGTCGTAAGGACAGGCTTCATCTGTATGAGCCTTCCTCAGAGGAGAAAAAGAGCGAGAATTTGGCTCAGGAGATCGAGGAAGAACACATTGAGCGGATGTCCCCATTCGCTTTCTCTAAGTGCAATATTCCGATTGGCGCAGTGATCACCTTCTTCAATCAGGGAAATGACAATTCGGGCACGCAATGCACGGTTGTGGATGATAAGACGGTAGAATATCAGGGACGGAAATTATCCCTTTCCGCCCTTGCTACCGAGCTTACGGGTAGTAAATGGGGTGTTGCCGGACCGCGCTATTTTAAGTATAACGGAGAGTGGCTGAACGAACTGCGCGCAAAAGCAGAGGGGCGAAAAGTCTCATCGCGCCTTGATGACGTGTGGATCATTCCTTGCAACCCGAAATATTACGATATTATCGCTGCTTTTGACAACCTTGATGTGATCGAGTGGAGTCAGTCTACCAATACCACTGTAGGCGACACGGTGTACATATATGTCGGCGAAAAATACAAATCCATTATGTTTAAATGCGAGGTCATTGCCGCCAATCAGTACGGCAACCGTTCCGCCGACGATTATCCGTATTATAAAGATTTGGCGAAAGATCCCGATGCCCGCTATATGAAACTGAAGTTGACCGAAAAATATCCTGCTGGAATGTATCCGCTAAGTCCTTCTATGACCGGCTGACCAAGCGGCCTTTCGCGGCCCTCTCCGGCATGAGGGGCGGGGACACCCTCTCCACGCTGGCTATCTCCGTCCGGGGCGCCGTGCGGAGCATCGGCAGGGAACATCTGGCGGAGATTTTTGAGAAAAATCCCTATATGGCGCAGATCTACCCCACGGAAAAAAGCCGGGACGCCCTGGAGGTGTTCCAGCTCTATCAGGGGGAGGGCGAGTATTTCGACCTGCGCCGGCTGCCGCCCTTCCGCCAGCACTTTTCCTTCGGCGGCGCGGAGGTCCGCGAGACCGGCTATCGGATCAACGCCGATAAGTGCATCGGCTGCCAGGGCTGCCGCGGCGTGTGCCCCTCCGGCTGTATCAGCAAAACCGTTCCCCGCATCATTGACGAGAGCCGCTGTCTCCACTGCGGCAGCTGCTTCCGCGTCTGCCCGGTGAAAGCGGTGGAGAAGCTGGGCTGAAAGGAAATTTCTATGGACAGAATGGAAAAGCTCCAATATCTCAATCAAATTCTGCTGGACGAGATGCCGGAGTACCAGACGCAGGCGGCGCAATTTCCCCGGGAGGACGCCGCCCAGCGGCGGCTGCTCCGCAGCCTGATGAACCTCCGGCCTCCCATGCCGCTGAAGGCGCAGTTCCTGCAGGTGCAGGACGAGGTGCTGGCGGAGGAGCGGGAGGCCAGGGGCGTGGTGGACGCGGATGCCCTGCCCGCTGTGGCCTCCAATCCCAAAATCGCCGTCTGGCAGGGGGACATCACCCGGCTGGCGGCAGACGCCATCGTGGACGCGGACAACAGCGCTTTGCTTGGCTGCTTCTGCCCCTGCCACGGGTGCATCGACAATGCCATCCACTCGGCGGCGGGGCTCCAGCTCCGGGACGAGTGCAATCAGATCATGACCGCCCAGGGGCACCCGGAGCCCAATGGCCGTGCCAAGCTGACAAGGGCCTATAACCTCCCGGCGAACTATATTCTCCACACCGTGGGCCCCATCGTCCGGGGCCGGGTGACCCGCCGGGACCGGGAGGAGCTGGCCGCCTGCTACCGCTCCTGCCTGGAGCTGGCGGCGGAGCATGGGCTGGAAACGGTGGCCTTTTGCTGTATCTCCACCGGCGAGTTTCATTTCCCCAACCAAGAGGCCGCTGAGATCGCCGTGAAAACAGCCGCCGATTTCCTCCGGCGTGATACTTCCATCAGAAAGGTGATCTTCAATGTTTTCAAGGATCTGGACGCGGACATCTACCGAAGCCTGCTCGGATAAAATCGGGCAGCTGAAAGCGGCCCTGGCGGAGGCCGACGCCGTGGTGATCGGCGCCGGGGCGGGCCTGTCCGCCTCGGCGGGGCTGACCTATTCCGGGGAGCGGTTTGAGAAAAACTTTGCTGACTTTATCGAAAAATACGGCATCCGGGACATGTACACCGGCGGCTTTTATCCCTTTGAAACGCTGGAGGAATCCTGGGCCTGGTGGAGCCGCCAGATCCTGATAAACCGCTATGAAAAAGCGCCGAAGCCGGTCTATGAAGACCTGCTGGCGCTGGTGCGGGATAGGGATTATTTTGTCCTCACCACCAATGTGGACCACCAGTTCCAGCTGGCGGGCTTTGACAAGCGCCGGCTGTTCTACACCCAGGGGGACTACGGCCTGTGGCAGTGCTCCCGGCCCTGCCACCAGGAGACCTATGACAACGAGGAGACCGTGCGCCGCATGGCGGCGGAGCAGCGGGACATGAAGATCCCCACGGAGCTGATCCCCCGCTGTCCCAAGTGCGGCAGGCCCATGGCCATGAATCTGCGCTGCGACGGCACCTTTGTCCAGGACGAGGGCTGGCATGCCGCCGCCGGACGGTATGAGGACTTCCTCCGGCGGCACAGCGGGACGCGGGTGCTGTTTTTGGAACTGGGCGTCGGGATGAACACCCCGGCCATCATCAAATATCCGTTCTGGAGGATGACCGCCCAAAATCCAAAGGCGATTTATGCCTGCATCAACTATGGGCAGGCGTCCGCGCCGAAGGAGATCCAACCACGGGCAGTCTGCGTCAACGGGGATATCGGCCGCCTGCTGCCGGACCTGTGTGACTAAGCGGGGCCTGTGCGGCGTGTGTCCCGCAGCATCCGCGCCCCACGGGCTTTGGCATCCTCCGCCGCGTGCGGACTGGTCTTGAGCGCGGTCTGCCACAGGCGCCGCGCTCAAGTGAAACTGGCATCGAATCGTCCGCATCGGAACTTGCGGAGCTGTCGGTTTATCCGCGGCGTCTGCCGCGGCATCAGCCCCGTGCCGGGCGGTGCCGCCCACTCCGGATCCGGCTGATGGATTTGGATGTCCTTGTTGTTCATCATAGCCAACGGCGCTGAAGCGGCGTTGAAAAAAGGGCGCGCCGGATGTAAAAAAATGTGAATCCCCAGGGCCCCCGGGCGAAAGTCCGGGAGCCTCGCGGAATGCGAGGGCCGGTCTTTCCCGACGGCGGCCAGCCGGTTTTCACAACACGTAAAATGCCTTTTGGGCATGGAGACGGCATAGCAAACAGGTATTCGACATAAAGAGAGAATGAACTTATAATAGGCGCATCGGAAGCGTGCTTCCGATGCGCCTGTTGTTCATTTCCCACGCTGTACAGCACGGCCTTGGCAAGTCGCCGGCGGAGCCTGTTTTCCCTGGCCCGCGGCGGGATGCTGAAAAAACCTGGGGCAAGGCCATCACGGACGAATAGGGTACGCCCCGTTTGCGGCGGGAACATGCAAGAGAGGAACATGTAAGAAAGGAACACACAATGAAGGATGTCATGATCTTAACCGGAGCCGGACAGATCGGTATGGCGATTGCAAGAAGAATGGGTTACGGGATGAAAATTGTGGTCGGCGATCGGAAACCGGAAAACGCGGAGGCGATCTCCAAAACCATGAATGACGCGGGATTTGATACCGTTCCGGTAGAAATGGATTTATCTTCCCGCGAGTCTGTTCTGGATCTGATTGCGAAAGCAAGAGAATACGGGGAGATCTCCATGCTGGTCAACGCGGCGGGCGTTTCCCCCAGCCAGGCTCCGATTGAAGCGATTTTGAAAGTGGATCTGTACGGCACGGCGGTACTGCTTGAGGAAGTCGGAAAAGTTATTAAAAAAGGCGGCGTGGGCGTGACGATTTCCAGTCAGTCCGGGTGGCGTATGCCTGCCCTCACAGCCGAGGAAGATGAATTGCTGGCGACTGTGCCCACGGAAGAACTGCTTGACCTTCCGCTGCTGCGGCCGGAGAACATCCGGGATACCCTGCATGCTTATCAGCTGGCGAAACGCTGCAATGAGAAGCGGGTAATGGCGGAAGCCGTCAAGTGGGGCAGGCGCGGCGCCCGCATCAATGACATTGCCCCCGGCATTATTGTGACGCCGCTGGCGATTGACGAATTTAACGGCCCTCGCGGCGACTTCTATAAAAATATGTTTGCAGGCTGCCCGGCGGGACGTCCGGGCACCGCGGATGAAGTGGCAAATGTGGCGGAGCTGCTCATGAGCGAGAAAGGAGCCTTTATCACCGGCTCCACGTTCCTGATTGACGGCGGGGCAACGTCCAGCTATTTCTACGGCCCGCTGAAGCCCCAGGCATAAAAAATTATTTGGAGGAGAGGACCCGGAAAATGAACAGACCGTATATCTTCTGCCACATGATGACCTCCCTGGACGGGAAGATCATGGGCGGCTACATGGACACCCCGGAGGGCGGGGCCGCCGGAGACGTGTTTTATGACATCGCCTTTGGCAGGGACCCTTATTACAGGCACCAGGGCTGGCTGTCCGGCCGGGTGACCACCGATGACAATTTCACCTTTTACCGCAGGCCCGCGCTGGACGAAAACGCCCCCACGGTGCCCGAGGGCGACTTCGTGGCGGAGAGAGCCGCTATGTACTATGTATCGGTGGACCCCTCCGGCAGGCTGGGCTGGGAGAGCAACACCCTGACCTATGTGGACACCACCGCCCATATCGTCGAGGTGCTGACCGGCAGGGCCGGCAACGCCTATAAGGCGTTCCTGCGGAAGCTGGGGATCTCCTACATCATCGCCGGGGAGGATTCCCTGGACTATGGGCTGGCGCTTGGAAAGCTGAAGGCGCTGTTCGGCATCGAGACGCTGATGCTGGGCGGCGGAGCGGCCTTGAACTGGTCCTTTATCCAGGCGGGGATGTGCGACGAGATCAGCGTGGTCATCGCCGCCGCCGCTGACGGCTCGCCCACGACCCAGACCCTGTTCATGGCCCGGAAGGGCCTGAGCGGCACCGCCCCGGTGGGCTTTGCCCTGCAAAGCGCCCAGGTGAAGGACGGCGGCAGCGTGTGGCTGCGGCATCTGGTAAAGAATCAAAAACAGGAGGCTTGAACATGGACGGATTTCAGGACATTTTCCCCCGCGGGGGCAAAAACACCGCCTTTGCCCGGTATTTCGTGGGGCAGAGCTATTTGAATATGCTCTCCCGGGAACAGGTGGTCATCGGCAATGTGACCTTTGAGCCGGGGTGCCGCAACAACTGGCACATCCACCACGCCAAGTCCGGCGGCGGGCAGATTTTGCTGTGCACCGCCGGCCGGGGCTATTACCAGGAGTGGGGCAGGCCCGCCCGGGAGCTCCACCCCGGCGACGTGGTGAACATCCCCGCCGGCGTCAAGCACTGGCACGGGGCCGCCCCGGACAGCTGGTTTTCCCACCTGGCGGTGGAGGTCCCCGGCGAGGAGACGGAAAACGAGTGGTGCGAGCCGGTATCCGACGCGGACTACAGCAAACTGAAATGAGGGGAGAGGCACAGATGGAAAAGGTAACAGCGGGCAGAGACACGCTGGGTGGCTTTGCGCCCCAATTCGCGCACCTGAACGACGATATCCTGTTCGGCGAGGTCTGGTCCCGGGAGGAACAGCTCTCCGCCAGGGACCGCAGCATTGTGACCGTGACGGCGCTGATGGCCGGCGGCGTGCTGGACAGCTCTCTGCAATTCCACATCGCGAACGCGAAAAGGCACGGCGTGACGGCGGAGGAGATGGCGGAGATCCTGACCCATGGGGCTTTCTACGCCGGATGGCCCAAGGCGTGGGCGGCCTTCCGCATGGCAAAAGAGGTGTATGGGGAGGCCCAGCCATGAGCGCTCTTGTGATCTATTATTCCTACAGCGGAAACACCCGCCGCGCGGCGGAACGGATCGGAAAGGCGATCGGCGCCGATCTGGCGGAGATCCAGACCGTCAGGCCCTACACCGGCAGCTATGACGACGTGGTGGATCAGGGCCAGCGGGAGGTGGACAGCGGCTTTCTCCCGGAACTCAGGCCGCTGGGCGCCGACCTGAGCCGGTATGATACGATCGTCCTGGGCACGCCGGTGTGGTGGTATACCTTTGCCCCGGCCATGAACAGCTTTCTCCACAGCGCCGATCTGTCGGGCAAAACGGTGTATCCCTTTGCCACCAACGGCGGCTGGCTGGGCCACACCTTCCGGGATTTTGAAAAGGCCTGCCGGGGCGCACAGGTAAAAGCGGGCCTGGACATCCGCTTTAACGGGGACAGGCAGATGACCCCGGACACGGACATCCAAAAGTGGCTGAAGAATTTTTGAGAAAGTGACGCGCCTGGCCATGAGCGGCGCCGGGCCGGTCCGCCCATGGCTCCACACCCAGGTAACAGACGGAACGCCGTCCCCGCCGGGCATCCCGGCGGGGACGGCGCCGTTGAGTTCCGCGGGCGATTCGGAAACACCTGCCGGGCCCCCGCCCCGGCGGAAAAGGCGGGGCCCGCCGGTTCGCGGCCTCCCGGTACGGCCGCGCCCGCAATGCCCGCGTCTGACTGCGAAGCGCATCCCCCTGCGGAGCCCCGGAGAGAGGGGACAGGCCGCCGGGGCACGAAGCTGCCTTCCGGGTTTTCCGGACCGATGAAGAGAAGGAATCCTTTGTTTTTCCGGCAAAAGCGTGATACAATACTGTCCCAATCAGGAATAAACCGCAAAATGAGAGCAGTCCTCTCTGAAAGGAGCGGAATATGGCGGAAATCTCCAACATCAAGAACCGGGCCCTGGCAGAACGCGTCGCGGAACGGCTCTTCCAGCACCTTCTGGATGAAAAGACGGCGCCTGGCACAAAACTCCCCAACGAATACGAGTTGGCAAACCGCTTCGGCGTCAGCCGGGGCACCATTCGGGAGGCTGTCAGGCTGCTGGCATCCCGCGGTATCCTGCGGATCAAGCACGGTTCCGGCACCTATGTGGTTTCTCTGATGCCCTTGCAGGTGGATCCGCTTGGACTGGATGCCATTGAAGACCGGGTCCAACTGGCGCTGGACCTGACGGACGTGCGGCTGATGCTGGAACCGGGCATCGCGGAAATGGCGGCCCGGAACCGCACCGCGGAGGAGGCCGCGCGGCTGTCGGAGTACTGTGATGCCGTGCGGAAAAAGATCGAGGCGGGCGAAGATTATCTCAGCGAGGATATGAACTTTCACTACTATATCGCAAAATGTTCCCACAACATGGTAGTGGAGCCGCTTATGCCCATCATCGACCTGGCCGTGATTTCGATTGCCAACATCACCCGCAGGGAATTGCTGAACGCCACGATCGACACCCATCGGGAGATCCTCAACGGAATTTTAAATCAGGACCCGCAGGTTGCTCGCACCGCCATGTCCATGCACCTCGCCATGAATCGCGTCGTCATCCAGCACGCGCAGGAAAAAGCGAACGAAACGAAATAAAGCCTTTGCCGAAAGCTGCTCCGGAATTTCCAGGGCAGTTTTTTATTTTGGCCAAAGACATCGGATGACTTTTTCGCGGGGATTTCTATTTCTGGTTTATTTTCCGCGAAAACTTTCCAATTATGCCAGAATTTTTGACAATAAGCATAAATATTTTCGAAAATTTTGTAAGAAAGTAGGAAGCGCTTCGGACAACTTGTAATACCACTTTCGGAAAATTATAATGTGGGCAGAAAGGCAAAACAGGAGACAGCCGGCGTTTCCCTGTTGAGCGGATCGGGAAAATTCTGCATTGATTTGAAGTTCAGGAGGAAAAGATGATGTCCCGCAGCGAACATATTTTGAAAGGGCTGGGCAACCAGTATTACCGCGCGACCTATAAATCCATGGGCTTTACCACGGAGGATCTCAGGCGCCCCATTATCGGCATTGCCAATGCGTGGAGCGAATGTGTCCCCGGCCATTACAACCTGCGCCAGGTGGCGCAGCGGGTCAGGGATGGTATTTACCGCGCCGGCGGCACGCCTGTTGAGTTCGGCGTGATCGGCGGCTGCGACGGAATGGGCCAGGGCCATGACGGCATGCACTTCATCATGCCCTCCCGGGAGCTGATCGCCAACTCCATCGAGACCATGGCCCAGATCAACCTCTTTGACGGGCTGGTGCTGCTGGGTTCCTGCGACAAGATCGTTCCCGGTATGCTGATGGCGGCGGCCCGGCTGGACATCCCCTGCATCTTCCTGCCCGGCGGCCCCATGGAGGGCGGCGTGGAATTTGACGGCCGCCAGGCGGATCAGACCTCCAGCACGGAGGCCTACGGCATGCTCTCCGCCGGCAAGATCACCGAGGCGGAATATGTGGCTCTGGAAAACACGGCCTGCCCTGGCTGCGGCTCCTGCTCTTATCTGGGCACGGCCAACACCATGTGCGCCCTGGCCGAGGCAATGGGCATGACCCTGCCGGACGGCGGCACCGCCCCCGCCACCTCCGCCATCCGCATGATGAAGGCGGAGGAGACCGGCGTGAAGATCCTGGAGCTGGTGGAGAAGAACATCACCGCCCGGCAGATCATCACGGACGCCTCCGTCCGCAACGCCATCAAGGCCTGCCTGGCCATGAGCGGCTCCACCAACGCCGTGATGCATCTGACCGCCATCGCCTATGAGGCGGAACTGGGCATCAGGGTCCTGGACGAGTTTGACCGTCTCTCCGACACGACGCCGCAGCTGGCCAAGATGAATCCCGCCTGCAAATACAGCATTGTGGACTTTTATAAGGATGGCGGGGTGCCTCGCCTGATGGAAAATCTGCAGTCCATGCTGGAGACGGATGTGATGACGGTTACCGCCCGCACTCTGTCTGAGAACATCCGGGATCACAAGTACCTCTATCCGGCCACGGGCCTTGTAAACCACACGCTGGACGATCCCTTCGGCTACACCGGCGGCGTGGCCGTGCTGCGGGGCAACCTGGCGCCTGACACCGGCATCACCAAGCCCGGCGCGTTTGACAAGAGCCTGCACCACTTCAAGGGCAAGGCGATCTGCTTTGACTCTGAGGAAGCTGCGGAGGAGGCGATCCTGGCCGGTAAGGTCCACGACGGCCACGTTGTCGTGATCCGCTATGAGGGGCCCAAGGGCGGCCCCGGCATGCGGGAGATGTACAAGGCAATGAAGTATCTCTATGGCCGCGGGCTTTCCAAGACCACCGCTCTGATCACCGACGGCCGCTTCTCCGGCACCAACAACGGCTGCTTTGTGGGCCACATCTCTCCGGAAGCCGCTGAGGGCGGTCCCATCGCCATCGTCCGGGACGGTGACCTTGTGGAAATCGACGTGGACGGCAAGAAACTGAATCTTCTGGTGCCCCAGGAGGAGATCGAGGCCCGCCTGAAGCAGTGGAAACGCCCGGAGCCCAAGTTCAAAAAGGGCTGGCTGGGACTGTACTGCAAGCTGGCCGCCTCCGGCTCTGAGGGCGGCGTGATGAAGTTCGACAATCTGTAATCCGGGGAAGGAGGCGTTTTTACCATGGATGGAGTTCCTGTTTCCGCTCTGGGTGCTTTGGCCGCGCTTGCTGTTGCCATCGTGCTGATTTTGAAGAAGGTCCAGCCCACCTGTGCCATGATCTTCGCCATGCGCCGCCACGGCTTTGCGAAACAGCGTGGACGTCAAGACCGTGTCCCCCGCTCCGCCGGGCGGAAGGGACGCGGCACAGGCCGTGGGGCCGCGGAACGTGTCATGTGAACGCCGCGCAGGCGCAATAAAAGCGCCGGACGGGAAGCCAAATCTTCCCGTCCGGCGCTTTTCAATATTCGCGAATCATTTCGGCGTCCGCGCGCCGGCGCGCTCAGCCGTTCATCAGCCCGGGGACAAACATGGACAGGGGCTGGAAAAACGTCACCAGCAGCAGCACCAGGATCATCATGGCGTAAAACGGCAGGCAGGCCTTGGTGGCTTCCTCGATCTTGATGCGGCCGATGGAGCAGCCCGCGAACAGGGCCGCGCCCACAGGCGGCGTGCACAGGCCGATGGCCAGGTTCAAAATCAGCATGGCGCCGAACTGCACGGGCTCCATGCCCAGCTGGGTGGCCACGGGGAGCAGGATGGGCGTGAGAATCAGGATCAGCGGGCCCATGTCCATGATGCAGCCCAGGATCAGGCACATGACGTTGATGAGCAGCAGGATGACCACCGGGTTGTCGGAGATGCCCAGCAGCAGGCCGGTGACCATGGTGGGGATCTTCAGGTAGGCCAGCAGCCAGCCGAACATGGAGGCCGTGGAGATCAGGGCCATGACCATGGCGATGGTCCTGAGGGACTTGCGCAGGATGTTGCCGAACTGGCGCAGGGGGATCTCCCGGTAGATGAAGAAGGTGACGATGAAGGCATACACCACGGCGACGGCGGCGGACTCGGTGGCGGTGAACCAGCCGAAGATGACGCCGCCCACGATGATGATGCAGGTCAGAAGGCCCAGAAGGGCGTCCTTGGTGGCCTTCCAGATCTCCCGCAGGAACATCAGGCGGCCCTTGGGATAGTTGCGCTTGCGGGCGATGATGGCAGTCATGATCATCAGGGCGATGCCCAGCAGGATGCCGGGGATCAGGCCGCCCATGAACAGCTGGCCGATGGACACGCCGCCGCCCGCCGCCATGGCGAAGAGGATCATGTTGTGGGAGGGCGGGATCATGACGCCCTGGCAGGAGGAGGTCACCGTGACAGCCACGGAGAAGTCCTTGTCATAGCCGGAGTCGGTCATCATGGGGATCAGGATGGATCCGATGGAAGAGGTGTCCGCCACGGCGGAGCCGGAGATGCCGCCGAAGAACATGGACGCCAGGATATTCACCTGGGCCAGGCCGCCCCGCATCCATCCCACCAAGGCATTTGCGAAGGTGATGAGCCGGCGGGAGATGCCGCCCTGGCCCATGATCTCGCCGGCCAGGATAAAGAAGGGGATGGCCAGCAGGGAGAAGGACTGGACGCCGTTGACCATCCGCTGGAACAGCGTGGCCAGGGGAATGTTCAGGTACAGTGCCGTCAGCACGGAGGAAATACCCAGGGTGAAGGAAATGGGCATCCGCATCATCAGCAGGATCACAAACGAACCCAGCATAATGGCAATGGCAATGGTGGTATCAGGCATGGGGATCCTCCTTCCCGGCGTCGCCGCCGTTTTCAGGGAAAATCTTTTTCTCCTGCTTGGCCGCCACCAGCACGGCGTTGAGCAGCACCAGCAGGCCGGACAGGGGCAGGATCACATACAGCACCGCGCTGGGCATCTTGGTGGCGGGCATGGTGGAGAGCTTGGTCATGTTCATGATCAGGATTCCGTAATAGACCATGGTGCCGCCGAAAATGGCGATCAGGATGTGGTCGATGCTCTCCAGCACGCTGATGGCCTTTTGAGGCAGCTTGGCGGTGAACATCTCGATGCTGATGTGGATTTTCTCCAGCACGCCGATGGCCATGCCGATCAGGCTGAACCAGACCAGCATCAGCGTGGCGATCTCCTGGGTCCAGGAAAAGCCCTGCTTGAAGATGTACCGGAGGATGACGTCCGTAAAGACGATGACGGTCAATACCACCATGCAGATCATGGCAAACCACTCCAGCGCCCTGAACAAAACGCGGCATGCTTTCCGCAAGAAGTTCATAAAATTTCTCCTTTCAGCTGTGTTGTCAAGGAAAGGGCGGCCTGTGCAGGCCGCCCTTTTGCCGCGTGGATCAGCCCAGAGCCTGGACACGCTCCACGATGGCCTTCTGCTCGTCGTTCAGGAAGGTCTCATACATGGGAGCGACGGCATCCTGGAAAGCCTTGAGCTCGTCATCGGTCAGAGTAGTCAGGGTGCAGCCCTTTTCCAGCGCGATCTCGGCGTTCTTGGCCTCGGACTCCTCCCAGGCGTCGCGGTGCCAGACCTCGGCTTCCTTGGCGCAGTCGAAGATGATCTGCTGATCCTCGGCGGACAGCTTGTCCATGGTCTGCTTGGAGGCCAGGATCATGTCGGGCATGTAGGAGTGGCCGTCATAGGTCCAGTAGGGAGCGACCTCCCAGAAGGACATCTCGATATAGGAGGTCATATTGTTCTCCGCACCGTCCACAACGCTGGTCTGGATGGAAGAATAGGTGTCGTTGAAGGGCAGGCCCACGCCGGCGGCGCCCAGGCAGTCCATCATGGTCAGCATCAGGTCGGACTCGGAGACGCGGATCTTCATGCCGGCCATGTCGGCGGGGGTGTGGATCTCCTTCTTGGAATTGAAGAAGTTGCGGGAGCCGGGATGCAGATAGGTGATGCCCACCAGGTTGTTGGCCTCGAAGGTGTCGAAGACCTCCTGGCCGATCTCGCCGTCCAGGACCTCAAAGAGGTGGTCCACGCTGGTGTACTCATAGGGCATTTGCAGGGCGTTCATCAGAGGGGCGAACTCGGCGGAGGCGCCGGAGGACACCCGGGTGAAGTCCAGGCCGCCGAACTGGCACTGCTCGATGGTGGAGCGCTCGTCGCCCAGCTCACCGGCAAAGTGGCACTCGATGGTGATGCGGCCGTCGGTCTTCTCGTTCACCAGATCGGCAAACATCTGGCAGGCCTGGCTGGTGATGTGCTCGGCGTTGTGGCTGTTGGCCAGCCGCAGGACCACGGTCTCGCCGCCGGACGTTTCAGGGGCCGTGGTTTCGGTGCTGTCAGTGGGGGTTTCCGTTTCGGAACCGCTGTCACCGCCGCAGGCGGTGCAGAGCGCCAGCAGCATGCAAACCGCCAGCAGAGCCGCAAAAAATTTCTTCATGATTCATCCTCCGTTTTTTGTTGATATGCGCGTTAAAATCTTATATATTTATTTTATCGGAGGAACATTTATTAAGAAATCGTAAACTCTTGCGCTTATCCTGTCTATTTTTTGACAGAATCCAAATACTTTCTGTTATTTTTGTGCAAAACAGACAAGGGCAGGTGTATAACCTGCCCTTGTCTCAGTCCTCTGTCGTCAATTTTCCTGCTTTGCTTTGCTGCGGTAGACAGATGGGGTATAACCTGTCGCCCGTTTGAAGACTTTCGCAAAGTAATTGGAGTCCGGGTAGCCCACAGAGCGCCCCACCTCGCTGACGGTCATTTCCGTGGAGCGCAGCCGCTTTTTGGCCCGCTCGATCCGATAGGCGGTGAAATACTCCAGAAATGTCCTGCCGGTGGCGGTTTTGACCTGGCGGGAGAAGTAAAACGGGCTCATCCCCATGCTCTCCGCCGCCGCTTCCAGGGAGACGTCCTCCGTATAGTGCTGCCGGATCCACACATTCAGCGCCGTCTGGAAGGGGGATTCCTCCTCGGCCGCCTGGGGGACCACATCGAAAAAACGCTGCAGCGTCTCCCGCAGGTCCGTCTCCGCGGCGGGCTTGAGCAGATACTCCTCGGCGCCTGAGCGGATCGCGCCCACGGCATAGTCAAACCTGTCGTAGGCTGTGAGAAAGATCATATGGACATCCGGCAGCTGCTGCTTGATGACCGCGGCGGCCTCCAGCCCGTTTTTCACAGGCATTTCAATATCCATGAAGATGATCTGCGGCCGCACCTGCACGGCTTTCAAAACAGCTTCGTTTCCGTCGGCGGCCGTTTCGATCAATCCGCCGTCCCCCAGGATGCTCCGCAGCCGGGAGGCCATGGCCTCCCGGCTCTTCGGCTCGTCCTCCGCCACCAGAACCTTAATCATGGCTGCTCGCCTCCTCCGATGATGATGCGGGCGGTGGTCCCCAGCCCCGGGACACTGAATACATCCAGCCGCCCGCCGCTGAGCTCCATGCGCTCTCTGATGTTGTCAAGTCCCACTGAGCGGTGCCCCTCTCCCGCCGGCGGATGTCTGGTGTCAAAGCCGCAGCCGTTGTCCGTCACAGTGACGGTGATGCCCTTCCGTCCCCGGCGGGTCCGGACGCGGATCTGCCCGCCGTCGGCACATTCCCGCAGGCCGTGAAGGATCGCGTTTTCCACCAGCGGCTGTAAAATAAACTTCGGCACGGGCACCTCCTCCAGCGCGGGGTCTGAGATGACCTCCATGGCGATGCGCTCCCCATAGCGTGTCTCCTGCAACTCCATGTAGTCCCGCAGCAGCCGGATCTCCCTGCCCAGGGGAACGATCTTTTCATCGCTTTCCAAAGAATAGCGGAAAAACCGGGACAGGCGGGTGATCAGGTTTTCCGAAAGCGGCGCGCCCTCCTCCCGCGCCAGGGCCGCGATCGTGTTCAGCGTGTTGAAAAGGAAATGGGGGTTGATCTGGCTTTGCAGCTGGGCAAAGCGCCCTTCCTGCAGGCGGCGCTGCATCTGCTCCGCCTCCACTTCTTTTTCCAGCAGATGCTTTTCCATTTCCGACTGTTTTTCCAGGGCCTGGATGGTGCGGCGTATTTCAGCCTGCATCAGGTTGAAAGAGCGCGCCGTGCGGCCCAGCTCGTCCATGCTCCGAATCTTCAGCGGCGGCGCGTCATAGCAGCCTGTGCTGATAGCGTCTGCGGCACGGCCCAGATCTGTCAGCGGCTTGATAATGCTCCGGGTGAACAGCAGCAGAGCCAGAACCACCAAAACGGTCGTCACCGCCATTCCCACGGCCATTTGGTGGATGCTTCTGTCATTGGACTGGGTGATCTGACGCCATCGCTCGCCGCCCTGCACCATACGGCTGTGGAGCAGATCCCGGGCATATCCGTCGATATAAGCCGCCTGGGTCTTGAGAGACAGGTATTCCTGGATCCGCTGCTCCTCATCCGCGACGTCAAGCAGACGCGCCTGGGAATTCCGGTAGTGTTCCATTGCGCTGCAGATGGCCCGCTTCAGGGCGTATTCACTGCGGGAATCCGACCTGATATCCGGCCGGATTTTCAGGATCTCCCGGTCCGTCTCCGCGGCGGCGGCCAGATAGGCCTCCCGGGCGTCTGCCATGGACGAGGGGCGCATAAACTCCTCCAGCTTCACATTTTCCGCGGAAAAGGCGGTTATAATGCCTGTGATGTCAATATACTGCTCCATGATTACATTGGAATCACGGCTGAAAAGCTGGAGCTGCAGCATAACCGCCGCCACCAGGATCCACATTGCGGCAAGCAGTGTTCCCATCAGCAGCACGCATTTCACCTTAATCGATATGCCAAGCCAAAACTGTCTAACACGTTCCATTTTGCTAACTCCCACCGTTCAGATGTATACAGTATATCAGAGGACTTCACGTTATGCCATTCCTAAATTTGAACTGGCAGGAACGATTTTCAAAGCCAAAAGCCGGACAGCTGCGGAGGACACACCACAAATCCGCGGCTTGTAAGCCGCGTTCTGCCGGCTTTTCAGAAAACAAGGAGGCGTGGTTGATCTCCAATTCCCTTTGGCACGCCCATGGCAAAAGCCCCAAGGCATTTCTCGTCGCCTTGGGGCTTTTCTGAGCTGTTCTGTGTGGACGAAAAAGATGCAGGATACAGCCCACATCCCCGTTTCCCCCGGTCCCGAGCCCAGCGCAGCGGGTCGGGGCCGAAAGCGAAGAAATTCCCACCGAAGCGCAGGTTTCGCCGCAAAGCGGAAACGGAGCGGTGGCGGGAATTTCTGAGCCGTATCAAGGCGTTAAAAATACTATTTTTACCGTCTTATCCCCCCAACCGCGAACCCAGCGAAGCGGATCGCGGTTGGAAGCGAAGAAAAAGTACGTCCGGCGTATGAAAAGGCCCTAAGGCCTTTTCATCACCTCAGGGCTTTTTCTGAGCTGTCATGTGTTGCCGAAAAAGATGCGGTGCGCAGGTCCGCACCCAAAACCAAATCGAAGCCCAGCGAAGCGGGTTCGATTTGGAGAGGAGGAGCGACGGAGTGAGTGAGAGATGACGTTTGCTTTGAAAAAGAAAACGTCGTCGCGAACGATACAAAGTCCGCGACGACGTGTGATAGTGATACAATCTGAATCCCTGGTTTAACAAAGCCTTGCGCTGCAAGGGTTTCAGGTTTCGACGCAAACCCGCTGCAGCACTTTTTTGACAAATTGAAGTATAGGAATTTTACATTAAAAAAGGAAGTAATTAAATGATACCATGCGAACGATTTCTCTGTCAATAGCGATCCTTTTCGAACTGTGACAAGATGCATCTATTTTCAAAAGCAGGATCTGATAGCTTGCACTCAATCAGTCCTCAGTTGCTTTTCGAGATATTCAAGCAACCCTTGACAGCCCACCGACACATCTCTCCAGGTGGCCTCGAAGTCCCTGGTGCACCATGGATCGGCAACCTCTTGGCACGGTTGGCCAGCATACTCCATCAACAGATGGATCTATTCCGCTGGGTCGCCACAGAATATGCGTTGCATATTGCGGACATTGGCCTGGTCCATGCCGATCAGCAAATCGTAATCTGCATAGTCGCAACTGGTCAACTGCCGGGCAGCGTGGCCGGTACAGGAGATTCCATGCTCCGCCAGTTTCCTCTGGGCAGGTGGATAGACCGGATTGCCGATTTCTTCCCGACTGGTAGCAGCTGAGGAGATGAGAAAAAAATGCTCCACTGCAGCCTTTTTCACCAGATTTTTCATGACATACTCGGCCATCGGACTCCTGCAAATATTGCCGTGACACACAAAAAGAATCCTCGTCATCTTGTTTCTCCTGTCTCGGCTTTTCAATTTTAGTATAACATGTGCCGGTCGAAATGTCGAGATTCATTTTCTCATGTGCGGAATCACTGATTTGCCGCAGCAGCGCCACCTTTGACCATCCGAACTGCAAAACAGCTCGAAGATACCAATGCCGTTGATTCATGGACAGATCTGCCTCCATGATAACCACGTTCTGTGTCCACCCAATCAAGAGAGCTTCGTGCAGGATAACAGGTGTAGATTCATAAGTACGGGAAAAGTCCCGCATCCGGCGGAGGTTCCGAGGCGAAAACCCAGAGTTGTTGGGATACTTGGCAGCAAGATACTCCGCAGCCGCCACTGCCGCTCCTTTTTCCTTTCTGGCGCTGACCAGTTTCCCAATTTCGAGATACAACTCCATCTGCGGAAGGTTTCTTCCCAACACCTGATCCAAACCATCATACATTGCACTGTAATCAATGGGCTTCCGGATATTCATGGACTTCTCCTTTCTGGCGCGCACAGTGCGCCTCATTCTGCAGATTACGGCAAAGAGAAATGCGGCAAGGCTTTGCCGCACTTCTCTTAACGTTTCTCTATATGACCTGCACAGTCTGTTCCTAGAGCAGGATATGTTTATTGTCGATTACTTGGCCTTTTCCTGAATCTCTTGTAGGAAATCCGTGAGCGGATCTACCTCATTTAGTTTTTCTAATTTGACTCACTTCGAAGCAAAGTAATACCAATGAACAAGATAAGAATATGAATAACAGCTCCGATAGGTGTAATTAAACATTGATGAGAAAATATTGTAAAAATATGTCTTCCATCGGATAAAATTATCCAGAACCAAGCTGCCACAAATTGAATGCACGTAATAACTGAAATGCAAAATATAGAAAGGAATCTAAAAAACTTTGTTTTATGATACCTGTTCAAAACATTTGCAATACAGAATGTTACACTTAAAAACAGCCATACTTTTCCGCACAAAACTGTTGTGTTTTTCCAAAAGAATGCATTTATATAGAATACTGATGCACTTATACAAACGCAAAGATATACCAGTTGGAGACACTCATTAACAATGCGATTTTTTATTTTCAATATAATGCCCACCTTTTTACGATATATGGGCAGCGCGACATTATCACGCCGCCCATAATCACTCAATTATAGCAAACCAAGGTTTTCAAGATTCCATGTGATCGGCTGGGGGAAGAGATTAGTGCTATTATTTTCTTCAATGTTATTTCGCACGGCGCCTACTTGCATTCGATTTTGCGGAGAATAGAGATCTCCTGAGGTATCTGCCAAATAAGTTCTATCATCTTCGCTCAGTTGTTCTAGCTGAGAAGAATTGGTTAATGCAAATATACTCGTAGCTCCGACTAGCTGATAGTCTAATTCAAGAGCTTCTTCCCTAATCAATCGTTCAGTTTCTTCAAGACCTAAATCAGTCTTTGTAAAAATAGAGACTCGCGTTCCATCATCCATCAGTCCCCGCAACTGAAGTTGAACAATCTCTATATTGTAAGACTCAGTATAATCCTCAAGTTCCTCAAATGTTAGATAATCAGAGAATGTGATGGTAGTAATGATATCATTCAAGTTCTCTTCTGCCAAAACAGCATTATCATTTGCAATTTTTTCAACATACTCAGACAGAAGTACCGTATCGTGTATAGTTTTCCTCCTCAGTACCCTCCCAGAGGCCTCCGAAGTCACCGCAGATGACAACGAAGTCATCGCAGGATATATTGGCTTGTTCCGGGAAGTATTTTCGGCCAAACCGGCGGAAGGTTCCGTGGCAGTCTCCCGTGGCATATACACTCATGCCGTCACACTCCTCTCATCTTTTTCAAATGCCTGCTCAATTTCCACGCCGCTGCGAAATGTCACTTTGATTCGAGACTCGTCCAGCACAGTCACCTTTTCCAGCAGTTGATAAATCACATCCTCTTTCCACTCCGTAATCCACGCAGCAGTCCCCGTTAGCGCTGCCTCCGCAGCCTTGACCCGGCGGTACATCTGCTCATTTTCATGGTGGAGCTTTTCCACCTGCGCCCGACGCTCCTTCAATTTTTCCATAGCGGTGGAGATACTGCGGAATTGCTCCACATTTTCTGAACTATCATCAGAGAGGGCCGCCTCTTTCAGCAACTGATCAAACTGGCGTGCCAGATCCTCCAAAGCCCGGTCGATATCTGCAAGGCTTAAGACTTCGCCGGGAATAGCCAACAGTTCTTGACTCATAGCACTGATTAATTGGTCTGTCAAATCACCTTGACTGGCCATCACACGGTTGACTGCAGTCAAAATTGCATGCTTTAGCAAATCTTCATCGATAGTAGCAGAGTGCTTACAGTATTTTGTTCCGTAGGTTATCCGGCTGACGCACCGCCACACCACGCGTTTATATCCCTTTCGTTGCCAGACACATCGCCGGTATGCAGTCCCGCACTCGCCGCAGAATAGCAGGTTGCTGAGTATGTACTTACCGCTGTATTTACACCGGCCCGTAGGGGCACTCTTTCTCGTTCCACCGGTGCGAGCCCGCCGACGGGCAAGCTCCAGCTGCACAGCGTCGAACTCCTCTCGACTGATGATGGCAGGATGGTGATTTTGGATCAGATACTTGGGAAGCTGTCCCGTGTTTTGAATGACCTTTTTGCTGATACAGTCCTGGATGAAGGTTTTCTGCAGCAATGCGTCACCGCAGTATTTCTCATTGGTCAGAATGCTCTGAATACGGGCAGGGGTCCACTCTGTCTTTCCCGTGACAGTCAAGCAGCCCTTTTCTTCCAGAGCCGCTTTAATGGTGCGAAGAGTATCTCCTGCCAGATATCGCCGGTAGATGAAACGGACGGTCTCCGCCTGCTCCGGTACGATCACCGTCTTCCCATCCGGGCCGCGCTCATAACCCAGCAGCCACTTGTATTGCAAATTTACGTGTCCGGAGCGCATGGCCTGTCTGATTCCCCATGTGACGCGGGAACTGGTGTTCTCACTTTCAGACTGAGCAAACGCGCCATGGATTGTGATGAGGAATTCACTTTCCGGATGGATGGAGTTGATGTTCTGTTCTTCAAAGATCACCGGAATACCCAAGTTTCGCAGTTCCCGCGTGTAGTTGAGGGTATCCACAGTGTTCCGGGCAAACCGTGATACTGATTTTGTGAGGATCATGTCGATCTTTCCCTGCCGGCACTGCCGGATCATCCGTAGAAAATCCTTACGTGCGCAGGTAGAAGTCCCCGTCTTTCCCTCATCTGCGAATACATCCACCATGGTCCAGCCCGGTTCCTGCATGATCTTGTCGGTATAATAGTCACGCTGATTTTCATAGCTGGAAAGCTGCTCTTCATCGTTGGTTGACACGCGGCAATAGGCGGCTACCCGGAGGCTCCGCTTACGTTCCTGGTCTTGAGCAGTTTCCTCTTTTTGGGGAATCATAATGACATTGGGAGCGATCTCCTTCATTTTGCAGTGCCTCCTTTCAGCAGTTGATGATTTTTCAGCAGAACGTTGGCTGCTCCATCCATGTATGTGACTTTCCGGACGCTCTCATGGAGCAATTCCTGATCCAGCTCTGTCAGGGGCTTACGTCCTTTGAACAGGCTTTGCAGGCGTTTGGTCTCATATTCCTGTGTTCCGATGGCATTCATCCGTAGTGTAGCCAGATGCACTGCCATGGAGCGGATCTGCGCTTCCTCCACCGGCGGGGAATGGAGGGCTGTGTCCAGTTGCCGACGGAGTGCGTCTATCTCCGTTTCATCCCCCCGCTCTGCTGTATAGGAAATCATATCGGGGCTTTCAATCAGACAGTTCAGGACTCCCAGCACCTGTCCTTCCACCCAGGAGGGTGGAGTGTTTCCACACAGGCGTCGAAGTTCTTTTTGCGCCGGTGTCTGGTAATGGGGTGGCACTCGTTTCTGTTTTACGACCTGTGATGCTTCGAATTGTTCCCTTTTCAGGATCGGTGGAAATTCATCTGTTCCAATGTACCTTCCGTCCTCCAGAATTCGAGCCACCATATTTTTGTTCCAAGGTTTTTGGGCATCATAGGGAACACCTCGATCCTGAAGTGCTTCCACCAAGGCACTGTAGGTTGCGCCAGCTACATATGTTTCAAAGATCCATCGAACTGTCTCCGCTTCGTTCTCATATGGAACGATTTTCCCACATAAGATCCGGTAGCCAAAGGGCTGCTTCCGGTTGCCTGCCATCACCGCACCGTCCTTTCTATCTGTTCTTTGAGCTCCATTCCATTGATCAGGCGGAACCGTAGCCAATCTTTGTTTTCCACGACGATCTTTTCTACAAGCTCGCTGAACAGCTCCTCGTCGAACTCTGCAAGGAGATCCGGCCCAGACTCCAGAGCATCCATAATGGCCATAGCCTCGCTCTCCTTTTGTGCAAGCATTGCAAAGATGGCCGTTAAAAGTTCGCCGGATAATGCAGATGTGTCAATCTTTTCTTCTTCGAAACTGACCCCAATTCCCAGAGCTTTCAGTTCTCGAACAGCCTCCAGGCTTTCTTTGGTGTTTCTGGCAAACCGAGAGGAAGACTTAACCAGGATCTTATCGATTCGCCCCCGGCGACAGTCTGCCAGCAGCCGCTGGAAATCCTCTCTTTTCTCCGCCGAGGTCCCTGTGATCCCTTTATCGGCATATACGTCAACAAACTCCCAGTCAGGGTTCTGGTGTATCAGTTCCGTATAGTGGGCAGTCTGGGCCGCAAAGGAGTGAAGCTGATCATCAGAATCACTGCTGACACGAGCATAGGCAGCTACCCGCAGCTTTCGTGTTTGTTCCTGGTTAACCGGGGGAATGGAAATCACCCGTGGGACCTGTTCCATTGCCAGTGATCCGACTGTCTTACGTTCTCTACCCATGGGTTCACCTCCTTTTTTCAGCAACACACACTACCACACACCTTTCGAAATATCCATTCACAAAAAGGATGATTAATCCCGAAGAATTATATGGAAATGACGATGTCTGCGCCGATCTCTACTTTGAGTCGGGCTGCAACTCGTTTGGCATCTGCTTTGCTGATGAGCCCGGAATCTTGTAAAGCATGAAGTAAGTTTACCAGCCCCAGATAATTGACATTGGCATCCATACGCTGTTCCTTTCCCTTAAATAGAGAAGGGCCTTCCAGCCCTTCTCTGGTTTCAATTCTTCAAAAAAGAGGCTGCTCCAGGTAGTTTCGGAGAACAATACACAGTTCCATTGTCCAGGAGCAGCCTCTTATTGTTTTTTTCATGTACAGCGGTGTGCTGCACCAATTGGCTCTATTCGACACTACTTCCCGAGCCACGGGCGACTTACGAACCGGCGGTTAGCTCCGCCCTCCGGGAATCCAACCCCTCCGAGGATCGCTCCGAGATGCCCCCATTAAAATGGATAGACACAGAGTACCATTATAGGCTTACGGGATCATTGCGAAACAGCTTGCCAAAGCTGTTTTGGGCTGGGTGGACCCGCTCTACACCTTTCAAGGCCATCGTTTATAGATCTGCAGAAATTAAGTATTCTTTCTGCATCTTCTACAGGTGGTCTTTGCGCACCCGCCGCATCGCTGTCTCCCCTCGTCAAGGAGCCCGTAAGCTGACGTTAGTTCGCTGCCGGATATTCCGTTTTCAAGGTGCATACTAGAAGCTATTAATTCATTTCTAAAAGCTTCCAGGCAGAGCAAACTGGGCGAGAATAGAGTTTATTATCCTTAGCTCTTCTCCTTCTAACGTCACCCTAAGTTTCAACAGGAGTGTCGTCTGTTCAGAGGATAAGGCTTTTCGATCAGAGCGGAACCAGCTTGCAACTTGGATTCCGCCATAGGGGCCAAATGAGGTTTCAATGGGGTACTTGTTGGATAGAATAACTAGGTCATTACGGATTGTCCGTTCACAGACGCCAAATCGATTCGCCAGATTATTTGTTGTATCAAACCGTACACAACATAAATATTCCCAAAGTGCCTGCCTCCGCTCAGCCGGCCCCAACCACCTCACCTCCTCGCCTCTCTCTGTAGCTTGGAGAATAAAATAAGACCCGGCAAGGTATTTGCCGGGTCTTAATAATTCGTGAACTTTAATTCTTTTTTCTCCGTCTAATACAAAACAAATCCTTCCGTTTTATTTAAAATGCCTAACTCACAATTATACGAACCAAGAATAAATGATAGCCTCCAGATTAACTTTCTGGAGGCTATCATCAAAATCGCCTACAATATATGAATTGGTTAATACGACACAATCGAGGAATCTGCACTGGGTCGCTCTACGATTACACCACCAGAATTACGCACCACTGCAGTGACGATAACTTGATAATCATGCCCCGGGGTTACATAGTAAGGTTTTTCAATTTCGACCTCGTCACTTCCCGAACCACTCCAACTTTTAATGGTCACCCCGTCACGCTGTAGTGCAACCGTCAAATCTGCGGAGTACCCATCTTTAATCATTACATATCCGTAACAATCAGCCCGGCCGCTCGAACTCACATTAAGATCCGCACTTATCGCAAATATTCCACTATACCGGGGGACAATTTCAGTTGCAGAAGCCCCAATGCACAATGTAGCTACGATGCAGGCAAGTACCAAGGACAAACTAACACAACGGGTGATTCTTTTTTTCATTCAAATCTTCCTCCTAAGTATTATTGGCTCAGAGCCTATATAGGAGACACAGATTTCTAAGAAGTGCAACACACATTTTTAATTAATCTCTATCACAAGATTTTCTG
>ENA-UOJC01000592-UOJC01000592.1-human-gut-metagenome-genome-assembly--contig:-C104-NODE-592-length-62095-cov-12.813636_pt1 | contig 62095 bp, 70 predicted proteins | sample MGYA00242339_ERZ723886 | MGnify/ENA metagenome assembly ERZ723886 | reverse complement strand
CAGCCTCCCTTTATAAGGGAGGTGTCACGAAGTGACGGAGGGTTTAAAATTGTAAAAAAAGAAAAAATCCCCCCTCCCCCCCTTTACAAAAGAGGGCAAGAAAAAGCCTCCCCTTGTATGGGGGCACAAATGGCCGGAGGGTTTAATAAAAAAGGAAGGTTTAGGTCGGAATTTTTATACAAAATTCTGTTCTGACATTTTCTTCACTTTCTACAATAATTTCTCCTCCGTGAGAGCGAATTATTTGCTGTGATAAATATAAACCAAGACCGGTTCCTATTTTACGGAATTTTTTTGCGGCGGAATAGTATTTATTGAAAATTAAACTTAATTCATTTTGAGGAATCCCCTGACCGTAATCTATGACTGATATTGTTATAAATCCCGGAATTTCGCCTGTTTTGATATCAATGTCTTTTTTTGTGTTACTGTGTGCTATTGCATTGTTGATAAGGTTTTTAATTACTCTCTCAAGCTGCATTGCATCAGCAGTTACTTTTATATCTCTTGAAGGGTTAAAATTTATCTTTACACCGGCTTGCATTGCGGCTATAGGAGTTGTATCGTTAACTATTTTATTTATAAACCCGTTAAGTTTAATATTTTCCTTTAGAAGTTTTATACCCTTTTCTTTTATTTTGTATGTCTCCAGTACAATCTGTACAAGTTCAATCAGTTCTTTGTTTGAAGATTTCATGTTTTGCAGTGCAACCTTTTGTTTTTCGGTAATTTCTCCGAATTTTCCTTCAAGTAAAAATTCCAAAATATTTGCTTCGGCTACTATAGGAACTTTTAAGTCATGCGTCAGTGTCGCAACAAAATCTTCTTTCAGTGTTTCAATTTCACGCTCGGTAGTAACGTCTTTAATGATAAGAACATATCTTTTTTTGTTATCATCCAGTGAGAGTCTGATTGAACTTATAACAAAGTTATTTGTAGGCGTATGCTTAATAAAAACATCTTTATTATTGAGTCTCTGTATGTTGAAATTTTCATCGGGAAATTGCAGAAAGTCCAGAACATTTTTGCCGATAATATCATGACCTTTTACTCCAAACCATTCGCTAATCTGCGGTGTAGCCCTTAAAATATGTTTTTGTTCGTTAATGATAAGAATTCCGTCAGAAAGAGAATTGATTACAGATTCCAGGAGTTTGTTTTGTCTCATAAGTTCGGCCTGATATTCAATAATCATTTTTTCACGATCATTCAGTGTTTCCACCATTCTGTTAATACTGTCGGTTACGTTCTGGTATGTGGGGTGTTCAAGTTTTTCAATTTTTGTTGAAAGGTTTCCGTAACGAATAGAATTTACTGTCTGTGTGACAGTTCCGAGATAATCGTTAATCTTTGACCAGCGTCTGTTTGTCTGGCGTGTTATCAGGAACAACATCAAAAATACGATTAAAATACCGAAATTTAAAAAATACCAGAGCATAATTCAAACCTTATAATAATGGACTTTTATGTTATAATTATATCAGAGTTTCAAGTTAATGTTAATAGGTTAAAGTTTGTGTAATGGGAAATATTGAACTTCCGCAAAGTATAAAGATGGTTATAACTGATTTTGACGGTATTGTTACCGACAACTGTGTTTATATAGATGATGATTTCAAAATGAGCAGAAGGCTTAATTTTAAAGATATTATGGGATTTCATCTTTTACGTAAAAACGGAATTAAAACCGCAATTATTTCTGGGGAAAAAAATTCTGCCATTGAAACTATCGCTAAAAAGTTTGATGTTTGTGAGGTTCACCAAAACATAAGAATAAAGATAGATGTTTTAAAGCATATTGTTGAAAAATATTCACTATCTCCGGATGAATATGTTTATATCGGCGATGATGTAAATGATTTGGAATGTTTGAACTTTGCAAAGTATAAAATTACTGTTCCTCATGCCGTTAAAAAAGTTAAAGATGTAAATGGAATAATGGTAACAGAAAATGAGGGTGGCAGCGGTGCTTTTAGAGAGGTGGCAGATTGTTTGATTGGATAGAAGATATATTAAATAAAATTAGAGAAATGAATACTTCGATTGATAAGTATAAGAAAGATACCGTTATTCAATCACTTCCGTCTTTTGCATACGTTAACCGTGCAAAAAAGCTTATTGAAAAAAATTATCTGCTGGAGGCTGAATACATACTTAATTCTGCCCTGAGTCTTCCGCAGGAGGATGCTCTTGTTTATAAATATCTCGGTATTATTGCAGAAAAAACTGGGCGAAAAGGTGATGCTATTGTGGCGTATAAAAAATCCGCAAAGATAAACCCTAATGATAGAGACATCTGGCGTCAGCTCGGATTTGCTCTTGTTAGTTCAAATCAGGCAGAAGAGGCTGCTGAATCTTTTGAAAACGCTAATAAACTTAGTCCTATGAATACGGATGTTTATACAGGCTGGGGAATGGCTCTTTTAAAATTAAAAAAATACAATGAAGCTCATGAAAAATTTATGGGTGCTTCCAAAATTGACAAATATAATTTTATGGCAATGCTGCTTTCGGCTATTGTGGAGATGAAACTTAAACAGTATGATGATGCTGAAATGAAGTTGAAATTTCTGGCAAGTGTCAGTCCGAATGAATCAAATACGTATGAATATGCTCATTTGAAATACCTTACAAATGATTACGAATCCGCTGTGCATTATGCTAAAAAAGCATTGACGTATAATCCGAACATGCTGCCGGCATATGTTCTTCTGGGTGAACTTTATTACCGCTTAAATGATGAGGTAAATTCTCTTGCAGCATACAATCAGGCTTTTCAAAAGGAACTGATTAATGATAACCTATACTTCGAATGGGGAGTAGCACTTCAGGTTTTTGAAAAATATGACGAGGCAAATGAAAAATTCCATAAAACCCTTGAATGTAATCCGATGAGAAATGATGCCAAAGCCGGACTTGCATTGTATTCTGCAGTGACCGGTGATATTGACGGGGCGGATGGCATGCTTAAAAGTCTTGACAGTGAATATGTAAATTCATATTTAGGAACTAAAGCAAGAGGCTTTCTGGCATTTAATAGAGGTGAATATTCATTGGCGGTAGAACTATTTAAAGAAATTCTGAATCAGAATTCATTTGATAGGAGCCTTGTTTATTATATTGCAAAATCATATCAAGCACTTGGAAATGATGTTTTAACAAAAGAGTACTATGAAAAATCACTAAAAGAAAACCCTTCTCATATTTTATCATATATTGATTTCGCAAAATATCTTTTAATCAAACAGGACTACGCAAATTGTCAAAGAAAGCTTCGCAGAGCGTTAAAGGTTGATGAGAATAATCTGGAGGTTTTAAATCTTTTATTTTATGTAAGTTACATACTTGTCAAAGATAATGTTTGCGAATATAATTTAAAAGAGACACTGGATATTGCTGATAAAATTATCTCATTAAACAGTGAAGCTTTTAAATACCCGAATGAAAAAGATGAACTTTCAGACTTGCTGAAAAAGTAAAAGGTGATTACCGTGCGTAAGATAATTGTACAAAAGTTTGGCGGTACATCGGTTGCAGATACCGATAAGATTAAAAATGTCGCACAAACCGTAATAAGAGAAAAAAATAACGGAAATGATGTTGTAGTAGTTGTTTCAGCTATGGGACACACAACTGACTATCTTGTAAAAATGGCTAAAGATTTAAGCCCGAATCCTTCCGCCCGTGAAATGGACATGCTTTTATCAACAGGTGAAGGTGTTTCTATTGCCCTTCTTGCAATGGCTATTCAGGCAGCAGGTTATGATGCCGTAAGTTTTAATGCTATGCAAATAGGTATTGTGACGGAAAATGTTCACACGAAAGCCCGAATTATTGATATTAAAACCGATAAACTGAAGAAAAATCTTGCAGAGGGTAAAATTATTGTTGTAGCAGGTTTTCAGGGAGTAACCGAGGACGGCGAAATTACGACTCTTGGCAGAGGCGGTTCTGATACGTCGGCTGTTGCACTTGCAGCAGCTTTAAATGCTGAAAGATGCGATATTTATACGGATGTTGAGGGCGTTTACACAACAGATCCGCGTGTAGTTCCTAACGCATCAAGGCTTGACGAGATTTCTTATGAGGAGATGCTTGAACTTGCACATGCGGGTGCAAATGTGCTTCATCCGAGAAGTGTTGAAACTGCAAAACAATTTAATGTTCCTATGCGTGTTCGCAGCAGTTTTAAACTTGATAATTTAGGTACTTTAATTTTAGGAGTTGATAACATGGAAATTTATAAACCGGTGGCCGGTGTGGCTGCAGATTTGTCCCAGACAAGAATTGTTGTATGTGATGTTCCGGATGTTCCCGGATGTGCGGCTAAAATATTTGGCAAGCTTGCTGAGGACAATATTTCTGTTGATATGATTATTCAGTCTTATGCAAGAAAAGTCTCAAATACAAATGATATAGCATTTACAATCGACAGTGCTGATACAGATAAAGCTATAGCAACTCTTAATCAGTTGAAAAGCGATTTGCGTTGCGGTGAAATTCAAGTTAATAAAGAAATTGCAAAAGTTTCTATTGTTGGTGCCGGTATGATTGACAGACCGGGTATTGCGTCAACTATGTTTGATACTCTGGCGAAACAAAATATCAATATCAAAATGATTTCAACCAGTGAAATTAAAATTTCATGTCTTGTTAATAAAGAAGATGCACATAAAGCAGTAAAAGCACTCCATGATGTTTTTGAACTTGGATGTGACGAAGTTGCTGACGTTAAAGGTGACTTACCGCAGATATAATTATTTTACTAAAATATTGGTACAGCAATATTTAAAAACGCAGATTTGGATTTTTATAAATCTGCGTTTTTACTTTTTGTTACTTTGTTCCCCCCTCCCCAAAAAAGAAAAAGAGCCTGAAAACAAGGCTCTGTTGGAATTAAGAATAGCTGGAAGTATGAAAAAGATTAATTACATTTAATAAAATTAGTGTATTTTTTACAATTACCCAGTCGGGTAATATACACAGATAAGTAAAAATAGTAAGATAGACATATATTTAAAGAGTGTTACATTTGTGGTAGTTGGCATGCAAAAAGTTGAATTACTAATAAGTGCAAATTTGACACTTTATCTTGAAAAGCTGCTATGACGTGAGTTTTGGTGATTATTAATAAAACTTTACAAGAGGGGTTGACAAATAAATCTTTATAGTTTATAGTGAAAGTGTTAAATGAAGTGTTAAAAAAACACTTAATGAGAAGCCAAACGAAAGGAGGCTAAAATGTTAACAGTTAATCCGATAAAATTTAATACTAATAAAAAATATATTTCTTTTGGTGACGGTCAGGTAAACAATAATTTCAATTCAAGCTTCGGTATCCTGTCTTTACAGGCTCCGGATGCTAAAAGAGAATTTGCTGGTTACATGAACATCACTAATAACGCCGATATGGTTAAGACCAATCCGGTAAAGGCAATAGCTTATAAATTTGTCAAGGCTTATAATGAGGCTGTCAGAGACGGTCACAAAAATACAAATAATACCCCTAAACAGATATCTTTCATCGGTTAAGTGATGAACTTATGATAAAGAACTGTAAATATTTACTTTTACCCCAATTTACTAATCAAGAATATACTCCATGTTGCTAAGCATTAATTTCATGCTTTAATCTATCCTTTCTCTATACAAGAGAAAGGATAGATTTTTATATGGATGAAAAAATTAATTTGCTCAGGAATGATACAGAAAAGGCCAAAGATTATTTTCTTGAACATCTTGCATTTTCAATAGGTCCTGTTGAGCTGAAAAATCTTATGGAAGAAAGTAAGGTAATCGTTATAGATGTCAGAAAACAGGCTGATTACGAAATTTCACATATTCCTGATGCGGTTTCTATTCCGAAAGACGAACTTGCGGATAATCTGCATAAACTGGATAAAAATATGATTACGGTTGTCTATTCATACAATCAGCAATGTAAACTTGGCATGGAAGCATGCCTTATTCTTGCGGATTATTCTTATCCGTGTGTATATCTGGATGGAGGTTTTAAGGTCTGGAAAGAAGACTTCCGTTTTGTTTCAACTTAAATAAAAAATAATAATATTTCACCTTTTAATCTTTGTGCAGGCATATTTCGTCTGCACTTTTTATATTGTACCGCCGCCGCGGTTAAGCTTTTTAAAAATGTTCTCGCTGCCTTCTTTTTCTTTCAACAGGTTGATTACAAAAGAGTTTGCTTCTTTGTCGCGAGCAATGGCTTCTTTTAATTCAAGCATCTCCCTGTAATTCATTTTGCCGAAAGTTTTATCATTTATGTTTTTCAGATATAGTTTGAAGTGTTCCTGTGCAGTAAAATTAAACCCCGGAAGTCCGATTTGCATAGAGTACCATTTGTAAAATTCTCTCAGCATATAATACGGTTCAATCTCCCCTATGCTCATAATAAACATAGGGTCAGTGTGAAATGAAAATTTTTTCAGAATATGCAGATTGATATAAAAGGCCTTAAATCCTTCCAATTCTGTAATAAGCCCTTCTTCTTCCCCGATTTTATTCAGAATTTTTTCTGCATTTTTAATTCTGTAAATTTTAGTTCCTTTTGCCTGTATGTAATCCAGAAGTTTTTGCGGATTATTGGCACAGGATTTTGATATGTCACTTACGCTTTGTTGTGTTTGTTTAATTTTTCTTTCTGTTTCGCTGTTGAGTACGACAGTTTCTGAGCCGGAAAGGATTGTTTTGCTTGTTTTATTAGTAAATGACTTTTCCAGATGAGGCTTCAGTTTATTTGTCAATCTTCGTTCTTGAAATGAAAGCATTAAATATTTAAGATTTTTCAGCCATTTTTTCATAGAAAATATTATATAATATTAATTTAAAAATTTTTTCATACATAAAATGTAAAGATTGTAACGAAATATATAAATATTGAAATTTGTGTGCCTGGTAACCCTTTATATGTATAGAGATAAAATAGAGAGAGCCTAATTATGTCACAACAAACTGACACAATTAAATACTGTTATCCGAATGAAATCCATGAGGAGGTCTTATGAGCATAAACGGCATGGGTGAATTCGGATTTAATATTAAGAAATACCAGCAGATGACCAAGGCTCAATTCGGTCAATTAACTAACGGGCGATCTTCTGGAATTAGCGGTAATACCGGGAATTTCCAACTTAATGAGAGTATTTTTAAAATGTCAACGGGTGCCGGTAATCCTTTCAGATCTAAACAATCCCGAATGGAAAGAATGGGTGGTTATGATGCTAATGCGATAGCTATGCTTAATCAGATGCAGCAACAGCAAAATACCCAGCAGACACAATCTCAAAATACTCAAAAATCACCTTCCTGGAAAGAGGTAGGTAATGCTTGGAAGGACGCGTTTAAAGCTTATGATGAGGCCTTTGGAAAAGGTTCAAAAACTGAAGGTACGCAACAAACACAATCCGGAAGTCCGACTCAGAATACGCCGAAATCAGGAGATGCAAAACCGTCAGAGACTGTAAATGATATTAAAAATGCTGAGGATAGAGAAACTTTGACCAATGCAATAGACGGAGCAAAGGGTGAACAACAAACAGTACAGACTCAGGAAAAGAAAGTAGATCAACAAGCTAAAGCTGCTGACTCAGAAGTTAGTCAAACAGCTCAAGATGCACAGCAAACACAACAAACATTAGATCAGGCAACTGAAACCCTGAAACAAAATGAACAAAATTTAAGTCAGGCAAAGACAGAAGTTCAGACATGTACAGATAATTACTCTGCTGCACAAACCAAAACTGCCGGATGCAAGCAGGCTTTAGCTGATGCAAAAGCTGCAGCAACGGAAGATAACCCTAACACGGCAGCAATAAAGCAGGCCGAAGCTAATCTGAAATCAGCAGAAGCGGAAGAAGAAAAAGCAAAACAGGCCCTTGAATCTGCAAAACAAAAAGAAACTGAAGCTCAGGCGGCTGTTGATAAATCAAAAGAAGAAGTTCAAACCGCAACAACTGAAAATACTAAAGCACAGGAAGCTGCAAAAGCTGCAGAAGCAAATAGTGCTGAAGTACAAGCTGAACAAACGGAGGTTAAGCAACAGAGTACAGAACTTGAATCCGGTATAGCAGAAGGTGAACAAAGACTTGAGCAACTTGTTAATGAAGATCCTAATTCCTACGGAGATATTCCTGAGGATATAAACGGTCAAAATCAAATGATGGAGGCAGAAGGTTATACTTCTGAACAGAAAGAGCAGGTTAATCTTTCACGTGAAAGCGTCCAAAATATGCAGCCTGGCGATACCGTAAATATAGGAGGCTGGGATTACACAATGGATGAAAATGGTGTAATTCACAGTCCTAACGGTGACGGAACTGAAATTGAATTTGCAAGTAAAGAAGATGCCGTAAACTTTGCAGGTGTTGACAGTATTGCTAACCTGGAGGAACAACAATGGGTTGACGGTGAACTTGAATATATCACAAATCAATACGGTGATGATAAAGCCGGCCTTGAGAATGATCCATATTATCAAACCTTGAATGAATATAAAAAGAATTTTACCGATACAAATTTCTCAACTGGTGAGGATTTGAATTCAGTTAGTGGTACTGAAAGTGATTTGCAGTCAATAAGAGAAGAAAAAGCCAGAATAGCAGAAGAATATGCAAATAATCCGGCCTATGCAGATGCTAAGTTGGAAGAAGATCCTTATTATACACAATTAAATATGCAGGAAGCGACCTTGAGCGGTTCAGAGAGCACTGAATCAACCGGCGGCACTGGAAGCATGTTTGACACCCAAACAGATCTGATAAATAACGGAAATTATTCTGCTGAGGAAAAACAACAAATGTTTGAAGCCAGAGATCAAATCATGAGTATGGAACCAGGTGATATGATTATGGTCGGTGATATGACATACGAAATGGACGCTGAAGGTAATATCACTCAAAGAGATTCAGGCGGCAATGTAGTTGGCGAATATCAAGGTGATGAATATGGATTTGGTAAAGAATCAGCTGCAATGAATGCTGCAGATCAGCAGAAAGGTAAAATTGATGCAAGACACCAGAGCGATTTTGAAATGCAAGCTCTACGCTCAGGTGGCGACAACGATGAAGAAAAAGTTAAAAAAATGAAGAAAAAAGGCGACGCTAAATAAAATACAAAAAATCCCTTAACTAAAATTTGTGTTAAGGGATTTTTTAATATTAAATTTAAATAAAGATTGTAAAAAATACACTTGCTTTTTGAATATATTTGCTATAAAATGTAATTGTGAAATAAATCACGAATTGATATTTTGACATTCTCTTGTTAAAATTATGACAATGCGGAATTAATTAAATAGCAATCTATAAGTTACTTAAAGGAGAAAAAACTTATGACAACAAAAAGCAAAAAGACAGTTGAAAGCCTTGAAAAGACTTTAAATAAGTCTAATCTGGTTGACAACGCAGAGCAATTAGAATTGCTTATCGAAAGAGTTAAAAAGGCTCAAAAAATTTATTCTACATTTACTCAGGAACAAGTTGATGCAATCTTCAAAGCTGCTGCTACAGCTGCTGATAAAGCTCGTATCCCTCTTGCAAGAATGGCTGTTGAAGAAACAGGTATGGGCGTGCTTGAAGATAAAATTATTAAAAACCACTTTGCATCAGAATACATTTATAACAAACACAAAAATGTAAAAACTTGCGGAATTATCAAAGAAGACAAAGCAAACGGGATTAAGGTTGTTGCAGAGCCTCTCGGTGTTATTGCAGGTATCGTTCCTACAACTAACCCGACTTCTACAGCAATTTTTAAATCTTTAATTGCTTTGAAAACAAGAAACGCTATTATCTTCTCACCACACCCTAGAGCTACAAAATGTACAATCGAAGCTGCAAAAATCGTTTTGGAAGCTGCGGTTAAAGCAGGTGCTCCTGAAGATATTATCGGCTGGATTGATGTTCCGTCAATCGATTTGTCAAATCAGTTAATGAAACACCGTGATATCGCATGCATTTTAGCAACAGGCGGTCCTGGCATGGTTACGGCAGCTTACTCATCAGGTAACCCTGCATTGGGTGTTGGCCCTGGTAACGCTGCTGCTGTTATCGACGAAACTGCTGATATTAAAATGGCTGTTTCTTCAATTATGATGTCAAAGACTTTTGATAACGGTATGATTTGTGCTTCAGAACAATCTGTTATCGTTGTTGACAGTGTTTATGAAGAAGTTAAAAAAGAATTTATTTACAGAGGTGCATACCTTATCAATGCGGCAGAAGAAAAGAAAATGATAGATCTTCCGTTTATTGATCCAAAACGTGGTACTGCTCATCCGGCAATCGTTGGTCAGCCTGCTCACAAAATTGCAGAACTTGCAGGATTTAAAATTCCTCAAACTGCAAAAATTATCCTTGCCGAAAGACCAAAAGTTGATTGGAACGATCCGTTCTCAAGAGAAAAATTGTCTCCTGTATTGACAATGTATAAAGCAAAAGACTTTGAAGAAGCTACTGAAATGACATATGAGCTTGTTTCTAAAGGCGGTGCAGGTCACTCTGCTGACCTTTATACAGATACCCGCAGCCAGGAAAGAGTTGACAAATTCGCTGAAAAAATGCCGGCATGCCGTGTATTGATTAACTCACCTTCTGCACAGGGCGGTATCGGTGACTTATATAACTTCAAACTTGAACCGTCACTTTCTCTCGGATGCGGTTCCTGGGGTAAAAACGCTGTTTCTGGTAACATTGGCGTTGAAAACTTATTGAACTACAAGACAGTTGCAGAAAGGAGAGAAAATATGCTCTGGTTTAAAGTTCCGCCTAAAGTTTACTTCAAGAGAGGTGCTGTTGATTTAGCTCTTCGTGAACTTCAAGGCAAAAAACGTGCCTTTATTGTAACTGATAGATTCTTGTTCAATTCAGGTGCAGTTGACAGTATCGTTAATGTATTGGATGAAATCGGTATTGATCACCAAATTTTCTTTGATGTTAAACCGGATCCTACATTATCAACTATTAATCAGGCTATGGAAATCATCAGACCTTATGAACCTGATGTAATCATTTCATTAGGCGGCGGTTCTCCTATGGATGCTGCAAAAATCATGTGGTTAATGTATGAACAGCCTGATACAGTATTTGAAGATATCTCTATGAGATTTATGGATATCAGAAAGAGAATTTGCAGAATCCCTGAATTAGGTAAGAAAGCAACAATGGTTGCAATTCCTACAACATCGGGTACCGGTTCTGAAGTTACACCGTTTGCTATTATCACAGACGATGAAACTCACGTAAAATATGCTATTGCCGATTATGCATTAACTCCGAATATGGCAATCATCGACCCTAATTTCGTTGACGGTATGCCGAAAGGATTGACTGCTGCATCAGGTATAGATGCACTGGTTCACTCTATCGAAGCTTATGTATCAGCTATGGCTACAAACTTTACAAATTCAAATGCATTAGAAGCTACAAAACTCGTATTCAGATATCTTGAAAGATCTTGGAGCGAAGGTGCAAACGATCCGATTGCGAGAGAAAAAATGCATTATGCTGCAACTATTGCAGGTATGGCATTTGCAAACGCATTCTTAGGTTTGTGTCACTCTATGGCTCACAAATTGGGTGCTATGTTCAATGTACCTCACGGTGTAGCTAACGCATTGTTAATCAGACAGGTAATCAAATACAATGCAGTTGATTGTCCGAAGAAACAATGTATCTTCCCTCAGTATAAGTTCCCTAATGCAAAAGCTAAATATGCTCAGATTGCAGATGAACTTGGCTTAGGCGGTAAGAACGATGATGAAAAAGTTGAACTGCTGATTGAAGCTATTGACAAGTTGATGAAAGCCGTAAATCTTCCAAATTCTATCAAAGACTTTGGTGTTAAAGAGGCTGACTTCAATGCTAAATTAGATGAAATGGTTGAATTGGCATTTGACGATCAATGTACTGGTGCTAACCCGGCTTATCCGTTGATGGAAGATATCAAGGCAATCTACAAAGATGCTTATGAAGGTATCGTAAGAGATTACTACGAAACTAAAAAATAGTTCGCAAATCAAATAAAAAGAAGAACCGTCAGAAATGGCGGTTCTTTTTTAATCTTTAGGTTCAAGTATTGTCTGTTTCCACGGATAGTCGTCTTTAATTTCCCACCCGTCGTATTCAATGAGTCTTGCACATGCATGTCGTTTATCTGAGATACTTACATCTGCATTATCATAGTTTCCGTATTTGCATTGTTCCAACAGCTGTTCTCTTGTCATATTTTGATTGGATCCATGAGACGTTATAAATTTAAATTTATTATTAACTTTGGTTATTGTAAATAAAAAGGATGTTTGACCGTCATATCGTTCCGGAGCACAGTATCTTAGTTCTGTACAGTAAAAGAAGTGAACGGTTGCTGTACCTGCTGCATAAGCCAAAAAACCGCTGCCGTCTGCTAACGCTACTTCATACTCTTTGGCACTGCTGCTATATGGCTTTTCCGAAAGTATTTTGAATGATTTGCTAAGGTATTTGTCAAACCATTTCCCAAATCCGCTACTGTTCCTTACAGCTTCCTGTGGCGGCATCCAGTATTCAATATCACCGTAATCTTTTTCTGCTAACTGGATTGCCTGCTGCATAGTTGAATAAAATTTTTTTAATCTTGTAACAGTAACTTTTTTCTTATAATTCCCGATTACGCTTGGTAATGTCATTGCAGCAACAACACCTATAATACCAAGAGTTATAAGAACCTCCGCCAGAGTAAATCCTTTCTTCAAAATACTCTCCTTTCTATTGCGACTTTTGTACTAATTATCACATATATTGCTAATTTTGTCAATATTTTAGTAGTTTTAGAGTAAATTCTCACTATTTTAGTATTTTGAAAATCTTCTTTAAATATAAAATTAAATAAAGGGGTAATATGAATACAAAAGAACTTCTGGGGTTAAAAGTTAAGGAATTCCGCAAGCAGCGTAAAATAACGCAGGAAAAGCTTGCCGAGATTATAGGTGTAGATAACGGCTATATAAGCAAACTTGAGGTCGGGCAGAATTTCCCGTCAATAAGCACTCTTGAAAGAATAGCAGACGCACTTGGTGTTGAATTATACGAGTTATTTCAGTTTACACGCAGAAAAGATAAAGATTTTAAGGATGAGATAATTGCAATTTATGATAATCTAAACAAAGAAAAGCAATACACCCTCTACCGAGTGGCAAAAGCTATGGAATAAAAATCTTCAGAAATGGCGGTTCTTTTTATTAATCTTTAGGTTCAAGTATTGTCTGTTTCCACGGATAGTCGTCTTTTATTTTCCACCCGTCAACTTCTATCAGGCGAGCACAGGCATGACGTTTTCCAGAGATGCTTACATCTGCATTATCAAAGTTTCCGTATTTACATTGCTCAGTAGTTGTTCTCTTGTCTATATTTTTTCAGATAGCAGTTCTTTGTTTAAATCTTCTCTGTTTCATTATTTTGTTTATAACCGCTTTTTGAAATACATAAAATTAAAAATATTCCGAATAATAGCAAGAAACTGATTAATCTTGGAAATAAAATATTTGATAAAGCTACGCTGCTGCAGCCGAATGCAAGAAATCCTGCACTAAGTGCAGCCTTATTGCTTGATGTTTGGAGCCATAAAATGTCAAGAATCCTTTTTTTCGTTACACAAAAATAACAATATAAATATATAATTGAACTTACACAAAATATTGTAATTTCAGCGGGAGTGAAAGAATTTTCAGAACCTCTTACCGCATTATATGCATTATAGCAGACCAGACTTACTACAATCAGATACAGTAAATATAAAATTATACCGGTTACAAGATATGAAATTCTTCCCAAAACACCCTTAAACGAAAACGGATTTTTGTTTATTCTATAGATATAATTCTCCATTTATACCTCCATATGCGGATGTGGAGATTATAATATTCTATATATAAATATTCATCCTTTGTATAAATGAATTTGGAAATTACTTTTCTGTTTAATTTTGAAAAATACCCGACATAACCTTGACATTGTATCATGTCTTTTTTATCATGAAGAAACAGGTTGAGGCGACATGGCCAAGTGGTAAGGCAGGAGCCTGCAAAGCTCTTATCCCCCAGTTCGAATCTGGGTGTCGCCTTTTTTATTAGGAGAAAATTTATGGGTAAAATTTTTGGAATTTCGGACAATCCTGTTTCTACAATAGAATCAGCATTGAGACCTCTTGAATTAAAAGTTGAACCGTCTAATATTTATCCTGTCAGATATTTGAGTAAAAATACGGATACTTCGGATAAATTTATCTCCAAAGAAAAACAAAATAAACCAAATGCATTTATAAAGATGCGTAACGGAATAGGACGATTGATGGCACATTTCAGTCATCCTATAAAAAATTGAGGGCGATTGGCGCAGTGGTAGCGTATCACATTGACATTGTGGGGGTCACGTGTTCGAATCACGTATCGCCCAAATAAGGAGAGGTTTTACAACCTCTCTTTTTTATACATTATAATAACACACAAGGAGCGAGCTTGACCTTGACGGGTGTTTAAGTAAACATTCTGCAGAAGAGTTTTTAATATTTATCTTATTATTGTTTTAGAAGTTTCATAAATTTATTACAAACTAAACAGCGGGTATTTAATACCCGCTGTCATTTTCATAATTTATTTAAATTTTGACCAATAGCTTTTATTTAGAAATTCTGCCAGGCATAACAACTCCGCCTTTCAAATTCTTTTTATAGAATTCTACGTGCGGCTGCAATACGCTGTCAAGAACTTCCGGTAAAGCTTTTCCAGTCATTACACATTGAACAATTTCCTGATAAACAGTTGCAAATGCTCTTAACATGGTCATAGCACCTGCAGCTGCAGGAGTTAATCCCATACCGGAAGTTTCAACATCTTCTCTAAAGAATGCACCTGTTGATTCATAAGATTTTGTCAACGCTCCGATATAAGCTTCTGCATTTTCTCTGCATACACCGTTATCTACAGGAACCGTAAGAGCAAAAACAAGTTTGTTTGCAGGATTGAAGTGAGCTTCAGCACTGTGGTGCATTGCATCAGGAACCTTTGCAACCTGTTTTAAAGTGTCTTTTACTGATTCATTCTGCATTTGAGCGTGCCAGTAAACCGTGTTTTCAAACATTGAACCCATATACTGATGAACAGAAGCTTCAATACCGTTTAACTTGGCATCAGCCCAGAAGATACCTTCTTTCAATGCATCGTTCACTTCCAGATCAGTTGATAATGACTGAGCAGAAACTTCTTGTGCAGCATTTAATAAAGAGATTAAATCTTCTTTTTTCATTCCTGCCCAGATTAATGTAAATATTGCATGGTCATCAAAAGCAGAAAATCTTCCGCCGACGTCATCATGAATAAATAAATCACCAAGCCATCCATCAGAAATAGAAGTTCTTCTTAATTCACTCTTTTCGGCATTAGCATCTGTTACTGCTATAAAATGTTTTGCTGTTGACTTTTTAGCTTCTTCTTCACTCTGTCCTTTTGCTTTATAGGCATCAATGAGCATTTGTTGAACTCTCAAAAAACCGTCTTTTGTTTCAAAAGTCGAACCTGATTTTGAGGCAATCATAAAATTAGATTCGGTAATATCGCCGAGTCTGTATAAAAATCTTTCCAGACTGATTGAATCAACATCAGAATAAAATTCAACACAGTCATGACGAACATTTAGACCGTTGATTCCAAGCATATGTTCAACTGTATGTTTTGAACCTCCGATACCCATAACACTTAATTTTTTTGCATTGGTTTGTTTTTTGAAAGTTTCAACCATTGCATAAAGTTCATCTACTCTTTTTAGCTGTTCCTGCGGGAGGTTAACCCAGTTTAGAAAATGCCCTTTTTGGTTTGCTCTTTTTGAAAATTCTTGTACAAATTCAGATGTTTTGGATGAATATTTAGAAAAATCAACACCTGAAAAACTTGTTTTTACAGCTGAATTTTTTGTTAACATAATTTCTCTCCTTTTTTCCGTAACCTTTAGCTACATTGTAATATAAACATGGTTTTCATACAAAAACATAAGAGATTTTGTAATAAGGAAATTCTATTTCCTTAAAGAGTTTGTGGAGTAAAATTAATATATTGACTTAAATGTCTCTTAGGAAGAAAATATCTATAAAAGAGGGGGATATTTTATGACTAAAGAGACTTTTTTACATGACAAGCATATAAAGCTTGGTGCTAAAATGGTTGATTTTGCAGGCTGGCATATGCCTGTTCAATACACATCAATTATAGAAGAACATAAAACCGTCAGAGAAAATGTCGGACTTTTTGATGTTTCTCATATGGGTGAAGTTTTTGTTTCGGGAAAAGACTCTTTAGCATTTTTACAAAAAATAGTTCCTCAAGATATATCAAAACTTGCTTATGAAAAAGCTGTTTACTGTCAGCTTCCAAACAAAAGCGGCGGATTGATTGATGATTTGATTATTTATAAACTCGGAATTAATTTCTATTTAATTATCTGTAATGCTGCAAGAATTGATGAAGATTTAAATTGGATGGTAAGAAATAAAAAGGGTTTGGATGTGAAAATAGATAACCAATCTCATAATTATTCACTTCTTGCTGTTCAGGGGCCTAAGGCGGATGCCCTGTTGAGAACAATGGGACTTGATACTTTGCAGGAATCGTTTTCTATAAAACCGGCAAGCATATGCGGTAAAAAACTCCTTATTTCCCGTACAGGATATACCGGTGAAGACGGGTATGAACTTCTGGTTGAAAATGAATTTTCGGAAGAATTGTGGGATGAAATACTTGATTACGGAAAAGATTTCGGCATAAAACCTATAGGTCTCGGTGCAAGAGATACATTGAGACTTGAAGCAGGACTCCATTTATACGGAAATGATTTAAATGAAAATATAACTCCGATAGAGGCAGGTTTATCCTGGTCTGTTCCTAAGGATAAAAAAGAAGATTATAACGGCAAGGATGTGATAATGTCCCAGATTGCAAACGGGGTAACGAAAAGATTAATCGGTTTAAAAATGCTTGATAAATCTATTGCACGTCATGAGTATGAGGTCTATAAAAACGGAGAAAAAATTGGTTTTATAACAAGCGGTGGAATCTCCCCTATATTGAATGCAAATATTGCTATGGCTTATGTAAAAAATGATAAAGATATTTGCATTGGTTCTGTCGTTCAGGTTATGATAAGAGAGAAGTTACACAATGCCGAAGTCGTAAAACGACCTTTTGTAAATAAAAATAACAGAGTAAAAATATAAGGAGAACAGACAAAATGAGTATTACGGAAAAACTTTTGTGTTCAAAATCCCATGAATATCTGCTTTTGAATGACGATAATACTTATACAATCGGTTTGACGGATTATGCAGTTGAACAGCTTGGAGATATCGTATTCATTGAATTGCCTGAAGTTGGAAACGAGTTTAAAAAGGGAGAATCTTTTGGTGCTGTTGAATCTGTTAAGGCAGCCTCGGAAATTTATATGCCAATAAGCGGTAAAGTTATTGAAATAAACGAGTCGCTTGTTGATTCCCCTGAAACATTGAATGATGATGTTTATAAATCCGGATGGCTTATTAAAATTGAAGCTACGGGTGAAGCGTCCGAGCAGGATGATTTGATGGAATACGAAGATTATAAAGAAGATTTGGAATAATGAAAAATTTTTTAGTACATGATGATAGTACCAGAGCGGAAATGCTTGAGAGTATAGGTTTAAGAACCATTGAGGATTTGTTCTGTCAAATTCCCGCAAATGCAAGAATGAGCGGATTAGAGCTGGGAAATCCTCTTAGTGAAATGGAATGTCAAAAACAAATAAAGGCTCTTTCAAAGAAGAATAATACTGATTATGTTAGTTTTGTCGGCGGAGGAATTTATAATAAATTTATTCCTGCTGCAATTTCACAGGTGGCAGGCCGATTTGAGTTTTTAACGGCATATACTCCGTATCAGGCAGAAATCGCTCAGGGTACTTTGCAAATTATGTACGAATTCCAAACGATGATGTGCCGTTTGACCGGAATGGATATTGCAAACGCTACAGTTTACGACGGAGCAAGTGCGTGTGCTGAAGCTATTTTAATGGCGGTCAGGATTGCAAAAAAGAATAGAGTCCTTGTGTCTGAAAAACTTAACCCAGAATATTTGAAGGTAGTTAAGACATATACCTGGGCTAATGGAATTGAGGTTGAATATTTTAATGAAATTCCTCAAAATACTGCTGATTATGCCGCTGTATTAATTCAGACTCCTGATTATTATGGCGAAATAGCAGAAGTTAGTGCTGTTGACTGTTTGTTAATAGTGTGCTGTGATATTTCAACCCTTTCTATATTAAAACCGCCTTGTGAATATGGTGCAGATATTGTCGCGGCAGATATTCAGACACTTGGAATGCCGATGAGTTTTGGAGGTCCTCATGCAGGAATTCTGGCATGTAAAGAAAAATATATGCGTCAACTTCCAGGACGTCTTGCTGGCAGAACTGTTGACAAAGACGGGAATCAGGCTTTTACACTGACTATTCAAACCCGTGAGCAACATATTAAACGGGAAAAAGCTACGAGTAATATATGTTCAAATCAAGCATTGATGGGTTTGTGGGCTACATTATATTTGAGTCTGCTTGGTGAAAAAGGTTTTCGGCAGGCCGGATATTTGTCTGCTAAAAATGCCCATAATTTGTCTGCAAAACTTTCTCAAAAAGGCATAAAAACTTTGAATAAAAATTTCTTTAACGAATTTGTTATTGAAGTTACGGATTCTGACGAGTTCCTTTCTAATTTAAAGTCAAGAAATATTTTGGGTGGTATAAAGCTTGACGGTAAAAAAATACTTGTTGCGGCAACTGAGATGAATACGGATGAAGAAATTGACTTATATACCAAAAGCCTCCCGTAAACAGAAGGCTTTTGGTATAGTAATGCGATATATTTCTAGTTAATTACATTGTTTAAGGCCTTAATGCCCAGCCCGCCTAACAAGCCAAATAAAAATGGTGTTTTATCAACTTGCTCTGCAGCATTTTTAACATTTTCTTTTAGTTGTTTCTTATTAGCATCATGTACAGAATTAAATTCTTGCTTTACTTTGTTTCCTGCTTCATAAATATTTTTACCTTCGACTAATTCTTTTGCAAAAATTCCGCCTGCTGTCATAAGCGGTGAAAGTGTCAATGCAACTCTTTTGAGTGTGCTTGGTTGTTGTGCCTGTTGTGTATTTTGTACTGCTTCAATTCCGTTTCCCATAATTTTTCCTCCTCGTTTTTAAAGTAAAATTTTGTATCCCCTATGAATTATTAAAAATATTTTGCATTTAAAAAGTGCGTTTTTGGATAGATTATTCTCAATAAATCTTAATAATTTTAGAGCGAAATATAGTTATAATAATGTTTAGCGGTAGTTTTTATTATGGCAGGTATATCTGTTTATTTTTTTGTTGTAAACTGAAATTATGGTAAATAAAGTTACTACTGCAACTGTTATAGGACTGGATTCTTATATTGTGGATGTGGAAACGGATATAATTAATTCTCTTCCAGCCATTGTTATTGTCGGACTGCCTGATGCCGCTATTAATGAGGCAAGGGCAAGAGTTCGTTCTGCTATTAAAAATTCAAATTATACATTCCCTGATAAAAAGGTTGTTATAAATCTTGCCCCTGCGGATTTGAAAAAAGAGGGGACGAATTTTGACCTGCCTATTGCTGTCGGAATTTTGATTGAAGAATGTGTTATTGAACCTGAGAAAATTAAGAATTATGCTTTTATAGGCGAGTTGTCGTTAGACGGAGCGTTGAGAAGTGTGACCGGTGTTTTGCCGCTGGTTCTGGGGTTAAAACAGGCAGGGCTGAAAAATGTAATTGTTCCTGCTGCAAATGCAAAGGAGGCGGCTCTTGTTGACGGCATAAATGTTTACGGTGCAGAAACTCTATGTGATGTTGTAAATCATTTTATTGAAAATCCGATTCCTGTAACACAGGTTGATGTTAAAAAATACCTTGAAAAATCATTGGATGAAGATTTTATATATGATTTTAAAGATGTGAAAGGGCAGAGAAAGGCTAAAAAGGCACTTGAAATTGCAGCAGCAGGCGGGCATAATATGCTTATGTCCGGTTCTCCGGGCTCCGGTAAAACCCTTATGGCAAAATGTTTTGCTTCAATTCTTCCTCCTCTGGAATTGTCTGAAGCTATTGAACTTACGAAAATTTATAGTATATCAGGACTTTTATCAAACGACGAACCTCTTATGACAAAGCGTCCGTTTCGAGCAGTACATCATACAGCATCTTCAAACGGAATTATCGGCGGCGGTTCAAATCCAAAACCTGGTGAAATAACGCTTGCTCATAGAGGGGTTTTATTCCTTGATGAAATGGTTGAATTTCCAAGAAATGTTCTTGAGGTTCTGCGTCAACCGCTGGAAGATAATGAGATTGTTATTTCAAGGGCAAAACATTCTATAAAATATCCTGCAAAATTTATACTGTTAGGTGCAATGAATCCTTGTCCGTGCGGATATTTAGGCGATAGAGAAAAACAATGTACATGTTCTGAATACCAGATTACCAGATATCTTGCAAAACTCTCCGGCCCGCTGTTGGATAGAATTGATTTGCAGGTTGAAGTCCCGCGTCTTACGTCAGATGAATTATTGAATAAATCTTCTCAGGAAGAAGCCTCTGCAGAAATTAGAAAAAGAGTTATAAGAGCAAGAAAAATTCAGGCTGAACGATACAGAGATGAAAGTATTCTGACAAATTCCGAGCTTACACCAAAACTTGTCAAAAAATACTGCAAAATTGATAAAGAAGGCGAAGAATTATTCAAAACAGCAATCGTTAAGTATCAGCTTTCCGGGAGACGTTATGATAGAATTTTAAAACTAGCAAGAACTATAGCGGATTTGGATGGTTCTGATGATATAAAACAGCAGCACCTTATGCAGGCACTGCAGTATAGAGTTTCGTTTAACAATCAGGAATCCGTTGTTTAGTGTTACTAAATTGTTAAATCAATGATATTATCATCAAAAACTGTTTCCGGTGTATCCTGTTTGTATGTTACAAAAAGATTATCCTTGCGTAAAGTTCTTGCAATAAATTCATCAGCTTCTCTGTCTTTACCGGCTACAATAAAACCATCTTTTTGCATGCTTATTCCGGCCTGTGAAAGATCAATTTTTTCTCTAATTTTTGCAGGTGAAAGATTGTTTCCGAAACCTTTAACTTCAAAATATTTTGATAATTCTTCCGAAGCTTTTTGAAGGGGCATTTTAGCATATTTAGGTACAAATGTTGAAGTAAAATTTGGCTGATTTAAGTTAGTACGATTAATCATATTTTCTCCTGTATTTTCCTGTATTAAAGTTTATCAATATAAAATACAAACAAGTCAGAAATTGCTAATTCAATTAAATTAGTCTTAATAATCCGCAACAAAGTCCGGCAACTGCTGAAATTGCAAGATAAAACAGAGGATCCCGTTTTTTGTGAATTCCTAAAAAAATCAAAATGGCAAGCAGTACTAATCCTTTAATTGAAAAACTGTCTTTCAGCATATTAAATCCTACTGCAGTCAAAAGTCCGCAGCCGGCAGGTTTTAGTCCGTATATGGCAGCCTGAACTTTTTTATTTTCTCTGAATTTATTCAATAATCTTGAAATTATGATAATTAAAATATAAGAAGGAAGGATTACCGCAGTTGTTGCTAGCAGCGAACCTAAGATTCCGGTTGTCAAAAATCCGGCATAAGTTGCGACATTTACCCCAACAGGGCCTGGAGTGATTGAGGAAACCGCAATCATATCAGACAGCTGCTGCGGGGTGTACCATTTTTGAACTTCTGCTATGTGAAACAGAAACGGTAATGTTGCATATCCGCCGCCAAAAGAAAATAACCCTATTTTAAAGAATTCCCAGAATAATTGCAGATAAATCATAAGCTTTTATCCTCTTTTACAATTACTGTCTTATAAATTATCCCGAAAATAGCAGATGCAATAATCGTAAACATCGGGGAAACTTTTAAGATTGCGGATAAAATAAATGAACCTGCAAAAATAGCAAATGAAAATTTATCAACAATACTTTTATTCCACATTTCTTTTGCTGCAAGAAAAACCAGAAGAACAACACCTATTCCGACACCCCAGAAAATACTTTCAATCATCGGCAGTTCAACCAGTTCCTTTAAAATGTTTGCAATAAGAACAATGGCCAGAAAAGCTGGTGTAACAATTCCTGTGGCGGCAGCAAAAGCACCTCTTTGTCCGAGAAGCTTATGGCCTACAAATATAGACATGTTTGCTGCGATAATCCCTGGGACACTTTGACCCAGAGCATAATATTCACAAACTTCATCATCATTAAGCCAGTGCTTTTTATCAACCATTTCATTCTGCATAAGCGGTAATATTACGTATCCGCCGCCGAGCAGCAATGTTCCGATTTTGAAAAATGTTTTATAAATATTCCAAAATGTTTTTTCCATAAAATTATTATATCCGCTAAATATATTTATACATATTCAGTTCGTCAACTCTTAATTATATTAATGATGCCGAAATATTATATAAAATTTTTAATTTATTTTCATCTGTTTGTATAGCTTTAAGATTTTGATTTATTGCATTTATGTAGTCGTCAGTTGACTTAAATTTATTAAAAGAAAATAACTGGAAAATTTCGACATTTAAAGCCTCGGAAAGTTTCTCAATGGTTTCTGGTTGTGGATAATTTTTTCCTGTTTCGATTTTACTCAAACTGGTTATGTCCATATTAATCATTTCTGCAAGTTTTTCCTGTGTAATATTTTTAGCTTTTCGCAAATCTTTAATTCTTTTGCCGAGTTTAATTTTTAAATTTTCCATAATAGCCTCTTTGATAATAATAATTGTTTATTAAATCTGAAATAATAGATTATTGGGCATAATAAATCTTGACTAATATGACTAATAGGCATATAACATTGACGGTTAAGCAAATTTATGAGGTATAATATGATAAATCAGGCAAAGTTTCAGGCCTTTACTCTGGCAGAGGTATTGATTACGATTGCTATAATAGGTATCGTTGCTGCTATGACTCTTCCTTCAGTTATTGCAAATTATAAGAAAAAAGAAATTCCTATTAGGTTAAAAAAGTTTTCTTCAACAATGCAGAACGCATTTAATATGGCAAAGCTGGAGCATGGACCTGTTGAATCATGGAAATTTCCGGAACATCAAATGGATTTTGATGAAGTTAATGCATTTGCACATACATATTTGTACCCTTATATAACTGGAATTAAGGATTGTACTTCGAAAGAAGGGATATGTCAGAAAATGAGTCAAAATATGTACACGGCTACATCTTACACAATTCCTGTACATATTTTTGCAGATGGAGGATGTTTTTTATTTGTAACCGGAGGGGCAAACGAAAACAGTGCCAATATTCATTTTACATATGACTATAATTGTCTGGGAAAACCAAATGAACCTGACAAAGATATTTTTACTTTTTATCTTCATTACAGTGGTGATACAATGTCTTTTAGAAGCGGCAATTTCCCGTCATATAACGCATCAGGACTGTTAAAAAAGCGTTCGGAATTAATGAATTTATGTAAAAATCATACTCAAACACACAATTCAGGAATTTGTTCTTCTTTAATTGAGTTTGACGGATGGGAAATAAAAGACGATTATCCGTATAAGTTATAATTTTATTCGTTTAAAGTTGCTTTGAGTCTTGCCATTGCTCTTGCAAGGGCAGCTTCTGCTCTTTTTGCATCATTAGAAGCCTGTTTTTCGGCTAATCTTGCTTTGGCTCGTTCCATAGCAGCTTTAGCACGGGCAACATCAATTTCATCTCCGCTTTCTGCCGTATTTGTAAGGATTATGGCTTCATCATCCTTAAACTGAAAAACTCCGCCCATAGTTGTAAAATTTTTAACATCAGAACCCTGTGTAATTCTGGTAACTCCGATATCAAGTGCTGCCATAACCGGAATATGTCCTTTTAATATACCAAATTCTCCGTCAACTCCGCGGGTTCTTATTGAATCCACATTTTCATCAAAAACAACTCTTTCGTGTGTAATTATTTTTAAATGCATAAGTCCCTCAAATTATTTGAAAATAGGAAGATTTTTGCAGCAGTGTTTTATTTTACCGTCAAATCTTCCTATCAGCGTTATAATGTTTTAGCTTTTTCTACAGCTTCTTCGATAGTTCCTACCATATAGAAAGCCTGTTCTGGTAAATCATCATGTTTACCTTCAATAATTTCTTTAAATCCGCGAACAGTATCTTCAAGTTTAACATATTTGCCAGGAATCCCTGAAAATTGTTCCGCAACGAAGAACGGCTGAGACAGGAATCTTTGAATTTTTCTTGCTCTGTTAACAGTTTCTTTATCTTCTTCTGACAATTCATCCATACCGAGAATGGCGATGATATCTTGCAGTTCTTTGTATTTTTGCAGAATTTCAAGAACTTTTCTTGTCACGTTGTAATGTTCTTCGCCGATAATGCTTGGAGCAAGTGCTCTTGAGTTAGATTCAAGCGGATCTACTGCAGGATAAATACCCAAAGATGCGATGTTTCTTGAAAGAACGGTTGACGCATCAAGGTGTGAGAATGTAGTTGCAGGTGCAGGGTCAGTTAAGTCGTCTGCCGGAACATAGATTGCCTGAACAGATGTAATTGAACCGTCTTTTGTTGAAGTAATTCTTTCTTGAAGTTCACCCATTTCGTTAGCAAGTGTCGGTTGATAACCTACTGCAGAAGGAACACGTCCGAGCAGTGCTGATACTTCTGAACCTGCCTGAGTAAATCTGAAAATGTTATCAATAAATAACAATACATCCTGTTTTGAAAAATCTCTGAAATATTCTGCAGCTGTAAGAGCAGAAAGACCAACTCTCATTCTGGCTCCAGGCGGTTCATTCATCTGACCGTAAATCAATGCAACTTTATCGATAACGTTTGATTCTTTCATTTCGTTCCAGAGGTCGTTACCTTCACGGGTTCTTTCACCAACACCGCCGAATACTGAAACACCTGAATGTTCCTGTGCAATGTTGTGAATCAATTCCATAATCAGAACTGTTTTACCAACACCGGCACCACCGAACAAGCCGATTTTTCCACCTTTTTGATATGGCTGGAGAAGGTCAATAGCTTTAATCCCTGTTTCCAGAATTTCAATATCTGTATTCTGATCAACAAGGCTTGGAGATTCTCTGTGAATAGGCAGATAAGTATCTGTTTCTATAGGCCCCATTTCATCAACCGGATTTCCTACTACGTTTAAGATTCTGCCTAAGATAGGTTTGCCTACCGGAATTTTAATAGGTTCATGCGTATTGACAACCTTCATTCCTCTTTTCAAACCGTCGGTTGAAGACATTGCAACCGTTCTTACCCTGTTTGAACCTAACATTTGTTGTACTTCAGCTACTATATAAGAACCGTCTTCTTTATAAATATGTAATGCAGTATAAATCTCAGGTAAATCTTCCTGATTAAATTCAACGTCGATAACAGGACCGATAATCTTTGTGATTAGCCCCTCATTTTTGTTTAATGTCTCCATACAAGTCTCTCCTTTAATACTGCTATATTATATCAGTCAAAAATTTTTTTCAATCTTTTTAAAACAATAAAGTTTTTTATATTATAATTTATATCATGAACAAAATTAATAAAATACTGGCTATAAATTTTGGCGGGATTGGTGATGAAATATTCTTTTTGCCTGCATTAATTTCTTTGAAAAAAGAATTTCCTGAGGCAAAAATTACTCTTGCACTTGAACCGAGGAGTAAAAGTGTTAAAGATTTGACCGATGTTATTGACGATTTATTTTTGATTGACGTAAAAGGAAAAAATAAATATTTTGAACTTTTAAAACTTGTTTTTAAGGCAAGAGCAGGCGGGTTTGATATGGTAGTTTCATCAGGCGGAAATAAACTCATCAGTTTACTTTTATGGATGACCGGCATTAAAACGAGATACGGATATGATACAGGAGCGTTAAGTGAAAAGCTATTGACAAAAGCTGTTCCGTTAAATAAAAATCAATATGCCTGTGATATGTATCATGACTTGGTTACACCGATTACAGATTACAAAACTTCTTTGCCTGAAATTAACGTTGACCCGCAGGAGAAAATCAAGAATTCAGTTCTTATTCACCCCGGAGTCAGCAAAATGAGTATTAATAAAGGCATGATTAAAACAATTCCGGCAAAAACATGGGCGGAAGTTATTGATATTCTTATAGATAAAGGCAAGCAGGTAATTCTTGCAGGCGGGCCTGATGATGCTGAATGTATTGAAACAATCAGGTCTTCCGTTAAAAATAAAAATTTCGAAGATTATTACGGCAGGACAAAAAGTCTAAAAGATTTGGCAGAGCTTATTGCAAAGGCTGAAAAGTTTATCTGTTCTGATTCTGCTCCGCTTCATGTCGCAGTTGCCTTGAAAACTCGAACTTATGCTATTTTCGGGCCTACCGATGACAAAAAACTAATTCCGCAATCAGAATTAGTGACTGCAATTAAAGCAAACGACAACTGTCCTATTAAGCCTTGTCTTTGGGAGCACAGGCAAACTACATGTGAATCTTTGGATTGTTTAAAGATTTCTGCTGAATATATTGCACATATCGTTTGTGTGTAATATAATTCAAATGCACCCCATTATATTAGATTAGTTGAAAGGATAATTATTATGAAAACACAAAACATTAACACTTCTGCTTCGTTTGGTTCTTTGAGACCAAGTGCTAATATGACTAAAACATTATACAATTCAATTAAAGAGGCTCCTGTCGTTAAAGCCTTTGGTAAAAAATATAACGGAACAATCTCTTGTGAACCGTTTTTAAGCTCAAAAAATCCTAATAAAATAAAATATGCTTTAAGAGTTAGTGATTTAGAACCTTTGAAATTTTTGGAAAAATTAAAAAATAAATTTAAATTTCCTCAAAACAAAATTGATACGATGTTGTTGAAAACAGAAGCTGTAAATGAAGAAGAATTTGCAGCAGCCATACAGAAAGAACCGGCAGACAGTTTGTTTAAAATATATAACAGAAAAAAATAAAACTGTTAAAAAACGCTCTTTTAAAAGAGCGTTTTTTGTTAATAACTTACTTTGTACGGATAATCATCAGGAATTTTCCATCCGTTCATTTGAATTATTGCCGTACAGTATTGTCTCCAGCTGCTTCCTCCGGAATTACATCCGTATGAACTGTCATTATACAGCATATCTTTACTGCCGTCCCAGTTAAATTTATAGGGTTCAAAGCCTTTATTATAGTGATATTTCCAGCTTTCCGAATTTATAGAAGGCTGAAAATTAAAAGCAAATGCACACTTCCCTGCGGAATCTCTGAAGCCGTCGCCTGTTTCTTTCCCATTAAGGCATTTATTTACATTTCCCGGGAAAAAGTCCCAATCTCTTGTTGAATCCCGTCTTCTGGTACGTAATGCACTTCCGTCAGAAAAATATACTATCATTGCCCCTGTATTTAAAGTATCTATCTTGGTTATTTTCATGTATGGAGCAAGATATTTTTTAAACCAAGCTTCAGCTTGTGATGAGTTTTCTATAATATTGCCTTCGTCATCAATATCGGCACCGGCAAGATCCTGATACCAGATTTTTTTATCCCCGTAATCATTTTCGGCCAGCATTATTGCCTGATTTATGGCTGAGTAGAATTTCTTTAACCTTGTTTCCACAACTTTATTATTGTTTTTCTGAATCAATGCCGGCAAAGTCATTGCCGCAACGACTCCGATAATTCCGAGAGTTATAAGAACCTCAGCTAAAGTAAAACCTTTTATTTTCATATTTTTCTCCAAAAAATAATAGTTAATAACTTGTAATTACATGATAATAACTATTAGAAACGGTTTTGTCAATAGGATATACTATCCGATAGTATGGAAAAAAATAAAGATTTGGAAAAACGCTTTGGTGCAAAACTTGCTTATATCCGTAAAGCAAAGAAACTTTCCCAGATGAAACTGGCTGAAAAAGTTGATATGAATTTTAATTATATAGGGCAAATTGAACGCGGTGAAGCTAATGTTACGATAAAAACCATTAAGATACTGGCAGATGCTCTTGAGGTTGAAGTGAAAACATTATTTGATTTTTCGTTTTAATTTTTGTTTATGATATATCTAAAATTCTTGGTATTGATATCAACGAGCTGTTAAAAATATTCCCTAAATCCCGACGCTTAGACCTGCACAAAGATTTATTCCCTGTCCTGTTATACCTTTAGCGTCCTCACTGATTAAATAGCTGCAAAGTTTTGCTACTTCTTCAGGTTTGACAAAACGTTTTTGAGGAATGCATTCTATAATTTCTTCTTTTGAAAATTCGCTTTCTTCAATCGAATCTAAACCGAGTTTTGTTTCAACCCAGCCCGGATTAATTGTATTTACTGTAATATTATATTCTGCAAGTTCCAGAGCAAGTGCTTTTGTTAATCCGAGAAGGCCTGCTTTTGTAGAAGAATAAAGGCTGGCGTAAGCTTCTCCCATAACTCCGGAGATTGAGCCTATGTTAATTATTCGCCCCCATTTCTGTTCTTTCATATGCGGAACTGCTGCTGAAATAAGTTTTACCGGTGCAATCAGATTTGTTGAAAAAATTCTTTCTATTTCTTCCGATGTGGCGGAATCTATTGCACTGTATATGTATTCGCCTGCATTGTTAATTAAAATATCAATTTTGTTTTCTTTAATAAATTTAATCAGCGGGGTAATGTCTTTTGAGAGATCACATATGCAATATCCTTGTGCTGCAATAGTTTTCAGTGCCTCTTCATTTCTTCCCGTGACAAAAATATTTCCTTTATCAGACATTTCAAGTGCGATTGCTCTGCCTATTCCTTTTGAGGCTCCTGTTACAAGTATGTTTAAAGTTTTTTCCATTACGCCCTGCCTTCTATTATTTCATTTGTAATATAGTATGCCATAAAAATCCCTGCACAGCTTGCAACAAACGGCGTTGATGCCGGCGTAATCTTTGTGAATTCAAACTTTTCACCGCTTTTTGTTATAATATTTTCTGTTGAAGATATTTTTTCTTTGCAATATGGTTTTTCACGGCTTGCAACAACTGTAATTCCTTTTTCAATACCCCGTTTTTTTAATTGATAAATTATGTTTGATACAAAGGGGGCATTTTTATTTTCAATTTCATCGATATCAGAAATGTATAGCTGTGTCGGGTCAATTCTGTTTCCTGCTCCCATTGAGCTAATGACCGGAATGCTTTTATTAATGCAGGTTTCCAATAATGTTATTTTAGAACGCATTGTGTCTATGGCATCTGCAACATAAGTGAGCTTTGAGGCATGAGGTGTGAAAAGTTCATTATTGTTTGCCGTATAAAAATCGTCAATTACATGAAGTTTTAATTCCGGATTGATGTCTGTCAATCGTTTCTCAAAAAGCTTTGCTTTGTATTGTCCTATTGTTGAATGCAGTGCTACAATTTGTCTGTTAATATTTGATGAAGAAACTTCATCAAAATCAACAATGGTAAGTTCCCCGATACCGGCTCTGACAAGAGCTTCAGCACAAAAGCCGCCTACACCGCCAAGTCCAAACACCGCAACATGTTGTTGCTGTAATAATCTCTGATTTTCCCTGCCCCAAAATAATTCGTTTCTGGAGAAAATATCTGTGAGAGTTTCATTATCACCCTTCACTTGAAAACCTTCATTTCTGTTATTTTATAATTCCGAATCCCAAAAGGAATGTGGTAAGAACAAAAATTCCCGCAAATACTGCAGTTACTTTATTAAGGCCTTTTTCTGCACTTTTTTGAGAAGTAAAGAGCTGTGAAGCCCCGCCTATCCCCGCAATTCCGTCACCTTTCGGTGAGTGAAGCAGTACTAATATTATAGAAAAAATTGCGGAAATTATTTGTAAAATCCAGATAAATGTAACCATTTTTTATTTTTTCTCCTTTTTCTTATTCGAAATGAAATGTGCTCTTTTAGAGTTTAGTTGAATATTTTCAAAAGTATAAAGTCTTGCAGGACGTTTTGAAGATGATTTTGTGTATTCGTCAAGCTCAATAAGTCCCGGTGTAGAAAGAGCTTTTTTTCTGAAATTACGTTTGTCGAGTTTTTTCTCCATAATTAACTCATAAGATTTTTGCATTTCGGTGAGTGTAAATTTTTCATTCAAAAGCTGATATGCAACAGGGCATATTTCTAATCTTTCACGTGTACGTTTAAGAGAATATTCAATAATTTCTCTGTGGTCAAATGCCAGCGGAGGAAGGTTGGAAACTTTATGCCAGCCTAATTCCGGAGAAGATACAATTTTTATATCTTCAGCACGAACGAGAGCAAAATATGCACATGTTATAACTCTTGAGTTAGGGTGACGCAGAGGGTCTCCAAATGTATATAACTGTTCAAGATAAATGTTGTCAACATTTGTTCGTTCTTTCAAAACTCTCAAAGCTGCCTGATCAAGGTTTTCTGACAGTCTTACATATCCTCCGGGGATTGCCCATTTATCCTTGAAAGGTTCATTCATTCTTTTAACAAGCAAAACTTGAATTGCATTGTTGATGATTGTTAATATTACAACGTCAACCGTAATTTCGTGTGTCTTTGTCTCATTAAACATAATATTCTCTTACCCTATATATTAATATACTATAAAAATTTTTTTTTACAGAAGTTAATAATGAATAAATGTTAATAAATTTTTACAACATGAGATGAAAAATGTCAATTTTGTAAAAAAATAATACTTTAAATATATACGGGGAATTTATTTATGTATGATTTTGCAGCATTAAATTTTAATACAAATTATATGCCGGTAAATCCGTTTTTCGGCAGTGCAATGTCATATGGCAATATGTTTCAGAATCCGTTTATCGGTGGCTTTAATTATGGCGGAGATATTGCAAGCCTCGGTATGTATTCGATTTTGAATTGTGCTCCATATTCTTCAAATATGGGTATGCCGTATTTTTTACCGTTTAATTATTTAACAAACTGGGGTTCAACAGGATTGCCGGTTTTCCCGTCTATATCAAATGCATATAATACTTTCCCGTATAATTATTCAAGCTGGACAATGCCGCCTCAGATGAATTATGCAAAGCCTAAGTTTAATTTTTCAGTACCGAAATATAACCCCTCAAGTTCATCATTTGGTAGTTATACATGTCCGTCCGTTTCTGCATTACGTTCATCTTCTGCAGGTTCGGCAGGTAAAAGTTCGATAAGGACCCAATCTGTAAGCAGAACATCTGTAAGCGGTTTATCAGGTGACTTTGTAGCTAAGGCGAAACAGGTTGCTCAACGGTTAAATTGCAATTATGACGATTTGCTTGCAGTTATGAACTCTGAATCAGGATTGAATCCGCAGGCTGTAAACAGAACTTCCGGAGCTTCGGGTTTAATTCAATTTACAAGTGTTGCCGTAAAAGAAATGAACAAAGTTTACGGTATGAATTTATCTCTTGTAAAAATCAGAAATATGAGTGCCGTTGAACAGCTTGATCTGGTTGAGAAGTATTTTAAGATGACAAAAAACAGAGCATTCTCTTCAAATCATCGTTTATCTGCTGCTGACTTATATTCACTTTGTTTTCTCCCCGGAAGGGCTTCAAGGGATGTGCTTACACAAAGAGGCGAAAATTATTATTCAAGCAACCGCGGTCTTGACGTTAATGGTGATGGGAAGATAACAAAATCTGACCTGGCACAAGGAATTGACAGGAAAAGGGTATCTGTTCTTGCGTAAAGTTACATTACAATTTGCAATATTACGTTGCAGATGAAAATTTTTTTGTGTATCCTGTTGTTATCTAACTGATTTTTTTAGGAAGGAACAGTATGGAAAAGGGATATGTCAAAAACGGCTTTATCGTTGATTTAGCCAATGCAACAAAGACTTCTGAAATAATATATGAACTTAGCCGAATTTTAGATATGCCGGAAGCAAAAAATAAAAAAGTTTGTTTGAAATTAGGTTCGGTAAATCTAAATCCTTCAGAACTCGTAAGTATAAAAGCTTTAATTGAAACGATGGATTCAGAAATTGAATTTATCAGCACTGTTTCAGATGAAACAACACAAGCTGCAAAAGAGCTGGGTATAGAAATTTCAGGGATTGAAAATATTGTACCCGCACTTGATATAAGTGCAACAAAAGAAGTTAATGAAAGTGTTAATACTGAACTGGCTTCCGCTCTTGATAAAATTTTTGGAGAAGGCGATTTTGAAGAACGATATCCGGAGGAAGAATCTGCTGAAGAGAAAGATGTCTCTAAAGAAGAGGAAAGTATAGAGGTAATTGAAACGGAAGATGCCGTTGATGATGAAGAAGTAAAACGCTATAATAAAGAAACGGAAAAACTTCCGACTTTATATATTCATAGAACACTTCGCTCAGGACAGAGCATAACATCTGAAGGTAATATTGTTATTATCGGTGATGTCAATCCGGGAGCGGAGATTGTTGCAAAAGGCGATATAACAGTATGGGGTATTTTAGGCGGAATTGCACATGCAGGTTCCGACGGAAATACTTATTCAAGAATAAGAGCTTTGAAATTAAATGCAATTCAACTGCGAATCGGCGGAATTTTTGCCCGCAGACCGGATACCGTAAATATCCCTTATGTGCAGAAAACGGATACTTTTACTCCGGAGGAAGCACGCGTAAACAGAAAAAACATAGTTATTTATAAATTACATGAATCGTAGAAACTGAATGGAGAAAATATATGGCATGTACAATAGTTAATCCGTCAGGTTCTGACGTAAAAGATAAAAAAGGAGAAACCATGAGCGGCCGAGTTATAGTAATTACATCCGGTAAAGGCGGAGTAGGAAAAACAACTACAAACGCTAACATAGGTACTGCGTTAGCCAGAGCCGGAAAGAAAGTCGTTATGATAGACACCGATTTAGGGCTTAGAAATTTAGATTTGTTATTAGGCCTTGAAAATCGTATCGTTTATACAATAGTTGATGTTGTTGAAGAACGATGCAAATTAAAGCAGGCTCTTGTAAAAGATAAGAAAAATCCGAATTTATGTCTGCTTGCGGCTGCTCAGACAAGAGATAAAACCGCAGTTACGGAAGAACAACTCAAAAATATTTGTGAAGAATTGAAAAAAGACTTTGATTTTATTCTTGTTGATTGTCCAGCCGGTATAGAACAAGGTTTTCAAAATGCAGTTGCAGGAGCATCGGAAGCTATCGTTGTTACTACTCCTGAAATGTCTGCTGTCAGAGATGCAGATAGAATTATAGGACTTCTGGAGGCAAGAGAAGAAATCAAATCTTACAAACTTCTTTTGAACAGAGTTCGTCCGAATTTAATTAAATCAAACGATATGATGAGTGTTGATGATGTTGTTGAAATTCTTTCAGCACAGCTCATTGGTATAATTCCGGAAGATACAGGCATAATTACTTCAACCAACAAAGGCGAGCCTATCGTGAATGATGAAAAATCTCTTGCCGGTCAGGCTTATAAAAATGTCGCAAAAAGAATTATGGGCGAAGAAGTTCCGTTCCTTAATCTGGAAGAAGATAACGGGGTTGTTGCGAAAGTAAAAAGATTTTTTTCACATTTAATCGGTAAGGAGCAGTAAGATGAAAGATATATTTACTGATTTGTATAATAAAGTTTTAGGCTTTTTCCGCCAGACCGATAAAAAAGAAGATAATGCGAAAGATATCGCCTGTAACAGACTTCGTGTTGTATTAATGCAGGACAGAACTAATCTTACTCCTGAACTTATGGAGAGAATGCGTCAAGAACTTGTTGAGCTTTTGTCAAAATATGTCGAGATGGATAAGGAAGCTCTTGAATTGAATTTTGAACAAGAAGGAAATCAAATGGCATTGATGCTTTCCATTCCTGTATTAAGAGCAAAAGATGAAGCTGAAATAGAAAGAGAACTAGCTAAAGAGCAGGCTGAAAAAGAATCCCGTGAAGCTGAAAATTCCGGAGAAAAATCTGAGGAGTCAGAAGATGCGGTGCAGGATAACGGAGTTATTGAAATAGTTGAAGAAACTCCGACCGGTGAAATTGTTTCAACGGAAGAAACAGTTACTGAGTGCATTGAGATTGTAGAACCTGAAAACGAAAAAGAAAAAGTAGAATAAAAAAATAACCGGTTATTACACCGGTTATTTTTTTAATTAAATTAAATTAAGCATTTTCTCCTGTGAGTTTGACATCGACATGTTTTTGACGGACATGGGCTTCCAAATCTTTTCTGCTGATAATCCCGTCTCCGTCATAATCAAGACCTTTATTTTGTTTGTAAGCTTTTGTTCCTTTGACTGCAAGAACTTCCTGCCCGCTTTTTGCCGGCATAAAGACAAGACCGTATAAATCTCCGGCACTTAATTCTTTATCACCTTTTATATGTGCTTTTCTGGCTCGAACCAGAAATTTTTCTACATAATCAAGCTGTTCAAGTGGTGACATTGTTGCAAGTTCTTCAACGCTGGTTCCTAAACTTCTTGCCGTTTCAGGCATAAACTGGATAAGTCCGGTTGCTCCGGTCCAGCGGCTTATGCTGGATGGATTTAATCCTGATTCGGAATTCATTACTGCAAGCAAATCTTCCGGTTTACACTTTATTTTTTCCGCAATATCAATTACCCTGTTATAAAATTCAGGCGTAAGATGTTTTCTTGTATATTTTTTCGGAATAGGAGCTTCTTGGGGCTCAATTTTTATTTTTTCAAGATTTTTAGTCAAGATGTCATGTGTTTTTATCTCAGGGAGTCCTGTACCTTTTGCTTTAATAGTATTAATTTCTGGGCTGTAGTTAATAGTTATGATATCTCCGTTTTTGTTTGCAAATTTTTGGAATTTTTCAAGTGACACTTCTTTGTTTCCAATATAGTATTTGCCTTCATGGAAATTTGCAATTACTTTTCCTTTATTATCTTTAACTAAAGCATAATCCGCATTGTTTTCATCAAGACTGTGATTTTTATTCCATTCTTTTCTGCCGCTTCTGTCCCAATCCAGATCTTCTATTTTTAAATCCAGCGACCGTATTTGTCCGTCGTAGAAAAATTTCATATTATCAGCCTGGTCTAAAAATGAGATGTCCTCATTGTTTCCTGCTGTATCCGCATTTGTTTTTACTCTTTCAGCAGGGAAGACGTCAGGTTTTTGAGGAATTTCTGTTTCTAAAACTGGCGGAGTTGCCGGTGCAGTTAATTTTTCAGCACTTAAATCTGTTGGTACAGCTGCAGACGGTGCGGTTGCTGCCGTAGGAGTTTGTAATCCGGCTGTAGTCGTTGAAGTTGTAGTAATCGTCGGAGCCGTTGCTGTTGTTGGCATTATAGGAGAGGTTACTCCTGTCGGGGTGTTTTCATTTTGAATGACAGGTTGTTCAATTTGTACGGTAGCCGGAGTATTTTTGTCCTGTGCTGCTTGTGCCGGTAGTTCTGCAGGCTGCGATAACGGAGTATTTCTTTCTTTGACTATTTGAGTCGGGTTTTCTGCAGCTTGTGAAGCCGGAGTGTTTGTATCCGGTGCAGTTTGAGCAGGTAAATCCGCAGGTTGTGACAAATTAGCTTTTTTTGCTGTCTGAGGTACTTCAGTATCCAGCGTAGTCGCAAATGTAATAGTTTCTGCAGGAGGGGTTTGTTCTGCCAGTGAACTCAAATCAATTTTGGGCTGTTGTACCGCCACAGTCGGAGTTTGCTGAGGGGCATTCATTTTTTGCGATGAACTTTCTCTTTCTATAGATAATCCCTTTATCGCAAATTTTTCGTCAATAATATCTTTATCAAGTCCCATTTCTTTCAAAATGGAAGCCATTTCTTCATTACTGAATGAAAGTTTTCCTGCCTGTACGACAAAGTTTTTCTTTGTACTGCCAAAGATATTGTTATTTCCATGAAATATTACACTATCTTTACTTCTGTTATTGTTTATTTCATCAATTTTAGTCATAATGCTCTGCCACTGCTTAGCATTAAGTTTAACCGCTTTCCCGCCATTTAATTGTTTTGCGTATTCAGCCAGTGCTTGAGAAATACCCTGTCCGCTTTTGATGCTGATATCAACCATAATACCTCTTCTTAAAAATTTTTTAACTTCACATATATATAAACGGTTATTTTTTATCAAAATTTAAAAACTTAAGAAAATTTTTACATAACTTTATAAAATGATAATTTCTGGCAATTTTAACAAATAAAAATTTTTTATTGAAATATCAGCTGAATATCTTTAACTACAAAATAAACACGAAAGGGGAAAATATGATTGAGACGATTAATGGAATTAAAGAAAATCTGCCAAATGGCAATTCAAATTATTTGAGAAAGGTTGATATCAGCTATAATGTTGATGAAGAATTAATTGACATGCTTCTCAGAAGAAACAGAAATACTGCCGTAAAACCGAAAATTAAATCACCTGAACTTGTAGCACCTCAAGATATTGTTGATAAAAATGGGGTGGTTAGAAAAGGTTATCTCGTAGAAAATGAACCACAGTCATTGATTGATAAGATTAAAGGTAAAGAGGCAAAACCTCTTGCAAAAGTTAAAGCCGAGCAGGTAACAAAATTTCTGAATAGTATTGCAGCACTTGGACTTGATATAAAACCGGAAGATATTATGAGTTCAAATGGTACATTGAATCCGAACTTTAAAATTGATGAGAACGGCAATATCAGTTTCAGAGATTTGAAAGCTTACATCAACGGAAAATCTCCGGAATACTTTGAAACACAGGCAGGAGGCTGGGCAAGAGCACATTCCAATTTGGCAAAAATTGTCGCACAAAACCCGAAACCTATGCCTGGAAGTTATATAAAGTTACCTCACATAGCAGGTCTAGGTATTGAAAAATCTCGTCCTATAATTTTGCCGCATTATCCTGATAGAGAACAGGAGCCTCAAATGGTTGGACCAGGACAATATATAGATCCGTCCGAAGCAGTACATATATTAACAAAAGCATAATTCTAAAAACTTAATAAAATTTTACAAAAAGACCGTTAGCTGTAAACGGTCTTTTTATTTGTAACAAAAATGCAACAAAGGGCAAAATTTTGTGTTGACAGGCATTTATGTTTGTAATAACATCATTTATGCTCGGGTATTCTGATTTACAGTACCGAAATATTGATAAACAGTGGATTCGGGCGATTCGTTCAGATTTCGTAAGAAAATGACGAAAATCGGGGCGGCACAATAGTTTCACCCCAAAAGTGTAGTAATACAACCAAAAAGAAAAGGAATAAAAATGGCTAGCACAAAAAGACAAAGAATCAGAGTTTGTTTAAAAGCTTACGATCATAAATTAATTGACGTATCTTCGGACAAAATCGTTGAAACAGCAAAAAGAACAGACGCTAAAGTTGCAGGCCCGATTCCTTTACCTACTAAAAGACGTATATATTGCGTTCTTCGTTCACCACACGTTGATAAAAAATCTCGTGAACACTTTGAATTAAGAACACATAAACGTATTATTGATATATACGATCCGACTCAACAGACTACTGAAGAGTTAAGCAGATTAGATTTACCTGCCGGCGTTGATATTGAAGTTAAGCTGTAAGCAGCAGCAAAGTATCCAAAGGCAACATTGAAAACTAAATAAGCATTATGCATATAATGTGAACTGCGACCGATTGATACGGTACTATGAAGCAAAGGTTTCAAAATACAGGCAGTCGGAGCAACCGAAAGGTTGCGGGGTGGAAATCCCCGAGAGGTAAAGTAATTAAGCAAGACGTAGCGCTCGCAAGAGAAAATGCAATCCCGAAACAGGGGCGAAGACTGTATTCGCACCAAGTAGGGTGAGCAGGAAAGGTAAAATATGACACTAGGTGTAATAGGTAAAAAATTAGGAATGACTCAAATTTTTGATGAAAATGGTTTGGCTGTTCCTGTAACTGTTATCAAAGTTGATGACATTGTTGTGACTCAGGTTAAAACTGTAGAAACTGACGGTTACAATGCAATTCAGGTAGGCACAATCGCAGCTAAAGAAAAGCATTTAACTAAAGCTGAAATCGGTCATTTCAAAAAGAATAATCTTGAAAACTACAGACATCTTCAAGAGTTCAGAGTTGATAATCCGCAGGATTATAAAGTCGGAGACAAAATTGAATTATCAGTTCTCGATAACGTAGAAAAAGTTGATGTAACAGGTAAGTCAATAGGTAAAGGTTTCCAGGGTACTGTAAAAAGATGGAACTTCGGCAGAGGACCTATGGGTCACGGTTCTAAAAACCACAGAGAACCTGGTTCTATCGGTGCAGGTACAACTCCAAGCCGTGTTATCAAAGGTAAAAGAATGGCAGGTAACATGGGTAATGAAAGAGTTACTATTACTAAATTGAAATTGGTTAAAGTTGATGCTGATAAAAAATTAGTTTTAGTAAAAGGTTCAGTTCCAGGCTGTGAAGGCAGATTGGTAACAATCGTTCCTACAAGAACAAAATGGAATTAATTCAGTAAGGGTTTTGCCCGAACTACACAAAGCATATACATAACTCGCCACATAAAGCTGTTTTTAATTTAAAATCAGCAAGAGGTGAGAAAGGATAAGGAAAAATAAAATGTCAAAAGAAATATTAAGTACAAATGGAGAAAAATTAGGCGAAATTACTTTAAACGAAGCAGTTTTTGGTGTTGAACCTAATTTACACGTAATGCACTTAGCATTAAGAAGACAATTAAATAATGCACGTCAGGGTTCAGCTTGTGCTAAAACAAGAGCTGAAGTATCCGGCGGCGGCAAAAAACCTTGGAAACAGAAAGGTACAGGCAGAGCAAGAGCAGGTTCTCTCCGTTCTCCTTTATTTGCAGGCGGCGGTGTTGTATTCGGACCTAAACCGAGAGATTTCGGTTTCAATATGCCTCAAAAAGCAAGAAAATTGGCTCTTAAATCAGCATTATCAGCAAGACAGGAACAGCTTGTTGTTGTAAAAGATTTTTCAACAATTACTGAACCTAAAACTAAATTAATGGCTGAAGCTTTAAAATCTTTAAAAATCAGTGGTAAAGTTTTGGTGGTTGCTGATACAAAAGCTGCTGAAAATCAGCATTTGGAACTTTCAGCAAGAAATATTCCAAGCGTAAGACTGATTTTACCTTCAAATCTGAATGTAAAAGATTTACTTGAAGCAGATTATGTTGTAATGACTGAAGCTGCTGTTAATGAAGTAACAGAAAGGTTGCAATAATGAGTAAAGAAAGAACAAATACGGAAAAATTATATGATTTGATTAAAAAACCTTTAATCACAGAAAAATCAGTAGGTGCAACAGCTTTAGGTCAATACACTTTTGAAGTAAATAAAGACGCAACAAAAGTTGAAATTGCACAAGCAATCGAATTAGCTTTTCCGGGAAGAAAAGTTAAAAAAGTAAGAACGGTTTACATGCCGTCTCATTCAAAAAGAATGGGTTATAAATTCGGAAGAACCGACAGTTCTAAAAAAGCAATCGTGTCAATCGAAGGCGATCCGATTGAAGAACTTACAGGTGTTTAATCAGGGCGTATGGCATATGTCCTAAAGAAAGTACAAAGCCAATCAAGGAGAAAATAAAATGGCAATTCGTAAAATCAATCCGACGTCTCCGGGACAAAGAGGCATGACAAAAAGTGATTTCCAAGAAGTCACAACTTCAGCTCCTGAAAAATCACTGCTCAGATCATTAAAGAAAACAGCAGGAAGAAATAATACAGGCAGAATTACATGTCGTCATAAAGGCGGCGGTGTAAAAAGAGCTTACCGTGTAATTGATTTCAAACGTGAAAAATTTGGAGTACCTGCAACAGTAAAAACTATTGAGTACGATCCGAACAGAAACGTAAGAATCTCATTGGTATATTATGCTGATGGTGAAAAAAGATATATCCTAACTCCGGAAGGACTTAACGTAGGCGATGTAATCGTTTCCGGTCCTGAAGCTCCGGTTCAGGTAGGTAATGCTCTTCCTCTGGAATTGATTCCGTTAGGTACTATAGTTCATAATATTGAGCTTAACCCTGGTCGTGGCGGAGTTATGGTAAGAGCTGCAGGTAACGCTGCTCAGGTAATGGCTAAAGAAGGCAATTATGTAACAATTAAACTTCCTTCTTCCGAAATGAGAATGGTAAGAAAAGAATGTATGGCAACAGTAGGTACTTTAGGTAACTCAGAATATAAAAACCTCTCACTCGGAAAAGCTGGCAGAAAACGTTATCTCGGTATCAGACCTACTGTCCGCGGTGTTACTATGAACCCTTGCGATCACCCTCACGGTGGTGGTGAAGGTAAAACAGGTCCTGGCGGACATCCTAAAACACCTTGGGGTAAACCGGCTCTCGGCTATAAGACAAGAAAAGCCGGCAAAGCTTCTGACAAATTAATCGTTAGAAGACGTAAAAAATAACAAAGGATTAAAGGGCTGATTGAATACCTTTAAACCTTCAGCCCTATAACCTTTAAATATAATTCTACCAACTAAAACAAGAAAGGTAATAAAATAATGGCACGTTCATTAAAAAAAGGTCCATACGTAGAAGAAGCTCTACAACAAAAAATAGCAAAAATGAATGCTAATTCCGAACATAAAGTTATAAAAACCTGGTCAAGAGCATCAATGATTGTTCCTGACATGTTGGGACATACAATAGCTGTTCATAACGGTAAAACTCACGTACCGGTATATGTTACAGAGCAGATGATCGGACACAAATTAGGTGAATTTGCACCTACAAGATTATTCAAAGGTCACGCAGGTTCTGCTAAGACCGCTAAAGTAAAATAAGCAAAAGATAAGGAAATAAAAAAATGGAAGCTAAAGCAAAACAAACAGATATTAAAATGACAGCAAGAAAATTGCGTCGTGTAATAAATGAAGTACGCGGCAAAAAAGTTCTTGAAGCTCAAGATATGTTACGTTTTATGCCTTATTTTGCTGCAAGAGTGGTTGAAAAGAATTTGAAGGCTGCTGTTGCAAATGCTCAGGAACAGTACGGAGTTTCGGCAGAATCTTTGAAGATTTCCGAAATCTTTGCCGATGAAAGCCAGACTCTCAGACGCGGTAAACCAAGAGCTCAAGGTCGTATTTATAAAAGACTAAAACGTACATCACATTTAACTTTGAAAGTTAGTGATAATTAATTAATGTTAATCGGTTATAAACCGTGAAACAAGTTAGAATGTAAGTATAACAAAATAAAAGGTATAAAAAATGGGACAAAAAACACATCCAACCGGATTTAGAGTAGGTATTATCCAGCCATGGAAAAGTACATGGTATGCTAAATTCAAAGAATATCGTCTTTTTGTTAAAGAAGATGATAAAATCAGAAAATTTATAAAGAAAAAACTGTACGCTGCAGGTATTTCTGATGTAAAAATTGACAGAAAAGCTCAAAATACAACAGTTACCGTTGTTACAGCAAAACCAGGTATCGTTGTAGGTCGCGGCGGACAGGGAATCGAAGAACTTAAACAGGACGTTTCAAAATATATTGGCAAACCGGTAATTATCAATGTTGTTGAAGTTGCAAGAATTGATGCCGATGCTCAGCTGGTTGCTGAAAATATTGCTCAACAGCTTGAAAAACGTGTAGCTTTCAGACGTGCAATGAAACAAGCTATGCAGCGTTCAATGAGAGCCGGAATTCAGGGTATCAAAGTTATGGTATCCGGACGTTTGGGCGGAGCAGAGATTGCTCGTTCAGAATGGGCTAAAGAAGGAAGAATTCCTCTTCAAACACTCAGAGCTGACGTTGATTACGGATTCGCTGAAGCTGATACCGTAATGGGTAAAATCGGTGTTAAGGTTTGGATTTTCAAAGGAAACCTTATGCCTGGAGAAAAAGCCGATCAAAATATCAAAATGAAATCAGGAAAAGATAATTCGGAAAAAGCAGGCAGACGCCCTAGACGCAGAGCTATCGAAACTGAATAGTTCATAATAAAAAACATTACAAGTAAAATTAATTAACAGGAGTAAATAAAATGTTACAGCCTAAAAAGACTAAATACCGCAAAATGATGAAAGGCAGAATGAAAGGTCACGAAACCCGTGGCACTAAGTTTGAATTCGGCAGCTATGCTCTTCAAGCTCTGGAACCGGGTTGGATTACTTCAAGACAAATTGAAGCTGCACGTCGTGCAATGACCAGAGAAATCAAACGTGGCGGTAATGTTTGGATTAAAATATTCCCTGATAAACCTATCACTGCAAAACCTGCAGAAACTCGTATGGGATCAGGTAAAGGTAACTTAGAATACTGGGTAGCTGTTGTAAAACCTAACAGAATTCTATTTGAACTTGAATACTTTGACAGAAATACCGCAGTTAACGCTCTTGAATTAGCTGCACAAAAACTGCCTATTAAAGTTAAAGTTATTGAAAAAGCTAAGATGGAAGCTTAATAACTACCAAGCAAAATAAATAAGGAACATAGAAATGAAATTAAGTGAAATGCGTGAAAAAACAGTTGAAGAGTTACAAAGTGCAATCATAGATTGGAAAAAACAGTTACATGATTGCAAGATGCAGCTTGCAACTCATAAGTTGGAAAATACTGCACTTGTTTCTAAAACGAAACGCTTAATAGCTCAAGCAAAAACTGTAATAAAAGAAAAAGAGGTACAGAATGCCTAAGAAAGAAAAACAAGGAGTAGTAGTCAGCAATAAAATGGATAAAACTATTGTTGTAAGAGTAGCTGATTATGAACCACATCCAAAATACAACAAAATTATTGAATCAAATAAAAACTACAAAGCTCATGACGAAAACAATATCTGCGGTGAAGGCGATATCGTAAGAATTGTTGAATCAAGACCGATTTCAGGCGGAAAACGCTGGACTTTGGGTGAGATTGTAGAAAAAGCCCGTTAATTTTTATATAAAATAAAGACGGGAAATGCAGCATTACCATAGAGTAATGAGAGGCAGACAGTAGAAAAATACTTTAAAATAAAGGAAAGTAAAAATGATACAACAAGAAACCAGATTAGAAGTAGCTGATAACACCGGTGCAAAACAGTTGTTATGTATCCGTGTTATGGGCAGTTCAAATAAAAAATTTGCTGCTGTTGGCGATGAAATCGTTGCATCAGTAAAAGACGCAACTCCAAATATGGCTGTGAAAAAAGGTGAAGTTGTAAAAGCTGTTGTTGTAAGAACCAAAGCTGATATAAAACGTGCAGACGGTTCAGTTATCAGATTTGACGAAAATGCAGCAGTAATTATCAACAAAGACGGCAACCCGAGAGGTACCCGTGTATTCGGACCGGTTGCCCGTGAACTTCGTGACAAAGGCTATATGAAGATTGTTTCTCTTGCTCCTGAAGTTATATAAATCTTGAACTTGTTTCAAGCTTACAATAAAAAGGAACAATAAAGAAACACCGAAACAAAATTATTATAAGGTCGAATTTTGTTTCAAAAGTTACAAAAATGGAGAATTAGAAATGACAGATAAAAATAAAAAAAGCTTGCATGTAAAAAACGGTGACAGAGTTATCGTTATTGCAGGTAAGGACAAAGGAAAAATCGGTAACGTTAAAAAGGTTAACCCTTCAGAAGGCAGAGTTGTCGTAGAAGGTGCTAATATGGTTACCAAAGCCCAAAAACCTCAGCCAATGGCAGGTATTCAGGGCGGCTTAATCAAACTGGAAGCTCCTCTTGATGCTTCAAAGGTTATGATTGTATGTCCGGCTTGCGAAAAACCGACAAGGATCAAACACGATGTCGTTGAAGGCAAAAAAGTTCGTGTTTGTAAAAAATGTGGTGAACAGTTAGATGTTTAATATATAATATTAAATATCCCAGAATTAAGGAAATACGAAAAATGACGAAAACAGAAAGTTTAAAAACAAAATATAATAACGAAGTAAAAGCTGCAATGAAAGAAAAATTCGGCTATAAAAACGATATGCAGATTCCTAAACTTCATAAGATAGTTTTGAATATGGGTGTCGGTGAGGCTTCTCACAACTCTAAAATTGCCGAAGCTATTGAAGCTCAATTAACTAAAATTGCAGGTCAAAAGTGTGTTATAACCAAAGCTAAAAAATCAATCGCTACATATAAATTAAGAGAAGGTATGCCGGTTGGAGCTATGGCAACACTCAGAGGCGAAAGAATGTATGATTTCTTACAGAAATTAATCTGCGTTGTATTCCCTCGTATCCGTGACTTCAGAGGTATTAGTGCTAAATCTTTCGACGGCCGCGGTAACTATACTTTAGGGTTGAAAGAACAGGCTTTATTCCCTGAAATTACATATGAAGAAGTTGATCTTGTAAAAGGTATGAATATTTCAATTATTACTACTGCGGAAACTGATGACGAAGCAAGAGAATTGTTGAGATTATTAGGTATGCCTTTTAAAGGGATGAACAAGTAATTTTTTAGATAAACAAACAGAAAGAACAAAGGAGAAATTCATGGCTAAGAAAGCGATGATAAACAAAGAACTCAGACGTGAAGCACTTGCTGCAAAAGGAAAATATCCGTCAGTAAGATTGCATAACAGATGCAGTATCTGCGGAAGACCTCACGGCTACCACAGAGATTTCGGTCTGTGCAGAATTTGTTTGAGAAAAATGGCACATCAAGGCTTGTTGCCTGGTGTAACAAAAGCTAGCTGGTAAGCTGATTGCTTTTTAATTTTAATATTAAGATTAACGAACAATATTACAATAGTATAAAAAGACCGATTTGCTACCGGTCTTTTTTCTGTGTTTTTCAGTTTATTAAGTTTTGCCTTTTGGCTTAATTTTTGATTCTAATGTAAAGTAATGTTACAGCGTTTTATTATTCAAGCAATTTTTAAGTTAAAAATTTTTTATTTCATATATAAGAAATTTTTTTAACTTGAAGTACGTAAAGATTTTAAGAAAGAGGTAAATTATGACAATTGACATTACAAAAAATTCTATGGGTCAGAAAATTGGTGTTCCAACTAAGAGAGATAATGATTTAGCTCGGATGAATGAACTTAAGAATAAAACAAATTTGACCCAGGCTGAAAAGGAGGAACTTAATTCATTACTAGTAAAATATGGTGATGGTCCTGAAAGGGCTAAGGCAGCATCCCACTCTGCCGCTCCAAATCTATTTTCAGGACTGCCTAATAATAATAATAAGGCACAGGGTTCTATTTTCAATTAATAGCCTGAAATAATAAAAAAAAAGCACTTTTGGAATCCCTGAAAGTGCTTTTCTGATTAAATTTTATTAACAAACAGTTGTATTTAAATTATGTTAGTGGTAATTTATACTTACAGTTCCGAACTGTCGGGATGAAGCCTGTGCAGAGGGGTGAAAACTTAAAAGATTTTAGCACTTGAGTCACTGGTGTATAAAGAGTTTTAAGAGAAACTTCTAAAATACAGGCGTATTTTACCCGATAAGCGGTGTAATAGTTAATAGGATACTACCTGATAGAACTGTGCAGGCAAGTCCGGAGGTATTAAATTATGTCAATGACAGATCCTATAGCAGATATGCTGACAAGAATCAGAAACGCAAATATGGTTTCTCATGAAACTGTTGAAATTCCTTCTTCTAAATTAAAAGTTGAATTGGCTAAATTATTGAAAGCAGAAGGATATATTACAGACTACGAAGTAAAAGAAGTAGGTAAATTTAAGGTTTTGGTTATCACATTGAAATATGATGAAAAACATAAACCTGTCATTTCTAAATTGGAAAGAATCTCAAAACCGGGTTTAAGAAACTATTGTAAAGCTAAAAATCTTCCGAAAGTATTGGGAGGTATGGGTGTAGCTATTGTTTCAACAAGCAAAGGTTTGTTAACTGATAGAAAAGCCCGCAAAGAAAACATCGGCGGCGAAGTTCTTTGCTATATTTACTAGTTTTAACAATCACGATAAAAAGAACCTGCTCTTTTTATGGGAGCGGGTTCTTTTTTGTGACAAATATTAAGTTAGCTTAAAATTTTGATTAATAAATATAAGAATATGTTGACAGTGAATTTTCTTTTATATATTCTGTAAATTGGGTGTAATTGGTAGAAAGACCCGGCCGGGATGGCACACAATAAGTTGCCGGTCTTGTATAAGATAAATCCTGTGCGATGTTAGTTAATACCAAAAAAGGAGAATTTTAAAATGTCACGTATTGGTAAATTACCTATCGAAATCCCGCAAGGCGTGGATGTAAAAGTTGAAGACCATCAGGTTACAGTAACCGGCCCTAACGGAACAGAAGTCGTTGCTGTAAGACCTGAAATTAATGTTAAAGTTGAAGACAACCACATCGTTGTAACACGTGTTGATGATTCAAGAATCGCCCGTTCTTTACACGGTTTGTCAAGAACTTTAATCGCTAATGCCGTTCACGGTGTTAAACATGCTTTCGAAAAGAAATTGGAAATTCAGGGTGTCGGCTACCGTGCTGCTATGGAAGGTAAAAACCTTAACCTTTCTTTAGGCTACTCTCATCCGGTAATCGTTGAACCGCCTGAAGGCATCACTATTTCTGTTGAAGCAAACACAAAAATTACCGTTAAAGGTGCTAACAAGCAGACTGTCGGCGATGTAGCAGCTTTCATCAGATCTAAACGTCCTCCTGAAGTTTACAAAGGAAAAGGTGTTAGATATGAAGGCGAACACATCAGACGTAAAGCAGGTAAAGCAGGTAAAAAATAGACTTTAAACCTAAGAGGCTGATTTTATGAAAGTAGCTTTTTCAGGAATATATGATGTAAGATTTCCATATGAAACAAGTAACAAGGAAATTGATAAAAAATATAATGATATCAAACAGTATGTTCAAAAACAGTATAATTATGATGTATTTGATATAAGCCTGAAAGATTCTTTTAATGTCCAGAAGACAGATAAAAAATTAGCCGATAAAGGAATAAGAATTTCTACATCTGTTGATAATCCATGGATATTGTTTGATATTTTTCAACATATGGATGAAAATCTCGGACAGCAGTTTATAGATAATTCTAAAGTTGAACTAGTACTGGATAAAATAGCATAACAGCCCGCATAAACCCTTGATTTTAAGCTTTATTAAGAAGGTTTGGGTAGAAAGGATGAATAAAAATGATTAAAAGAAAAGAAAGAAAAGCTCAAGTTCAAAAAAGACACAGATCAATCAGAGTTAAAATTTCAGGAACTGCAGAATTTCCTAGATTAGCAGTTTACAGATCTACAAAACATATCTATGCACAGTTGATTGATGATGTTAACAGAGTAACTATTGCATCAGCTTCTTCTATAGATAAAGATTTGAAAGAAAAATTGACTCACGGCGGAAATATTGAAGCTGCAAAAGTTGTTGGTACAGCTATTGCAGAAAAAGCTAAAAAAGCAGGTATCGAATGTGTTGTATTTGACAGAGGCGGATTCTTATATCACGGACGTATTCAGGCACTTGCTGATGCAGCTCGTGAAGCCGGCTTGATGTTCTAATTTATATTAAGTCAAAATACATTTATTCAAAGAACACATCTTTTTAAAGGATGTGTTCTTTGTTACATTTATTAAAATTTAATTTCAGACTAGCAATTTTTTTTTTTCTTGTGTATTATTTCTAACATACTCTAAAAACCGTTAGGGTAAAAAAGGAAAATATGAAATTATTAATAGATAAGGAACTGAATTCAAGCGATAAGATTTTGAAGCCTGATTTTAATTCAAGAACTGGCAGGGAACTGCTGGTGTTCTATCTTCAAACTAAATTCAGACAAATTATGTCTTACGACAGACGATGTTCAACCCCTCTTTTCAGAGAAATAAACCCCGAATTTATAAACAGGTTTTCAAAAAGGTTAATAAATACACCTAACAAGCATCTTTTAATTGGTATAACAGGTGAGTCGGCCTGTGGAAAATCAACGATTTGTAAAGCAATCAAACATGTTATTGAAGAACTTTCAATGCCGGTCTCTGTCTTGAGTACAGATAATTATTTTAATGATATTTCGGCTTTGATAAAAAAATACGGAACTTTTGATAACCTCAGGGATAACGGTTATGATGTTGATGCTCCGGAAAGTTTTCAGCTTGAGATTTTGAAAAAAGATCTGGTTCTTTTATCTGAAGGTTATAATATAAAGGCTCCTATGTATTTGCCAAACGGGACCGGAGTATCCGTTCCTAATGCCCAGGATGTTATTTCCAGAAAAATTATTGTTGTTGAAGGGATTGCAACAATGTATGATGCGGTTAAGGATATTTTTGATGTAAAGATTTATGTTGAAACGGAAAATGATATAAGAAAAAACCGTTTTATGAAAAGGGCATGTGAAGAACGAAACCAAAGTGAAGATAATGCTTTAAAACACTGGAATTATATAGTAAACGCAGGCAAAAAATATGTAAAACCATTCAGACGTGAGGCAGATTTGGTCTTAAACGGAAATACCGATTTGAATTATTTTTCTCAAATACTTGAATATATATATACAATAACAAATAATTTCCAATAAATCTTAACATAACTTCATAAAAATACGTTTTTTGCCTTTTTAAAATGTATATGATAAAATTAACACATAAAATTTAGTGAAATTTTTTATAAAATTATAATTAAATACACTAAAAGATTGATACGCAAATAAGATTATTTTTATATAATCAAAATGTAATTAATAAAGAAAAGAGAGTGGAACAGAATACAAGTATGAATAACAAGGGCATTATGCTATTAAAAAAGAAGATTGGAGCCGCATTGACAGCGGTATTGTTAGTTTGTGTAGTATTTTATACAGCAGGTTGTTCCGGTAAAGATACTGCACAAATAGACGGGAATCAGTTTCCGCAGCAGGTAGAAGATTCTGTGGATTTTTCGGAAGTCGCATCTGATACGGTTGATGTAGCAAATGCAGCAGGAGAGAATGTTGTGGAAATCTCTGACGAATCAGCAGCCCCTTCCTCAGGAGCTGATGATAAGATGGTTACAGTGTCTTTTGAAAATGCAGGCAGGGCAAACCCTTTCCTTCCGGCAGGAGAAGTAAAGAGTGTTTCCAAAAAAGAATTGTTTGATTTTGAGCTTATAGAGCCGCCTGTAACGACAGAAGCAGATAGTCATGCAAGTAAAATTGTCACGACAAAAATTTCAGGTATAATGTTTGATAATGAAAATCCTTCTGCAATTTTAAATATTGAGGGTGAGGATTACTTGGTCAGATCCGGAGATGTGATTAACGGTTATAAAATTTTGGCAATCAGCCCGTCAACAGTAACGGTTCAGCTTGGTTCCAACGTTTATAAAGCCGGAGTTGGCGAAACTGTTGGTAATTACAGTGAAATAAACTTTAATACAATTTCAAATTTATCGAAAAAATTTGGTGGAAATAACAGGTAATAATAAATAAGAAGATAAGCAGGAGCAAAGATGAAAAATACAGTTAAAAAACTTTCTACTACTATGATGTTGTTAGTATTTGCATTGTCAAATTCTCTTACAACTTCTTTTGCGGTAGGTAATTTCGACGATTTATTATCGTTTACAAGTGATCAGGGTTATACGGCTGACAGACCTATTTTAAGAGGTTCTGCACCGAGTACGGTAAGTCTTAAAGGTGAAGTTGCAATTACTCATAAAAATATTCCTATTAATATGAGTATGCGTGATTCGGATGTTAAACAGGTTCTCCGTTTGTTTGCGGATAAGGCCGGTTTGAATATTATCTTTAAGGGTGACATTACCGGAAAAGTTACTATGGATCTTGTAAACATTCCGTTAGATTCTGCTTTTCATATGGTACTTGAAACTTCTGATTTAGATTACACGTTGTCGGATGGTACTTTGATTATCACAAAGGGTGATGATGATTCCGGTATATCAAGACAATCCGTAAATATTTTACCTGTAAAATATATTGATGCTCAGTCTATTGCTACCTTTATGAACAAAAATATTTATTATAAAAATAAACCCGGCTTATCAGGTAAAAATTCGGTAACTGTCAATCCATCATCAAATGAACTTATAGTTTTTGGTACTGATAATGACGTTATGCTTGCTCAAAAACTTATCGAAAGGTTTGATAAAAAACCTCTTTCGGTTACGTTTAAAGTAAACCATACTACTCCGGAGGCTATGGCTACAATGATTTGTGATCAACTTATTCCAAGTCTCGGAGATTATCAGGATTCAGATGCGGATGATTCAGAGGAGCCGGATAGTGATATTGCTATCGGTGTAGGCAGTATTGCTTGTACTGTTGAACCTGAAGATGATGAAAAAGAAGACGGAAGCATGCCTCTCGGACTTGGCAGAATGACGGTTTCTTATTTCACTCAACTAGGTACAATAGGTATTGTTGGGGGTTCTGAACAGCAGGTTGAGCTTATAAAAGAATTTATCGATCAGCATGATAAAAAACAACCACAGGCACTTCTTGAAATTTCAATTATTGAGTTGACAGAAGATGGATCAAGAACATTGAGTAATCAGTGGACTTTTGCAACAAAACATTTCAGAATTCAGGCTCTTAACCAGGATTCCAGTCCTACTTCTTTAAGTCCTATTTATATTGCTGGACACAATCCGAACAGATATACATCTTCTGATGCTTCACTGGTTTATACATTGAACTATTTAATGTCTAACGGTAAAGCAAGAACGATTTCAAATCCGAAAATTGTTGTTACAAACGGTCAGGAATCCGTTATCGATATGACTTCCGACTACGTAAAAACAGTAACATCTCAGGTTGTTCAGGGTAGTATGTCTGATTATGCTACAACTCAAAGACAGTATGAAATCGGTGAAGATGAAGGTATCAAAATCACGGTTACTCCGTTCATCAGCCCTGACGGTTATGTTTATATGAATTTGAATCCGGACTATACTGTTATAGCTGATCAGGTTACTGCTGTTAACGCAGAAGCTACTGCAGCTTTGAAGGGTACAGACAGAGAGGGTGAGACCGTAGAAGACCTTCAGGCTACTTTGCTTTCCAGAAGAAATATGGAGTTAAAGAATGTCAGAGTCAAGGATGGTGACACTCTTGTTATTGCTGGTATGATGAGAGAATATGAAACCAGAACAGTAAATAAAACTCCTATTCTTGGAGATATTCCATTTATCGGAACTTTCTTCAGAAGTACAAACTCTACTCAACAGAAGTCCGAACTGGTTATTCTCGTAACTCCGAAAATTATTACAGAATCTGATGATGTAGTAATAAATAATAACAATAATTCCCTGTAGTATATAAAAGCGAAACTAAATGAACGAATTACTAAGCAGATTAAAAAATAGTGTCAACAAACAGATACTTAACAAAGTCGATAAATCACTGTTGGAACAATATAAATTTGTTCCAATCAGTGTAAAAGACAAGTACCTGTTTGTTGCTGTCAGCTTAACTTCCGATAAGGATGCAATTAATGAAAAACTCAGACAGAGTTTTCCTTATCAGATTAAGTTTATTGCCGTTGAAGCTGCAGATATAGATCAATTAATTGTAGAATTATATAAAAATTCTGCAGATCCTACCAAAGCAAATGCGGCATCTTCTGCTGTTCCGCAGGGAAAATTAGGTGAACTGTTAATTCAAAAAGGTTATATTACTGATGTTCAATTACTGCAAGCTTTAGCTGAGAGTAAAAGGCAGAAAACCCCTATAGGGTCTATGCTGTTTAAACTTGGTTTTATTACTCTTGATCAATTAAAAGAAATTCTTCATTTACAGACAGGGTATGAAGTAGTTTCTGCGGCTCAGCTTGCAAGTCAGAAACAATACATTAATATCTTACCGGAAGACTTCATTAAAAATAACAAAATTGTTCCTATTTCGTCAGACGGTAAAACATTACTATTAGGTGTTGTTACTCCTGTTAAATCCGAGATTTTGAAACAGGTAATCTTTTTAACAGGACAAAACCCAAAACAGTTATTGATGACGCATTTTGAGTTTGAAAATGCTATGAATACTTTCTTCTCTGAAAGCAAGAAAGAAACTCAGAGTATTATCAAACAGATTGAAAGCGAAGTTGAAACGCTTCAGGTTGAAGAATCGCTTACGGATATGGTTAACAACGAACTTGAGGATTCAAGCGGTTCTATTGCCAAATTCGTAAACCAGATTATTACTACGGCTATTGATTCTCATGTATCAGATATTCACATAGAGCCGCGTCTTTCCGGATATATTGTTCGTTACAGAAAAGACGGTATGCTTTCTAAAGTTCTTGATATTCCTACTAAAGTTGAAACTTCCGTTATTGCACGTTTCAAAGTATTATCAAGAATGAATATCGCCGAACACAGAAGACCTCAGGATGGTACCTTTTCTATTAAATATAAGAACGGGTCTTATGACTTCCGTATTAACACTCTGCCGGTTGCTGGAAAGGAAAAGGTCTGTATCCGTGTACTTGCACCTGCAGTCAGCTTGAATGCCGATGATAAAAATATTAAACTTGTCGGCGGTGCGGAAGACGATATTGCAAAAATTAAAAATATGGTTAGCTGCCCGAACGGAATTATTCTTACATCAGGTCCTACCGGTTCCGGTAAAACCACTACACTTTATTCCGTTTTGAAAAGCTTGAATGATGAAGATGTTAACATTACAACGATTGAAGACCCGATAGAAATTAAGCTTGAAGGTATTAACCAATCACAGGTTAACGTAAAGGCGGGTATTACTTTTGCGGCATGTATGCGTGCTATCTTAAGACAGGACCCTGATATTATTCTGGTCGGTGAAATTCGTGACTATGAAACTCTTGAGATTGCGATTTCGGCCGCATTAACAGGTCACCTTGTATTAAGTACGGTTCACACAAACTCTGCTGCTGCGACAGTTACCCGTATGATTGAAATGGGTGCAAAAGATTATCTGGTTGCATCAACTTTATCCGGAGTAATTGCACAACGTCTTGTAAGAAAACTTTGTGATGATTGTAAGGAAGAGTATTATCCTACTCATGAAGAAGCCAGTCTGATTTGTGCTACGGAAGAAGAAGTTCAAAAATTAATGCAGACTCCTATATACAGATCAAGAGGCTGCAATAAGTGCAACTTTACCGGATATGTAGGTCGTCTCGGTGTATATGAGATTATGACAATCAATAAGGAAATTAAGAAATTAGTAGCCTCAGGTGCTCACGATATTGAAATTGAAGAGGCTGCAATCAAAAACGGTATGAAAACACTTAACCAATCCTGTATGGCACATATTTTGAACGGACAGACAACGATAGACGAATTTGTCCGTGTACTCGGGGTTGTTAATGAATAGGTGATGTATGGCAATTTATAGTTACACAGCATTAAAAAATAATAAAGATATAGTCAAGGGTAAGGTTGAAGCGGAAGATTTACGTGACGCCAGAGCCCAGGTCATGAAACTCGGCTTTATTCCTACTAACGTTTATGAAGAAAATGTTGGTAAGGACAAGGCAAAAGAGGCTGCTACACAGGTTCAGGGCGGTCAGATGAAAACCATGGGGCTTGCGGATAAGATGGAATTTACTTCTACTCTGCAAATTCTGGCTCAATCCGGTATTCCTATGATTGAATCGTTAATGTTTATTGAAAACGATGCTGCAAAACTGAAAATTAGACTTGTTGCTAAAGAACTTAGACGTCAGATTATGGCAGGTGCTACTTTTGCAGATACAATAGCTAAGTATCCGAATCAATTCGGTCAGGTTTATATAGGTCTTTGTAAAGCCGGTGAAGATTCCGGTGAATTGGAAAAGACACTTGAACGTCTTTTGGAATTGCTTACGAAGCAGGCTAACATCAGGGGTAAGGTAATCGGTACATTGATGTATCCTATGTTCGTTATTGTTCTTGCCGTAATTATCGTACTCGTCATGTTGATGTTTGTATTCCCTGTATTTAAAGACATGTTTGATGGTATGGGCAAGGAACTTCCTTGGATTACTGCTACTTTAATGGATGCAGGTTTATTCTTGAAACAATACTGGTATCTTGTTCCGTTGATTCTCGGCGGTGCTGTATTTTCAATCGTTTATCTGTTTAAGTGGGAACCTAGTAAAAGAAGAATTGATAAGTTTGTTCTGGAAGTTCCGTTATTGACAGATTTAATTCAGTTTTCAAATTTTGCGAACTTTATTGCTGTTATGCAGGTTGCGTATGATGCGGGTGTTCCTATTGTAGAATGCTTATATCTGTCTAACCTGACCCTTACAAATTTTACATTGAAAGAGAAGATTGAATCGGCAACCGGTATGGTTCAACAGGGTCAGCATTTATCTGTTGCTTTAAGAACGACAGGTGTTATGCCTAAGATGATTCTGTTTATGATTGCAACGGGTGAGCAGTCAGGTCGTCTGGGTGAAATGTTACTGCAGGCAACAAAGTATATTGATAAAAAGCTTGACGATATTATTGATACAATGACTAAAATGATTGAACCTTTAATGTTAATTGTAATTGGTTCTATTGTATTGACATTGGCTCTTGCATTGTACTTACCGTTGTTCGGTTCTTATATGGAATAAGTTATGTCAGACACTGCAAAGAAAAAAGTATTTGTTATTACAGGAGCTACTTCCGGAATAGGAAGGGCTCTTGTTAATGAGTTCTCCAAAAACTCAACAGTATTTGCCGGTTACAGAAACCCTAAATATGAAAAAGAATTATCTAAAATGGAAAATGTGATTCCGTTTTTTATTGATATGGAGAAACCTTATACAATAACCGGAGCCGCAGATTTAATCAGAGCAAAGACTGATAGAATTGATGTGTTAATAAACGGAGCAGGGTGTGTTATTGCAGGGCCAATGGAACATATGGAAATAAGCCGTTTAAGAAGACAATTTGAAGTTAATACTTTTTCGCATATTGAATTGACACAAAATCTTTTGCCGCTGCTTGAAGGAGGACGGGTAATTAATATTAGTTCGATGGCAAGTTTCGGCATATTTCCGTTTATTGCACCTTATTGTGCTTCAAAAAGAGCGTTGGATATTTTATTTAATGCAATGGAAGTTGAAATGCGAGGCAAAATTAAGGTCATTTCTGTTAAGCCCGGTGTTATAGCTACACCTTTGTGGGAAAAATCCATTAGTTTAAACAAAAAGGCTCTTGAAACTGATGAAAAATATTCTAAAGAAATGAGTTTTCTTGCAATGAATGCAGAAAAAAACGGGACTGCCGGACTTTCTGTTGAAAAAGTCGTAAATGTTATCAAAAAAGCTGCAGAGATTAAAAATCCAAAGGTGTCATATACAATAGGTACGGATGCATTAATTGCACAGCTTGCATCTAGGCTTCCGCTTTCCATTATCAATTCAATTATGAAGCTCGGAATGAAGAAAAAATTCGGCTAAGATTTTTTTTGTAGATAGATGTCGTATCCGAGAATGTCTGCAATTTCTAATAGCTCTGATACTCTGAATGTTTTGTTTCGTAATTTATTACCGAGGTTTCTTATGCTATCGTTTTTTTTATATTTCTCATTAACTCTGTCTTTAAGTTTAAGCATAGTAATACCTTGCATTGCTGCGAGATATTTTATCAATTCTCTTATATTTTCTTGATCTAATTTATAGCCATAAGTCATTGCTCAATGATACTATTTAATGAATAAATGGAAAAATATATTGACTAAATACATTATATAATGTACTATGTAATTATATAATGTATTATTTAAATTGTTGGAGGTTTTGATGAAAATAAAAGGATTTACTCCGGTGGAAGTCTTTTCAACCAGTTTTGCAGACATTTTTAAACCTGCGTTTACTCTGGCGGAAGTTCTTATAACACTTGGAATAATTGGTATAGTTGCAGCAATGACTCTGCCATCAATTCTTCAGAAACGAGAAAGGCTTTCAACAGTTGTTGCATTGAAGAAATTCTATAGTTCTTTTCAAAATGCTATAAATTTATCCCAGCTTGATCATGGACCGGCTGTTAACTGGGATACAAAGACAGATTACAATGACACGGAAGCAATGTATGCGTGGTTTGACGAATATGTTATTCAGTATATGAAGATACTGGTAAATTGTAATAAAGATAATAATAAGGCTTGTTTTCATAACTACAGCTACTCCACATTTCCGGGTGAGTCAAACATTCCCTCAAGTTCAATGGTTAATACACGTATTATGTACATTTTTCAGGATGGAAGTGCATTTACGGCAATTACCGGTGGCGGTACCGAAAGTATGTCCCGTATTTTCCATATAATATTTGATACTAACGGGTATCGTAAACCAAATGCCTATGGACAAGATATTTTTTCTTTCCGTTATAATAAGGGTAAAATTTACTGTGATGATCATAAAAGTGTAACAGGTGGGAGTGTGGCAGCATCTGATTCTCGTGATACGTTGCTGGATGCTTGCAAAAACAATCCACAGGTCTGTTCTTGTTTAATTATGCATGACGGCTGGGAGATTAAAGACGATTACCCATGGTAGTTAATTACAAAAGATTTTATTCATGCTAGAGTAAAAAGGCAGGCGGAATTTATGAATTATTAATTCGCCAAACGGAGATATGTATGAATAAAAAAATAGCTTTAATAAACCACGGATGTGCAAAAAATTTGGTTGACTCGGAACTTATGCTGGGACTTTTAGCGGAAAAAGGATATGAGATTACTCTTGATGACCGTGATGCTGATGTTGTTATCGTAAATACATGTTCTTTTATCCATGATGCCGAGCAGGAATCTGTACAATCTATTCTACAAATGATTAATGATGGTAAGAAAGTTATTGTAACCGGATGTCTTCCGCAAAAGCATAAGAATGAGTTGAAAGAAGCTATACCGGAAGTCTGTGCAATGCTTGGAACATCTGATTTGAAGGAGATTGTTTCTGTTGTTGAGAAGGTTATAAATAAGCAAAACGATGAGTATGTCGCAAAAATTTCAGAAAAACCCGAATATATTTATCCGGAAAATGTAAGACGACAGCAGATAACAATGGGTGCAAGTTCTTATATAAAGGTTGCCGACGGATGCAACTACCATTGCGGATATTGCATTATTCCGCAGTTACGCGGGGCTTATCATTCAAGAACTATTGAAAATATTGTTGAAGAAGCTAAAGAACTGGTTGCCAAAGGAGTAACGGAAATTGTTCTTATTGCACAGGATACAACCAGTTACGGGATTGATATTTACGGAAAGCCTTCGCTTGCAAAATTGCTTGAAGCATTGAATGATATAGAAGGTCTCGGATGGATAAGAATTATGTATGCGTATCCGTCGCAGGTTACGGATGAGCTTATTGAAGCAATGGCGAAACTTGATAAAGTTGTAAAATATCTTGATTTGCCTCTGCAGCATTATGATTCTGAAATTCTGAAAGCTATGAGACGCCCTGATTTTGATTATGCAGAACTGATTCAAAAACTTCGAGACAAAATACCGGGGATTGCAATAAGAACCGCTTTTATTGTGGGTTATCCCGGAGAAACCGATGAGCAATTCAAAAGATTATACGATTTTGTTAAGAAAATGCGTTTTGACAGAATGGGTGTATTTGAATATTCACGTGAAAAAAATACGGTTTCCTATTCTATGGAGCATCAGGTTCCAAAGAAGTTAAAACATAAACGTTATAAGGAACTTATGTCTTTACAGCAGCAAATTTCGTATGAAATCAATCAAACATATATAGGAAAAACCTTGTCTTGTATTGTAGAGGGCATAACTGATGACGGTGTTGTTATAATGCGTTCTCAACATGATGCTCCTGAAATAGACGGACTTGTATATGCAAAATCCGAAAGAGCCGTGGTTCCGGGGGATATTGAGGATGTTTTAATTGATAATGCCGACGAATATGATTTATTTGGTGTTATTAAGTAACGATTGTTAACATGGGTGCCTTATTTGTGAATTTATTGTAAAATAATTCAAAAGGTTTGTAATGGAATTTCTGGAAAATCAAGAAGAAGAAAAGGTTCAATTAAAAGCAATTTTTAGGGATATGTTCAGATATGCCCCGTCAAAGATTTGCGGCACTGTGGGGAATGCAATTATTGTTCCTGTTTATACAAGTCTGTTACCGCCGGAACAGTATGGGTTGTATTCACTGTCTATTGCTTTTCTCTCGTTTCTTTGTATTATATTCTCTGATTGGGTTGGTCTTTCAGGGTTGAGGTTTTTCCGGCAGGCACAGCTTGCACAAGATTTGCCAAGATACTTATCAATTCTTGTGACAATTCTCGGTATGAATATCTGTATGATGTTCTTGTTGTCTTTTGTTTTTAGAGATTGGTTTTATTCTTTCTTTAAAATTACGCCTTTGTACTTTTTTAGTATTTTGTTTTTGATAATTCCGGTAGCGATAAGAGCATTGCTTTTTCAGTTATTGAGAGCACAGTTAAAATCTATTGCATTTACGTTTTCAACAATATTGAATCAGATTTTGACAATAGGATTATCAATTTTTATTATAAAAGTTTTCCATCTTGGTGCATTGTCACTACTTCTTGCTATGGGGATTTCAATTACGTTAATTGATATTCTTTTGATGTACCAGAGTAATATTCTGGCGTATTTCAGGATGCCTAAACTTCATTTGAAAGTATTGCTGCCTATATTCTGGTATGGAGTTCCTATTGCTGCGACATCGTTGAGTGCATGGGTGATAAACCAGAGCAACAAGTTTATTATGAATAATATCAGCGGGTTTACTGAAGTAGGATATGTTGGTGTTGCATATGGTGTTACATTGCCTTTGTTGATGACAATTTTTTCCATTATTACTGTTGCGGCTATCCCGCGTATTATAAGAATGTATGAAGCGAAGATTGATGTGAGGCCGATAATTTCACGTTTTACCGGATATTATATTTTAATATCTCTTCCTGTTGTGTTCATTATGTCACTTTATTCTCAGGATTTTGTAGCAATGCTTTCTCATTCACAATTCCATGAAGCTTACAGATTAATTCCTTATTTTGCATTTGGAACCTTTTTTATGGGGCTCACCGATTATACTACATTGCAATATCATCTGGCTAATAAAACTTATATAGAATTTATTCTGAAACTTATTTCAGGTATTGCGGGTATAATATTGAATATAGTATTTATTCCGAAAGTCGGACTTGCCGGTGTTGGTATCGGAACTCTGGGGGCAAACTTTCTTTATTATTTTCTTAGTGCAATTATTGTACTTCCTGGACTCGGACTTCGTTACCCTATGAAAACTTTCGGATTTATGGCAATTTCTTTTGTTCCGATGGGGTTATTTTATTATTTAATGAAAGACATGTCATTTATTGCTCCGATAATTCAGATGATGATACTAATGGCAGTTTTTTATGCTGTATATTTTCTTTTAAATAACAAAATTTTTAAAACATCCACTGATTAAGACTTTGTAAAAATTTTTTATAAAATAGCAAAAATTTTTATTTACAGTTTTTGTTTGAGTTATAGTTAATAGTACCATGCTCAAATTTTATAATTTAACCTAGGGAATGTTTACAAAGAATCAGAAAGGGACACAATATGTCATCTTATAGGAAGTATGATAAAAGAAGAATGTTAATCGCCGTAATGGCTTTGTCGCTGGTCGCTCAGCCTGTATTGTTTTCTTCACCGGTGTTTGCGGAAGGAAGTTCTATTACAGCTGCCGGAGCAGTTTCCGGCGATGCCGTACATGAAGTAAACGGCAATAAAATTTTCGATCTGGCACCTTCTGCCGCTAACGGTGATGTAGGTTTCAGACATTACAATAATTTCAAACTCGGTGAGGGTGATATTGCAAATCTTCTGTTTAATTATGCAGGCGGAGATATCGAGAAATTTGTAAACTTTGTTGATAATAAAATTGAGATTAACGGTCTTCTTAACACAATGAGAGGTAATAACTTCTATGACGGTGCTGCAATCTTTGTATCTCCGAATGGAATGGTTATTGGTTCAAGCGGAGTTTTGAATGTCGGGTCATTATCGGTTTTAACCCCTTCTCAGCAGTCATATGAAAGATTCAGCGGTATGGGTGATATGGATGCAATGGCTAAATATTCTCCTATTCTTGCTGATGAAAATCATCCGGAATATGCATCTTTAATGGATAACAAAGGTACAGGAACCATTGAAGTTAACGGTAAAATTCTTGCAAGGAACGATGTAAATCTCAGAGCTGCTGATGTTACTGCAGGTACCGGCGGTGCTATTATGGCGGGTATAAAAGGAAATTCCGTTACAACCATACAGGGTGCGGATGATTTATTTAAGTCTCTGGTTAATGTTGATAATCTTAATACAGGTAACTCTTTTAAAAGTGAAAACGGTTCTATTAAGATTACGGCATACGGTTCAAACGGAGGAGTTCTGGCTGATGCATCTTCTGTTATGAAAAATTTCGGCTCCGGTGATGTTACAATTACCGCAGAAGGTTCAAAAGGAGTTAAACTTGACGGATTGATTGCAAATGCCGACGGTAATACCACAATTACGAGCAACCACGGTATTGAAGTAAACGGAATTGTAAAAAACCAGAATGGAGCAATGGCTCTGGAAAATAAGAAATCTAACGGTATTTTAATCAATGCTAACAATGAAAATACCCTGTATAATAACAATGGCGTTTTGAATATGACCAATGCGGGTTCAGAAGGAATTGTTGTTAAAGGCAATACTTATTCTCACGGAGTAAACATCAATAATAAAAATTCTGATGTTGTAATCGGCAATACAAATAATAAAAATATGGATGATTACATAACATCAAAGGGTGATATTAATATTGATATTAATAACGGAAATCTTCTAAATGCAGGTGTTGCAAAAACTCTTCTTACAACCAAAGACGGCGGTAATTTAAATATTAATGTTGTTGACGGTACAATCGGTAAAGAGGTAGGAAATTGTGAAGGTGATGCCTGTGTTGGTATTGGACCGAATGACAGAGATTTAACAAAGTCAATTAATGCTGATATTGACGGAACATATACTGCTGTTACTGAAAAGGATAAAAAATCAGAGGATCTTGTTATTAATATAACTGCACTTGATTCAGATATGAATGTTAATAAAATTGATGCTGACGGTAGAGTTATCCTTCTTGCAGATTCAACTAATAGCGGAAAGCAGGCTTATGATATCCTGAACGCAAATACAGAACTTGCACCTGTTCCGAATGTTTCGGGTAAAGGAATTTCTTTGATTGCAAGCGGTAATATTGGTGAAGAAGATAATAAGTTGACTTTTAGACAGGAAGGTTCTGAAAATGTATTTTTCGGAGATAAAGCAACTGAAGCTCATAAACTTCAGCCAAATCCGAATAACAAATACGGTGTTGATATGCTCGCTATAGGCAATATTAACGTAAAAGGCCTTGATTCTGAAAACGGTAAAAAACTTGATACAAATGTATGTTCAATGATTTCCAGAGAAGGCAGTATTAATGCGGAATTTTCGGGTAATACATATATTGGTGAAGTTACGGCCGATAAAAATCTCAACTTAACTACCCGCGGTAAAAACCTGTATATTGAAAATTTAGGTACTGTTCCGAATTATCCGCAGGATTATTTTGGTCCGAATAAAAATATCGCTCCTGATAAGGTTAAACTTGCAGCATTAGATTTGGGCAGTTACTGGGATAACTCCGAAGCTCCTGACTATGAACACGCTGCTGATTCGACCGTTGTTGTTAAAAACGGCAGAGTAGAAGGCGAAGGTCAGGGCAGAGGTCACGAGCAGGATGTAAATATTGTTGCCGATAATGCTTATATCGACGGTTACTATTTCAATATGGGCAAACACCGCGGCGAAGACGGAAAATCTTCAATAACTCCTGATGACACTACTAATAAATTGACAAATCCTGACGGCGATGGTGTTTCAACAAGAGTTGAAGCCGTAAGACCGGATGATGTTACTGATATCGATCAGGATGAAAATGATCGTAATTATTATTACGGAGGCAGCGGTCAGGGGGATGATCCAAATTATGATGTTGATGGAGAAATTATTCCTGATGACGAAAAAGGCGGTGAAGACGATGACGACAACTTAGTTGTTCCAACAGAGCAGCCGACTGAACAACCAACGGAACAGCCGACTGAACAACCAACAGAACAGCCGACTGAACAACCAACAGAACAGCCGACTGAACAACCAACAGAAC